>ERZ773359.2163-NODE-2163-length-25484-cov-12.077156_pt1 | contig 25484 bp, 22 predicted proteins | sample MGYA00374955_ERZ773359 | MGnify/ENA primary metagenome ERZ773359 (study PRJEB29098, sample SAMN04486028) | biogas fermenter metagenome | study: EMG produced TPA metagenomics assembly of the Biogas fermentation microbial communities from Germany - Plant 4 DNA1...
GTAATGTAGGGCATATATTCTTTGAATACGAGTTCCATTGTCCTTGTGCCAGAAAGGATTGCTGTCTTTGTAAACTCTCGTTCTCTCAAGCTCAAAACCTGTGACCGAATGACCCGGGCATCCCAGGCCCAGCCAAACACGGCCAGCAGCAGCCCGGTCGTGAAGTTATTCATCTTATCGCGAATCAGCATGGCCAGCATCACGATTATCAAGAACAAGGGGATAACCAAGAAGCCATCACTGACAAACATCAAGAACCGATCTACCCTCCCGCCCCGATAGCCTGCTACTAGGCCTACTACCAAGGCGATTATACGGGATATTACTCCGGCCACTACTGAGATCACCAGTGAGTTGCGGATCGCAAAGGTGGCCTGCCAGAAAATATCCTGACCACGAGAGTCCGTTCCGAGGATATACTGGTTTGAGGGCTTCAGATCTCGCGGTGCATAATACCACAAGGTTGGATCATACGGCGAGAAGAATGACATCACAGCCAGCACGACCAAGAACAGCAGTGCGATAAAAGCGAAGAAAAACCGGTAATCTCTAAATAATTCTCTGAGTGTGCTCCAGATTGCCATGATCATTTCCTTTCTTCTACCTGTATCGGATTCTCGGATCAAACAGCGGGTAAAGCAGATCAACAAGCAGTACAAGGGTTGTAATCGCTACAATCGACAGGGAGATAATCCCCATAATCAAGTTATAGTCCCCTGTGCTAATCGCCGAAAAGAGCAGGTGCCCGATGCCAGGATAGGAGAAAACAATTTCAGTAATCAGTGCTCCACTCAAAATCTGGCCGAGTGACAAAGCAAGGTTGGTAACCTGCGGCAGCATCGCATTTCGAATCACATACCGAAAAATGATCTTGTTTTCTTTGACGCCGCCCAGCTGGGCATACTGCACATAGTCCTCAGCATTGACGTTCTGGACGATCAGTTTCGATGTTTGGAACCAAGATGCAGCTCCTAAGACGGCCATGGACATTGCCGGTAGAAAAGCATGCCTGAGTACGTCTTTGATATACGCCCAAGTGAATGAAGGTTTGGCTCCAATGCTCGCCCCACCGGAAATGGGGAATTTGCGCCACACGTACCCAAATAGAATCAAGAGGCCAAGTGCAAAGACGTAATACGGTATCGGCCTGATGAACATCACTATCACGTCCAATACCTTGGACCAGCGCTTGTTGTGGGCGTATCCGGCCATTCCCCCAATGATGTTCCCCAAAATCCAAGATAGTAGTGTCGTTGTCAAGAGAAGCCCAACCGTCCAAGGGAGAGCTCTCTTAATCAGCTCGATGACTGGTGTGGGAAACTGGAAGAACGACAGGCCGAAATCTCCCTTAGAGAGCCTTACCCAGAAATCCTTATACTGCTCCAGCCACGATCCAGACAAGCCATACATCTCAGTCAGCTCATCAACCATCTGCTGAATGTGAGCGGGATCCAGATAAGTACCTCTAGACCGAAGCTCCGCAATTGTGCGTTCAACAGGATTAGTTGGTGCAAGGCGGGGAATGAAAAACACGATGGTGATGCCGAGGAAAATAACTAAAAAGTACTGCAGTAAACGGGGGATCAAGTAGTCTCTTACAAACATCGTTTTTCACCTCAAATCTGCCGCAAAAAGGTTCCTATGTGCAGGCTCTCACAGATATAAATACGATGCTACAAGCGCAAATCCTCTCATTTTTTGCGTTTTCATCACTATCTTTCGATTATTTTAATCAGACCTGCAGATAAATGCCGTATTTTTCAATATTTTCACGCAAAATTTTCTCTAACTGGGGTTTTGAGTACACAAAAAACCCTGCCGGTCCTAACTTCACCGGCAGGGCTTCGCTGCGAGAAACGTATTTCATCCGAGAATAACTTCCACGTGATGAACTGCTTCATCGTCAAACAGCGGGAGCACATTCCCTTCAATGGGCTTTCCGTCCACTTTGATCTGGGCGGTACCCTTACAAACGTGGTTGGGATTCTTGACTTCAATTTCATATTGTGTTCCGCGAAAAGCACGACGCACCTTGAACCCATCCCACTCTGCTGGAACGCATGGATCAACACGCAAACCGTTAAAGTCAGGCTGAATGCCGAGAATCGCCTGCGTGATAGCCACGTAGTTCCAGGCAGCAGTGCCTGTCAGCCAGGAGTTCTTTGCTTCGCCGTGATTGACAGCGTCGCGGCCGGCAATCATCTGAGCATAGACGTAGGGTTCTAAGCGGTGGATGTCAGATCTTTCTTCCACATAGGCAGGTGCGATCTTCTTGTAGAGCTCAAATGCCCGATCGCCCCGGCCCAGCTTGGTTTCGGCAATCATCACCCATGGGTTATTGTGACAGAAGATGCCCGCATTCTCCTTGTACCCGGGAGGATAGGAAGAGATCTCGCCTAGGTTCAAGTAGTACCGGGAATAGGCGGGCGTCTGCAGAACAATACCGTACTTTGTTTCCAATTTTTTCGCCACTGAATCAAGGGCCTTTTGGGCATGGCCCGTCTCCAGCCCGATTCCGGCCATCACACAGAAACCCTGCGGCTCGATGAAAATCTGGCCTTCTTCGCACTCACTGCTGCCCACCTTTTCGCCAAAAGCATCGTAGGCCCTGACGAACCATTCACCATCCCAGCCGTGCTCGAGTACTGTTTCGACCATCTTTTCCATGTGTCGGCGCGCTTCGGCCGCTTCATCGTGAAAGCCCTTGTGTTCCAACATGCTGATAAAATCAGGTGCGGCATACACGAAGAGGCCGGCAATAAAGATTGACTCAGCGACCGGGCCCTCACTTGGCCCTGTGGTCTGGAACGACTCACCTGGTTCTTCGGAGAAGCAGTTGAGGTTGAGACAGTCGTTCCAGTCTGCCCGCCCGATAAGCGGTAGTCCATGGGGCCCAAGATTATTGACCACATGGTAGTATGATCTGCGCAGATGCTCTAAGAGTGTAGCCTGGTTATTGGGGTCGTTGTCGAAAGGCACCATTTCGTCAAGGATATCGAAATCACCAGTCTCCTTTACATACGCAGCAGTACCAACAATCAACCAGAGGGGATCATCGTTGAACCCTGAACCAATGGCATGGTTACCCCGCTTAGTTAATGGCTGATACTGATGATACGCACTGCCATCGGGGAACTGGGTTGCCGCGATATCCAAGATGCGCTGCCGTGCCCGCTCAGGGACTTGATGGACAAAGCCGAGCAGGTCTTGGTTCGAATCGCGGAAGCCCATGCCACGGCCAATTCCGGACTCAAAATAAGAAGCGCTGCGGGACATATTGAATGTCACCATGCACTGATACGGGTTCCAAATATTGACCATGCGGTCAAGGCGGGGATCGCCGGTACTGACCTGGTACTTGCCCAAGAGATCATCCCAATAGGCCCTTAAGGCAGCGAGAGCATTGTCTACCTGTTCATCACTGGCAAACTGCTCCTGCATCGCCTTGGCACGTGTCTTATTGATGACACCAGGGCGTTCCCACTTCTCATCCTTCGGATTCTCCACATAACCCAGCACGAAGATCAGACTCTTCTCGTCGCCAGGAGCCAGTTCAAGGTCGATGCAGTGAGCACCGATTGGGGCCCAGCCGCTGGCCATCGAGTTTCTGCATCTGCCTTCCAGCACAGCTTCGGGCTCATGGAAACCGTTATACAATCCTAAGAATGTTTCTCGATCTGTGTCGAAACCGCTGATTGGATGGTTGACTGAGAAGAACGCATAGTGGTTGCGCCGCTCCCTGTATTCGGTCTTGTGGTAAATTGCAGTTCCTTCGATCTCCACTTCTCCGGTGCTGAAATTGCGCTGGAAGTTGGTCATATCATCATAGGCGTCCCAGAGGCAGAACTCGACAAAGGAGAAGAGTTTGATGGACTTGGCGGCATTACTCTCGTTCTTGAGGCGCAGCCGCACCACTTCTCCGGTGAAACCAAGAGGAACAAAGAAAAGCTGTTCTACCTCTAGTCCGCCCCGCTTGCCTGTGATTGTGGTGTAGCCCAAGCCGTGACGGCACTCATAGTGCTCCAGCTCTTTCTTCATGGGCTTATAGCTTGGGGTCCAGCAGTCACCACCATCATTGATGTAGAAATAGCGGCCGCCATCATCGAGGGGGACGTTGTTGTAGCGGTAGCGTGTGACACGCCTAAGCCTCGCATCCTGGTAGAAGCAGTATCCGCCCGCAGTATTTGAGATCAGTCCAAAAAAGTTCTCACACCCAAGGTAGTTAATCCAGGGATAGGGTGTCAGGGGTGTGGTAATCACATATTCCCGATTCTGGTCGTCAAAATAACCGAACTTCACAGCACAGCCTCCCTTCGCGGTTATCGTACAGAAGCTCTAAAAACGGTAGTATGGCGATACTCTTCGCCAACACGCAGTATGGGTGAAGGATAGCTCGGCCGGTTGATCGAATCGGGGTAGAACTGTGTCTCGAGGCAGAGCCCACCCCTGCGTGGATAGATGTACCCTCCCTTGCCCTTGTTGCCGCCGGTCAGATGGTTCCCACTGTAGAACTGCATGCCCGGTTTGGTGGTATACACTTCAAGCACGCGGCCCGTTTCGGGGTGGAACACTTCAGCAGCCTTAACTAGGCCAGAACCGGTCCGGTTAAGCACATAGTTGTGGTCGTAGCCGCTGCCATTCTTGATCTGTTCATCATCGGCATCGATCTCTGCCCCCACCGCTTTAGGAGTGCGGAAGTCAAAGGGGGTTCCCGCGACTGGGGCTGGGCCACCTAGAGGAATCGCACCTGGATCGATGGGGAGATAGTGCTCAGCGTTGATTGTTACTACATGATCCAAGATGGTTCCCTGGTCATGGCCTTTGAGGTTGAAATAGGCGTGATTGGTCAAATTGACAATGGTATCCTGATCAGAGGTAGCATTGTAGTCAAGGCGCAGCTCGCCCTCGTCGCTGAGGGAATACTCTACCCGAACCTTCAGGGTTCCTGGATAATTCTCTTCCCCATCAGGGCTGACCAAGCTGAACGCCACTGAGGCTGAGCCTGTGATCTCCACGTCCCACACTCTGTGGGAAAAGCCGACGTTTCCACCGTGGAGATGGTTTTCCCCATCATTCTTAGCTAACTGGTAGCCCTTGCCGTTCAGTTCAAAATAGGCATTGCCAATTCGGTTCGCGTAACGCCCTACTAGAGCACCCAGATAGCCCCCATAGGTCTGGTAACCCGAGACATCATCGTAGCCGAGCACGATATCTGCCAGGCGGCCTTCTTTATCAGGGGTTTTCCATGAGACAAGGCTGGCGCCGAAGTTGGTTAGGCCCACTTCCATGCCCTGGGCATTTGTTAAGATGAATAACTCCACTGGTCTGCCATTCGCTGTCCCGAACGGACTGCGTCTTACTTCCATAAAGTTTCCCTCCATTTCACTCCTGCTTTCCTTATGCAATATTCCATAAACAACCATTGTTTCCTGCCCAATAAAAAAGCGCCTCCAGCAGATCGAGTCTGCTGGAAGCGCCAAGATATCTTACTAGAACTGCAGCCCTACGGTAAATGAGAAGCCCAAGCCTCTACCGCTCGACAGCAAGAGCGACTGCAGATTCTTCGCTGTGAGCTGCATAGTGAAGGCGTCAAACCTGAGCCCAATTCCCCCATCCATGGTTAAACTCTGGCTGGTAGAATAATCGGCTCCCAGGGTTAGAGGCACGAACTTGACGGGCCGGTATTCTATCTGGCCTCCAAGGCCAAAGTCGGTTAAGCCGTCAGCAAAGCGGGTTTGACGGATATTTCCCCTGAGAGTGACCTGCTGGTCGAACTCATACTGGGCACCCAGGCGGATTCTCATCGGTAGTTTCCAGATGATATCATCGAGATCGCTTAAGTCCTCCTCCTGCAGTTCCTCACCATCGGCGAAGTCAAAATCAAACTCAAAGCTATCTGGATCGAAACCGAACCGGATCAGTTCCCACTCACCCGGACGAGAGTAGCGCTTGGCGGAAACGTCTGTCCAGACCACCTGGCCGAAGTTCTCTACGCTTACATCTACCGCTAGGCGTGGCGTAACTTGAGCATAGACTCCTGCGTCAAATGCCCAGCCCCGGCCTTGGCGAGCATAGTAAGCAGTCAAATCGAGGTCATTGCTCACGACCCGAGCCTTATTGTCTTCCTCAAAGTACTGGAGAGTACCTTGAAAATCGGTTTCACCATAGGCTAGGCCGTGCAGATAGCGCCCGGAAACACCAATCTTAATATCTTCAACATCTAACCCCAAATAGTCAGCGAGCGAGAAGACAGCTGTCAAGCCTCCATAGGCATATGCTCCACCTTGACCCCGCACATCGCTGAAATCATACTTGAGGCCACCGCTCTCGATCTGCTCAATGGTGATCCCGCGGAAGGCAACCTCAGCCAGTTCCTTAGGAACACTAACCCACCCTTCGGCAGCGCCTCCTCCTTGAACACGGAAGTTGTCATACTGCACGAACACGTAAGGGTCGGCCAAGACGCTGACGTGCAGCCCATCGTCTCCAATGGAATCGGCTACTGCCAGCCGCTGATCATCGGACCAATGGTCATTCAACAGGCCCAGCAGGCGATAGCCAAAGGAGTTGAGCTCGCCGCTGGCATTAACGTAAAGCCCCAGAGAAAAACCGTCAGCAATCCTCACCGCAGCTGGATTATGAGCCCACACCTGGCCGGTGCTGAACAAGAAGATCAGGAGGGCCAGAAGTGCAGTGGTTTTCGTCCATTTCACAGTCTCCACCCCCATCACTGATTGACCTTGATGCGAACATCAGCCCAGATGCGGTATGCGACTGCATCCGAAGGCGTGATCGCGATCTGTTTGGTACCTGTCTGCCCCTCTGAAGCCAGGGCGATGCGTACTCGGACGAAGCCGCCCTGTTTCAAGAAGTTCTGGACGTCATCATCCACCGGGAGTTCTAAGAGACCGGTCTGCGGTTTTGCTGCCCTTCCCTGTGCGTCTGTTTCCGCAGCTGGAATGATGCCCAGGTCGATCTCGACAGCGTCCTCCCAGTCGTCTTCGCTGGTAGACAAGTCAAGCCAGATTTGGACTCCCAACGGGATTCCATTAGTTACTTCTGCGAACAGTCCAGGCTGGGACATGAACTCGAGGGCATCGTCAAACTCTGCTTGCTGAGCAACTTCGCGTGCTTCGAGCACAAAATCTTCGAAGTCGGCGTCATAGTTGATTGCCAATACGGCCTGGGCCCTGGTCTTTACGGTGACTTCAATCACCGCATTAGGATCAATGATTATGTCCTCGTCACTGCCGACGACAAAATATCCATCCAGCTCAACCTGGCGTGGTTCAGAGCGGAAGATTTCCACAAAGCTGTTGGAACTGATGGTGTAGGTGGTCACATCATCGGTACGGGTCTCATCAGCTTCTTTGAGACTGATGATATGCTCACTGCCATCCTTTCCGGTGAACTTCAGATCGAGCCCCTTGAGATCGACGGGAATTCCGGAGGGGTTCTTCACGATCACGGTAACCTCGTTCTCGATGTTGGCGATCCAATCTAACAGAGCACCATATTCGCCCCAATCGAAACTCAGAGATACAGGTTCGATATCAAGCTCGCTCGCATCGATTTCCTGCTTTTCTAGGGTCAGGGCAACTTCGGTCAGCTCCACGTCAGCGAACGCGACAGTAACTGTAATGTCTTCGCCCGCAAATCCCAGTTCAGTACCAACAATACCGGCTGTTAGTGTAATTTCGCTATCCTGCTTGATGGTGACATCGGCTAAGGAAAACTCATTGCCAGCTCCCTGCAGAGAGGTGCCATCAATCGCGGCCTCAACAACCTGCATATGTCCTGTAGTCAGGCCATCAACTGAGAAGCTCAGTTTCCCCTTAGCAAAAGTCAAGCTGGTGAAATCAAAACCGGTATCCCAGTCAACCATGGACTGCTCGATCTCCACAGACTCGAAACCGGTGCTGCCCTTAACTTGGCTGACACGAACTCCAGCTAGGCCGGCCACAGCGGCCCGTGCTCCCTTGTCCAAGGTGGAAACAATGCCGTTTGCTGGCTTGACCTTACCCCGGAAGGTGATCTCTTCGCCTTCAACCAGGGTGACGCCAGCAAGCCCCTCGGTAAGGAGATTCGCCGCACTGCCCGTCTTGGTGGCAGACTCGAGCTCCACAGTACCTACATCCAGGAGAGACAAGCTGACCTCAAACTCACCGTCAGCGAAGGAAACCTCTTCGTACGGGAGGCCCTCAACTTCAGCAGTAAACTCGAAGGCAAGGTCTTCATCGCGCTCGAGGCCAACGACGTGTTGGGCTTTGAGCTCCTGCATTTCTACGGTGACGCTTACTTGGCCAGCATCACCATCTACCCCGGCAAGCTCAAACTGAATTACAAATGGGCCCTCAAACTCGCCGGTTAGGGAGAAGGCTTCAGTCGCGTCAGCACCTGCAGTTAGATTGCCAACATTCCAGATAACGCCAGGCATGTTGGGTATCTCAAGGCGAAGCCCTTCCAAAACTGCTGGCGAATCATTCTCAATGGTGATTACAAGGATGCCGCTTGCAAACTCAGCTGCGTTAAAACCTAGGTCAAGTTCCTTAGAATAACTCAAATCACCTAGGAACTCTGCTACTGGCACGTCGAACCCTTCAGTTATGTCCGGCACATCCAGCGCCAAACCAGCCAGCGGCAGTTCCACACTGGAGAGTTCTTTGACAATTTCACTCTGCTCAATCACAACTTCGACTGCAAAGTCATCAAGCGGCAGATCCGCGGCTTCTCCCAGCTCTGAAACATCGACAGTAACTGTCTCACTGAACTCCACGATCAGCGGTTCTGCAGGGTCGTATTCTTCGGGCAGATATTCCTCCAGATAATCTGCGACGAGATCATCGACTGTTACTTCTCCGGAAATCAGCGGTACTTGAACCGGAACATCCCATGACGGGCCCATTCTGCCTGTAATGGGATTCGTCAGGCATCCAGTCAGCACCACTACAGCTAACACCAATGCTGGCAGCCAATACCTTGCTCGCACAGCCCCACCTCATCTCCTAAAGAGTAGTGTCTAATCATTTCCACAGTTGGTTGAATATTCCTAGCAAGAAAAATAAAAAAACTACCCCACAGACAACTTTCCAAACTGAAAAGCGGCTTGTGGGGTATATATGGGCGCTATACACCTGTATAAGCTCGAAATCCACCGTCAACCACAACTACACTGCCTGTGACAAACCGGCTCGCATCAGAAACAAGCCAAATAAGAGCGCCGACCAGTTCCTCTGCCTCGCCAAACCGGCCCAGGGGAGTGTGGTCCACAATCTGCTGACCGCGAGCAGTATACTGGCCATCGGGCTGGAGAAGCAGAGCTCTGTTCTGATCAGCGATAAAGAAACCTGGTGCAATGGCATTCACCCTAATGTTTGGTGAATACTCCTTCGCCATATAAGTAGCCAGCCATTCAGTGAAGTTATTGACACCTGCTTTCGCTGCTGCGTAAGATACCACCCGAGTCATGGGATGGAACGATGCTGCCGACGAAATATTGACGATTGCACCCGAACCCTGCTTAGCCATCTCTGCCCCAATGATCTTGGACGGTAGAATTGTTCCCACTAAATTGAGATCAAAGACATGACGCACAGCTTCGATATCCAGATCGAAAAAGGTCTTGTCTGGGCCTGTGGTGGCATCGGGATGGTTACCTCCAGCTCCATTAACAAGAATGTCTATCCGCCCGAAAGCCTCGAGTACCTCGTCGCGAGCCCGCTCCATATCTTCTACCGAAAGCACATCGGCTGCAACCCCGATAGCGTCGCCACCTTCGGACCTGATGGTCTCGACCATCGCCTCTACTTTTGCGGGCGTGCGGCCCAAAACAGCTACCCTGCAGCCTGCCTGGGCTAGTGCCCGTGCCATCGTACCGCAGAGGACGCCGCTTCCACCCGTGACCAATGCGGTCCGGCCTTTAATATTGAACTGCTCATAAACCTGCATAATACCACCCTTTCAAAAAACCTCTGCCCGCCTGGCAGAGGTATTCTCCATGTGCATAAACTCATCCCAAGGGAGGAAAAAGAGAATCATAAGCGAAACTCACTCATACTTGAATTTCGGCACCATGAGGTGTTTTCCTCCCCCTAGATCGGGTGGATTTAGCGTTTTGTTAAAGGAAGTGATTTTTTGCAGAAACTGCGTGCAGTGTTCCTCGATCGCGATGGAACCCTAAATAAATCCATCGAGCGGCGGCCGCCCAACACTCCAGATGAGCTGGAAATGCTCCCAGGAGCAGCGCAGGCAGTCGCACAGCTCCACGCAGCCGGCTTTAAGATCTTCGTGGTCACCAATCAGGGTGGCGTCGCCCTAGGATACATGACCAAGAAGGAACTCGATGCCATCCATGATAAGCTCCGAGAAGAAGTCGAAAAGGCCGGCGGTAAGATTGATGCCATCGCCGCCTGTACCCACAAACCGTGGGCGAAGTGCAGCTGCCGCAAACCCAAACCAGGCCTAATTCTACAGCTCGCAGAAAAGTACAATATTGATCTGGCTGGCAGCTTCATGATCGGCGATCGCGAAATGGACATTCAAGCTGGACAGGCCGCAGGGGCCACTACCATCTTGGTAGGTGATGAAGACATCGCCCCTACCGTCCCCGATCACAAGGTGCCAGACTTAGCCGCAGCAGCAGAACTCATTCTCAGCTTCGATCCTAGTTAAGACCGGCTGCTGCCGCTTCGAGCGCCAGCAGATAGGACTGGACACCGAAACCGCTGATCTGGCCCGTGCAGACGGGTGCGATGACTGACTGATGGCGGAAAGGTTCCCGCGCATAGATGTTGCTCAAATGCACTTCGATGGTTCTAATGCCAACGGCACTAATGGCATCCCGCAGAGCATAGCTATAGTGGCCCAAGGCACCGGGATTGATGATCACCCAGTCGAACTGATCCCGAGCAGCATGCAGCCTGTCGATCAGCTTCCCTTCGTGGTTCGATTGGAAAAACTCCAGAGATAAGCCGAGTTCCCGGCCGCGCTCATCCATGAGCAGGTTGATCTGGTCCAAGGTGGTGGTGCCGTAGATCTCTGGTTCTCGGGTTCCGAGAAGGTTGAGATTGGGCCCGTGCAGTACCAAGATGCGTCCTTTAGGCATAGTTTGTCATCTCCTCCAGCAGCACAAGTACCTCCGTGACCATGGGTCCAGTAATGGGCTGCTTCAACCAAAACTCATCGGCTAGGGCTGCCTGCTGCACAAGCATGGGCAGCCCGTTTAACACTCTGCATCCTAACATCTGGGCCTGGCGGAGAAGCTCGGTCTGCGCTGGCTTGTAGATTAGGTCATAGACGTACTGCACATCGCGCAGTTCCTCTAAATCCACCGGAGCCTGGCCTTCTAGCTCACCCATTCCCACCGGAGTACAGTTTACTACTAGATCATAGCTCTTCCCTAAGATACCGTGGAAAGGCAGCGCCTTAACCATCAGTTTGGGATAAGCCTGCTGCAGATCACGAACAAGTTTCTCTGCTGCAGCAAGAGTGCGATTGGCGATGGTTAGTTCACAACCCCGATCGGCTAGTTCCCAAGCAACGGCGCGAGCAGCACCTCCTGCACCCAGAATCAGAGCTCTTGACCTATCCACCTGCCAGCCAGCTCCCTCAAAACCAGCTGCAAAACCCTTGATATCCGTATTATGGCCAATCAGGCGGCCATTTTCACACTTCACCGTATTTACTGCCCCACAGCGCACCGCTTCTGGGGTCAGCTCGTCCAACAGCGGTATAACATCCTGTTTGTGCGGAATTGTCACGTTAAACCCGCGGAAATTGCTGCGTAGAATATCTACCGCACTTCGCAGCTGTCTAGGGCTGATCCGCAGACTGATGTATAACCGCTCCTCGCCCCCGAGCATCTCGAAGATCTTGTTGTGTATAACTGGCGATAAACTATGCCCGATTGGGTCACCGATAACTGCAAAGAGCTGGGGCAATACTTCACCTGCTTTCGTACGTCTAGATGAACTGGCGGAGGGCAGTCAGAATATCCGCCAGAGTCTGGCTGGCACTTCCGGGCACAAACAAGCAGTGAGGCATGTCGTAGAGGGAGTTGGGCACGCCAGCGTAGCCTGGTGATCGGTCTAGGTTGCACACCACTACCTGCCTGGCTTCGTGCACGTTGAGAACAGGCATGCCGTAAATCGGTGTGCCTTCAGCCGTTTGGGCAGCCGGGTTGACCACATCATTCGCCCCCACTACCAGTGCCACATCAGTGGAGCCAAACTGATCGTTGATTACATCTAGATCGTACAACAGGTCATAAGGAATGTCTACTTCTGCCAGGAGCACATTCATGTGTCCTGGCATCCGCCCTGCCACGGGATGAATTGCGATCTTAACGTCCGCACCCCGTTCTTGGAGGCAGTCGGCGATCTGCTTCACTTGAAGCTGAGCAGAAGCCAGCGCCATGCCGTAACCAGGTACAATAATAACGCTTTGCGCTCCTGCAAGCATCCGCGCAGCCCGGAATGTCTCCGCTTCTTGTTCCAACGAAGCAGCCGCATCAACGGTAGGCTCTTCGCGGGACTTCAGCCAGGCAATAACAGCTTCTAAAGACTCTTTCGCATCGCCCAGGAGGAGGCTTGCGTGTTCTGCGTCGTACAGAGGATTGGGTACTCCTGCATAGCCTGGGTTGGTATCGTAGTTGAGCACAAGGACATGTTTGGCCAGATCAGCCCGGATGATCGGCATCCCATAGATCGGGGTGTTAGGCTGCTCGATTGCAGCCGGGTTGACCACATCGTTCGCACCAATTACGATAGCCACATCTGTTTCGGGCAGCATCTCGTTAGTATCCTCTAGTTCATGCAGATGGTCGTAAGAGACGTCTGCCTCAGCGAGGAGTACATTCATGTGCCCTGGCATGCGGCCCGCGACCGGATGGATTCCGATCTTTACTTGCCGCCCCTGCGCTTCTAGAAGATCAATCAGCTCCTTCAGCTTCCATTGAGCTTGAGAAAGGGCAAGCCCGTAACCGGGGATAATCACTACCCGCTCGGCAGTCTGCAGAGCTTCCTGCCAGGTGGTGCCGACTTGGTGAGCCGGAGCTTCTGACGTTTCCTTATCGGCCTGCGGCACGGCAGGGAGTTCTCTACTTCTCACCGTTGTGCGGCCGGTGAGAATGCTGATCAAGCTGCGGTTCATTGCCCGGCACATGATCTGGGTGAGAATAAGGCCTGATGCCCCCACAATACCACCCACCGCAACCAGCAGCGGGTTTTTCAAAGGGAATCCGGCCACTGCACCGGCTGCACCCGAAAGGGAATTGAGCAGGGAAATAGTGATGGGCATGTCAGCACCGCCCACCCGCATGGTGAGCAAAATTCCGAATACCAGCGCCAGGCAGAGCTGAACCAAACCCACAGTCATGCTGGGGACACGAATTAACGCTAGAGCAGTCAAGGCAATGACGATACCCACGATGGTGGAGTGGTAAGGCAGTTCCACCGGTCTTTGCTTCAGGAGGCCGTGCAGCTTACCCGCTGCCACCGCGCTCCCGCTGAACGTGAGGGCTCCCACTACAATGGCAAGCCCTGTCGTAAATGCAGCAAAGGCATTAGAACCCTCGCCCTGAAAAGCCAGGATCAATCCTACCAGCGCCGATGCTCCACCTCCCAAACCGTTGAACACTGCCACCATCTGGGGCATCTGGATCATCAAGACCTTAACCGCGGCGAAGTAGCCCAGGACAGTTCCAACCGCCAACCCAGCCCACAGGATTGGGTACGTGAGTATCCCTTCGCTTGTCAGGGTCAGCAGTACCGCCCCCAGCATAGCTAGAGCTCCAAGGGCGTTACCCCGCACAGCCGTTTTGGGTGAACTCATCAGCCTGATTCCGTAAAGTATCACAGCGACGAGCAGCAGCAAAAGGAGGCTCAATTCCCTCCACCCCCGCTCCTAAACATTTTCAGCATACGGTGCGTGACGGCAAAGCCACCCACCACATTGATGGTGGCAAACACAATGGCCACGAACCCAAGTAATCGGCTGCCGAGAGTTACCGCACCAGCGGTTGCAGCCAGCGCCCCTACTACCGTGATGCCTGACAGAGCGTTCATACCCGACATCAGCGGGGTATGCAGGAGACTAGGTACTTCGCTGATGATCTTATACCCTAAGATCGCAGCCGCAGCGAAGATGACGATCAGTAGGAAATCACTCATGCGCTTCCCTCCTGAGTAATTCCCATCGCAGTCAGAGCACCGGTATGGAGAATCTCGCCCTGATGGGTGACCAGCGTTTCGGCAGTGATCTCATCTTCGAGGTTGAGCGAACCGCCTTCCTGCAGGACATGCATGGCAAAGTTAAGGATGTTTTTGGCAAACAGCATGGTGGCACTGACAGGGACTGTACCAGGAATGTTCTGCGTGCCGTCGATTAAAACACCTTGGTGTTCAATGGTCTTACCTGCCTCAGTCAGAGCACAATTCCCACCCTGATCGATGGAGATATCGACAATGATGGAACCAGGCTGCATGCTCTCCACCATTTCTTGGGTGAGGAGGATTGGCGCCTTCTGCCCAGGGACCAGCGCCGACAAGATGATGATATCTGCCTTGGCAGCGTGCGGTTTGAGCACTTCTCTCTCTTTTTCCAGGAGGTCCTCTGAAAGGGCCCGGGCATATCCCCCTGTACCTAGGGCCAGCTCGGAGGGAATTCCGAGATCGATGGTCTTGGCACCGAGGCTCCGCGCCTGTTCATCGGCATCGGGCCGGATATCGCATGCAGTCACGACCGCCCCTAGGCGTTTAGCAGTTGCCACAGCCTGCAGCCCTGCCACCCCAGCCCCAATGACCAGCACTTGAGCTGGCTGGATCATCCCCACAGCGGTTCCCAGCATAGGCAGGAATTTGGGCAGGCGGTTGGCTGCAGAAATGACCGCTTTATATCCAGCTACTGTGCTCATGGAAGTTAAGGCATCCATTGCCTGAGCCCTGGATATCCGGGGAACCGAATCAAGCGTTAATGACGTTACACCCCGCTCTGCTAAGCGGCGGACACGGTCATGATTAACCGGAGCAGCTGGGTGCAGAAAAGCAATCAGAATCTGCCCTTCACGGAAAAGATCAATCTCATCCAGGCCAAGCTCAGGGTTAAGCCGCGGTTCCTTCACTTTGAGAATTACATCTGCCTCAGCGAAGATCCTCCGCACATCGTCTGTAATCTGAGCTCCTACAGCTGTATAGTCCTCATCATGGAAGAAAGCACCGGCACCTGCCCCGGACTGCACCAACACCCGTGCCCCCTCTTGAACAAAGCGGGCTGCAGTCTCTGGTGTAGCAGCGACTCGGCGCTCTCCAGCCAATACTTCCTTCGGTATGCCGATTGTGAGGCCCTTATACTTCATGCTTTTCCCTCCATAGAGCACATTATATTCAACGATGTTTATATTTCGCACTCCGCTGAAAAAATCCTTTACAAGAATCTAAAACAAAAAGCGCGTTCACGAACGCGCTTAGACTAACCGCCGGATAATCTCATCGGGATCTCCAGGCAATAAATCAATTATGGGAAGCTGAATCATGGTATACGCCCCCGGCTGCTGCTTCATGCTTGCTCGAGCCGCCGCCACCATGACCTGACTGGTCAAGGCCGGGTTGTTGATGCGCATCTCCCACTTGAACAGCTGGTTGTGGGTCTGTCCTGATACGCCTTTGCGCTCCATGGCCACCCCATGTCCCACGTCCTTTAGACGAGACACATCTGGTACCTGAAACACATGGGTTTCGTCGTGGATGAAATACGGGTCATTCTTGATGGCCTCACTGACCTGGCCAAAATCGGCCCCCTCCTGCAGCTCCACATACACCATCCGCCTGTGGACACCAGTACCTAACGGGATTGTCATGGATAGAGCATCGGCAACCCCCGGAATGGCCTTGACAGCGACCGAATGGCCCATGCTCATTCCCGGCCCGAAGTTGGTATATGTAATTCCTCCTGGGGCCATCGCTTCCATCAAAGCACGCAGGATCGAGTCAGTGCCGGGGTCCCATCCGGCAGAAATGACTGCCACGGCATTGTGTTCCCGGGCTACTGCGTCGAGCTTGAGGCGCACATCGGCTAGGTCAGAGTGAATGTCATAGCTGTCGACTGTGTTGATTCCCTGTTTGAGGATCTCCGCTGCCATCTCGGGCACCGCCCGTGTCGGGGTGCACAAGAGTGCCACGTCTACAAGGCTCAGCTCCTTCAGGGAAGCAGCGACAGGTACGCCCACCAGTTCAGCCGGTTGCTCGCCCAGCGATGAAGGCCGCCGCACCACGCCCACGAGTTCCATATCGGGAGCGGCCTGGACAGCCTGCACCGCATAGCGCCCAATATTCCCGTAGCCAACTATGGCTGTTTTGATCATAGGGACACCTCCAAATAGGTTTGCGTGGATAATATTCCCCATTTAGGCCCCTATACCTGTCGGTTACTTACTTCCCGTCACAGCAAAAGGATCGAAGGCATCACGCAGGGCGTCACCCATGAAGTTGAAAGCCAAGACAGCGACTACAATAAAGATTCCGGGAATCATCAGCCAAGGCTGCATCAGCAGCACATCCATACTCTGTGCGTCCTTCAAGAGCAGCCCCCAGCTGGTCATTGGTTCCTTAATCCCTAGTCCTAAGAAACTGATGGTGCTCTCGCCCATGATCATACCGGGAAAGGAAAGGGTCGCAGTCACAATCAGATAACTCGTGATGTTGGGCAGAATGTGGCGGAAGATAATCTTCCTATCACTGGCTCCGAGCGCCCGTGCCGCTTCGACAAACTCCTTAGAGCGCAGGTTGAGTACTTGGCCCCGCACCACTCGGGCAATCCCCGTCCAATCTAGTAATGATAGGATTGTGACCACACCAAAGTAGACTTTCACCGACGACCAGTTGGCGGGCAGAATCATGGAAAAAGCCAGCCACAGAGGTATGCGTGGGAAAGAACGGAGCAGCTCAATCAAGCGCTGAATGATGTTGTCGATCATCCCTCCGTAATACCCGGAAATGCCTCCCATTGCCACCCCAATCACCATGCTGAGAGCAATTCCAAAGATGCCCACACTCATGGACACACGGCCGCCATACAGCGTCCGGGCAAATAGGTCCCGCCCGAAACGGTCGGTGCCAAACAGAAACAGCTGACCGCCAGAATCACGGTCGACCCCGAAGAGGTGGATATCTGACTCAATACCGAAGATCTTATAGCTGCTGCCCCGGACAAAGAAATAGATGGGATACTTCTTGGTATAATCCTCTTCCCAGAAAACCTCCAACGTGATGGGATCGCGCCGGCGGGCTGTACCGTAAACAAAGGGCCGCAGGCTGAAGTTTCCTTCATTGTCGATCCAACGGATACGGGTCGGAGGATGGTTTACATAGTCACGCCTCTGCTGTAGATAGTCCGCGGGCGCAATAAAGGGCGCAAAGATAACTAAGAAATAGAGAAAAGCGAGAATCACCGCACCGAACATCCCCAGGCGGTGGGCACGAAAGCGGCGGAACATCAGCTGTGTCTGAGATATGGTCTGCATCCTGCCACCACCTTTCTATTGATACCGGATCCTTGGATCGGACCAGGCAAGGAGAATATCGGCTAAGAGATTGCCAATCAGCATCAAAAGCGCTGAGAACATCAAAAAGGTCATGACCAAGTATTGGTCACTGTTGATGAGGGCGTCGTAGAAGAATGGGCCCATGGTGGGCAGATTGAGCACGATAGAAGAAATGATCGTACCGCTGATCAGCTCGGGCAGCTGCATTCCAAAGATAGAGATCAGCGGGTTGATTGCGTTCCGGACCGCGTGTTTGTAGATCACAATCCGTTCGTGCAGCCCTTTAGCCCTTGCTGTAGTCACATACTGGGCGCCCAAGACGTCCAGAAGATTAGCCCGCATCAGGCGGATGAGTCCTGCTGTGCCGCTCAACCCAATCGCGACGACCGGAATCCAAAGATGGCGCAGCAGATCAACAACCTTACCCCAGGACCAGGGAGCGCCGATGTATTGCTGCGAAAACAGGCCTCCCACCGCTGTACTTCCCATACGCAGAGCAAAATACATCAGAACAAGTGCTAAAAAGAAGCTCGGTATGCTCACCCCGATAAAACCAATGAAAGTCAAAATATAGTCCATGATCGAATACTTGTGGGTCGCCGAAAAAATGCCGATGGGGATAGCTACTACCCAAGTAAAAACAATGGTGGCTCCAGCTACTGCCACTGTCCAGCCTAAACGTTCCCAAATCAGTTCATCTACTGGCCGTTTGTAAGCAAAGGAGTAGCCAAAGTCACCTCTGGTCAGGATGCCCTTCATCCATGTAAGATACTGCATGTACGCAGGCTGATCCAGCCCCAGGCGGGCCCTGATCTGCGCCACCTGTTCAGGCGTGATCCGTGGATCGGTAAGGTACTGTGTAGTAAAGTCCCCAGGCTGCAGCTTGATTACTGCAAAGCACAAGATTGAGATCAGAATCATCATGGGGATCATCGTTACAACGCGGCGCAAGACATAGGTTAACATGCAACCATCCTTCCGAAAGCTGCCGAAGGTGTCTGGCACCCTCGGCAGCCCACTAAAAGCTTAATTCTTACTTGATAAACGCAGTGTAGTTGGTACCAAGTATTTGACCATTGGCCTTCAAGAAGACGTTGCCAACTCGGTTGTTCACTGCCTGCAGTTCCATACCCTTGGCAATGAAGATAACCGGCAGTTTTTCGGCATAGATCGCCTGGTACTCATCGTAGTATGCTTTGCGCTTGACTGGATCCATTTCTACTTCGCCCAACTCGAACAGATCAAACACACGACGTTCCCAATCCACCATATTCTCTAAGACTGGCTCTTGGTTCTCATCCATGGTGCTTCTGTGCCAGTAGTAGAGAGACCGGCCCGGCTGCCAAATGGCTTTGCGCAGCTGTGGGTCAGGTTGGTTACCGAAAGCCTCGATAATGGCTTCGAACTCGCCGGAGGTACGGCGCTGGCCAACTAGTGTGGAGCTGATCAGCTGCAGGTGAGTCTGGATGCCCAGTGCCTCCCACTCACTCTTCAGAATCACAGCAATGTCATTGTGTGCCTGTACGTTGACAGCTGTGGTGAGTGTGATCTCGAAGTTCCGCCCTGAAGGAAGCTCACGGATGCCATCGCCGTTACGGTCTGTGATGCCCAGTTCATCAAGGATTGCTGCTGCTTTGGCTGGGTCATAAGGCCGCATAATCTTCTCGATTTCAGGGTTGTAGAATGCAGTGTTAGCCGGCAGTACAGGTGTTCCCGGGATGATAGCCAGGGTGTTATAGACGTCTTCGATGATCCGATGGCGGTCGATGGTGTATTCCATCGCTTCGCGGAAACGATCGTTTCTGAACAGCTCCCGAAGTTCCGCATCTTCTACATCCCAGTTGAACGCCAAGTGAGGTGGGCTGGGTGTGGGGCTTACTGGCGAACCAGCAAGGACACGGAAGTTAGCACCGCCGAGCTCTTCGCGCTTCAGCGATGGGTAGTTCTGCCCGGTGATGGTGATGCGGTCGATTTCACCGGCACGGAACTTCGCCAGCATGACCTCGGCATCCTGGACAACCAGGTATACCAGTTGATCAATGTAAGGCAGCCGATTACCTTCTGGGTCTACCTTCCAGTAATTCGGGTTTCTCCGCAGAGTAATCTTCTGGTCGACAACATACTCAGTCAGAATGAAGGGGCCAGTTCCTACAATGTCCTTTAATGGTGTGTCAGTGGTCCAGGCAGTGTTAATGGTACCAGGTTCCACACCGGGGTTAAGGGCTGCAATGAAAGGTTCATACTTATGCTTGGGAACGATCAGTGCGTGAGAAAGAACCCGCGTAAAGGCACCGTAAGGTGAAGGAAGGATAGCCTTTACGGTCCGGTCGTCGATCTTTTCCCAGCGGACTGGTTTGCCGCCCAGGGTAAAGCGGTCGACCGAGTTTCCTTCGGCATTAGGATTCATCACTACGTGCTCGAGTGTAAACACAACGTCATCGGCAGTGAAGGGTGTACCATCATGCCACTTGACATCCCGGAGATGGAAAATAACTTCGGTTCCGGACTCGTCGACTTCCCAGCTTTCGGCCAAACCAGGAATGATCTCGCCTGTGGCAGGATTCTCTTCTACCAGGGGTTCCAGGATGTTGTACAGCACTGTGTAGGCTGCGTTGTCAATGATACCATAGAAGTTAAACGACCGAGGCGACGACGACAGGCCTAGTACCAGCTCTCCCCCATAGGTGCCGATTTCCTGGAAGAGCGCTGGGTCAACCACTGCAAAATTGGTCTCTGCCGCTGCAGGGGCTGACAGGCACAGCACAAGAAACAGCACAAACACGGACAACAACTTGCGCATTTCTTTACCTCCTTGGGTTGTGGTTTACAAGCGCTTTATATTCTACTTTTCTGCCCGCGGAGTGAAAATCCTTTTTTCAAAATGCGATCTCAGTAAATATTTCGAATCAAAAAGCCGCCCTACGCGGACGGCTGAAAGAATCTTCAAAACGCCTTCTGAATGCCAAGAGACAGGCCTAATCCAACCCCCTGTTTCTCTGACCCGATGTACCATGTTCCCTGCCGGTAAAATGCGCGAGCTTTGACCGCAGCGGTGTCGGTGTTCCCAAATACTAAGCCGAGCTCAAAACGGGTTGCCCAGCGGAAGGGCTGCTCAACATTGAAACTATGGACACCCCAAAGCCCAGCTCCGCCCACAAGCTCTACACTAGGAGCCATCTCATAGCCCGACTTGATCTGGATACCTGCTCCTAAACCAGCATTGTTAGTACCGGTTTCGGCTGCATAGTTAGAGAGAAACAGCGCTGGTTTGATCAGCCACCCTTCTAAACCCATATCAATGATGGCATCTGCCCAAAACTCACTGTCAGTCTCGGTAACCATCGCATCGGCCGTGATCGAGAGTCCGCCGTACTTCAGCTCGGCACTAGGTGCTAAGAAATTGCGCTCCGCCAAGCGAGCCATACCCACTTCGAGGGTGGGCTCCCAGCGGGCTTGAGTATGTGCGCCGAAAGCAAACACAAAAGCTAATGCCACTAACACAAGCTTCTTTTTCACTTAAGATACCACTCCCACTTAGAAAAGGCCAACTCGGACAGCTGCTTTCACCGCACCATACCAATCGGCCTGGCCTTCTTGGTGCTGCGCATTCATGATGCGCCCACCCACAAGTTCCCCCATAAAGACAACTGCGTCATTTAGACGATATGTTCCACCGGCCTTTAGGCCATATGTAGTCTGTACAGTTCCGGTAGGTACAGGTTGCTCATTGTAACTCGAATCCCAAGGATCCCCCAAGTACCACTGGCCTTTACGGTGCACGACTCCTCCGAAGTTGAATTTCAAGTCTGGGTTAAACTCATACTCTACCTGGACTTGGTATAGGTCTGAGTCGGGTTCTTGGCGGAAGCCCAATAAATCGTCTTTATAAACATAATGGCCTGTCTCTCGATGAGTGCCGGTATAGGGGTTTACTTTAGAGTACTCCCCGACAATCCGCCATTTCGTCTCTGGGTTCCAATCAAACCCAATCAAATAACCGTAAGCTTGAGGCAGCCGAATCCGATCCCAAGGATATGCTGCCAGATGATCAACCATAAACTCACCGTATAGATTCACGTCTCCAATGGGAATCTCCATAAAGATGTTGGAAAAGTTGTTGATCTGCTGGCTCCATTGGTTAAAGAGGAACTGCGAAATCTGGTAAGACAGAATCGGAATGGGAAGCAGCATCCCTAAAGAGTAGTCTTCCTGCAGAATTGTGGTTTCGGAAACACCAAAGGTAGCTCGGTCTGTCACATACTGCAGGCGGTGCCCTAAGAGCAGGCGCTTGGTGTTCCAATCAAGCAGTGCGGCAAACTGATCCCATTCTACTCCAAACAGCTCGCCGCGATTACCAACTCCAGGATAACCATGGTCCGTATCTAAGACCAAAGTGCTGAGCTCACCAACAGACCAGCGGTGGTTCAAGAACCCGGCATAAATAGACCAATTAGGCGAGTCAAACAACGCATAGTCTACTACTAACTTAGTCAGGCTTGCCTGCGGTTCCTCTTGTGCAGCCCGCAATGTCGCGATTAATTCCACCGTCAAAGGTTTAGTCTCTGCCCATGCTGTACTGGGCAGAGACTGAGCCACACACAAGACAAAGAGAGCGAACGCAAGAAGCAGCTTGCGGTTCATTATTGATCACCCGCTCTTGGTGCGGGGCGTTTTAGCATTCCTTTATACACGCTATAGGTCGAACCGGGAATGGGAATTGCCCCAACGGATTTAGCGTAGAACTCGGTTGGGCCGGCACCACCAATTGCACCATATGCATAGCCAAGTTCCCGCAAACCTTCCATAGCCTTAAATAGCAGAGCCTTACCAATCCCCCGGCCACGGTAAGCCGGATCTACACCTGTAGGCCCAAAGAAAGCCTTGTAGGTCGCTTCATAGCAGGCAAAACCCACAATTTTCTTCTCCGCTTCGTCCACCGCTATAATACATGTGCTCGGATGATGGCACATGGCGACATCTGCTTCACTGGCCCAGGCCTCGCTGAAGAATTCTCTAATCCAATCTAGCACGATGTGTTTCTCAGGGGCAATAGCACGCCTAATCGTGATCCCTTGTTTCTCCATTTCGGCCATGATTGGCTGCGAATCAGGTAGATCGTATAGTCTGACCAACATATCACTCATACTGCAACTCCCCTTCCTGGTGTTTTCATCCTATGAATTCCCTGGCCTGACGGGAAATCCTTCCTCTGGGTTGGACCTCGAGCTGCTATTCTGTATAATATTAATACCTATGCAAATTCAGATTTAGGCGAAGGAGATGCTTCCATGGAAGAAATCCTCAAGGGCTTATCGGCATGCAGCTGCGGACGTTCGCATACCACAGATCTCAAAAAGGTTGTGATCAAGAACGGCGCTTTAAGCGAAGTACCAAGGTTAATGCAGGAAGGCGGCTTCAAACGAGCTTTCGTGGTCGCGGACCAAAACACGGAGAGAGCCGGAGGCAGAGCGCTTACGAGGATATTAAATGAGGCAGGTATCCCCTACTCTGCTTTTATCTATCTGGATCGAGAGCTCGTACCTGATGAACAAGCACTAGGGCGGTTCTTGGTGCACTTCGATCCGAAGTGCGATGTGATTATCGCGGTGGGGTCAGGAACCCTCAACGATCTGGCGCGGTTTGTCAGTTTCCGCCTCGGGATTCCGTACATCATTGCCGCCACGGCCCCTTCCATGGATGGCTACGCATCAACTGTCGCTCCTCTGATAACCAACAGTATGAAAACTACATATACAGCCAAAACCCCCTGGGCGATTGTGGCTGATTTAGATGTGTTAGCGGAGAGCCCGCCGGATATGATTGCAGCAGGTTTTGGCGATATCCTAGGCAAGTTTACTGCCGCGATCGATTGGCAGCTTTCCACACTGATTAACGGCGAATACTACTGTGAAGAAGTCGCGGCCCTAATGCGGAGTGCCCTCGACCGCACCCTCGCCCTGCAGAATGATCTAACAAGCAGAAGTAATGCCGCTCTGCACAGCCTGATGGAAGCTCTGATCATCTCAGGGATCGCCATGAGTTTTGTGGGCAACTCCCGCCCAGCTTCGGGTGCGGAACATCATCTCGCTCACTACTGGGAAATGCAATATCTATTCTCTGGTAGGCAGCCGGTACTACACGGCACCAAGGTCGGGATAGCCACATGGCTCGTTGTCAAACTGCATGAACATCTCCTCAATGCGGGCCTGGGGCCAGACGACATCAGGGCACTCCCCCGTCAGTTTGACCAAGAGGAATGGGAAAGGGAAATTAGGCGGGTTTACCGGCAGGGTGCCCCAGAGGTCCTGCATCTAGAAGCAGCTTCGGGCAAGAACGATCTGCAGAAGCGGGCTGAACGTCTGCAGATAATTGCACAACGATGGGACGAGATTCAGAAGCTAATATCGTCCTTACCGCCTGCCGCTGAGATCATAAGACTTATCACAGCGGTGGGAGGACCCGCCTACCCTGGCGAGATTGGGCTGACGCAGGATCTCGTACATGACAGTCTACTGTACGCCAAAGAACTGCGGAACCGCTATACTATTCTGCAGCTTCTGTGGGACCTCGGCTTATTAGAAGCGTATGCCGAAAGGATTGCTGAAGAGGTCTTTTAGGCTGAGAAAAAGCAGCTGTCCCCCATTGGGAACAGCTGCTTTATTTGTGTCCTACTTACCTGCCTCAGCCACAGCCTCTTTCACGATGCGCCGCATTTCGTCAAACTTGGCTTCCATATCGGCGACCAGCTTAAACTGCGTCCGGGCCCGATCCAGGTTGTGATTCGGCCGGTGGATCCGGAAATAGACATCGCCTTTCAAATGGTCTTCTAAGAACCGCATGCCGCATTCTAAGGTCATAAGTTTCGCCGAGAAGGCTAGGTGCTCAAGCTCGGCCGGTTCTAAGAAGTCACTGCCATTGCTCAAAAACCCCTTCGTAAACTCGGCAAACAGCTCCAGGTCAAGCTCAACCTTGCTCAGGTCCTGTTCATCCTCGGCGGCTGTGCTCGCACCAAAGCGAACTGCATCACCGAAGTCATATAGAGCAGAGCCCGGCATCACAGTGTCGAGATCCAAGACGCAGATCCCCTCACCGGTTTGATCATCGATCATAATATTATTGAACTTAGTATCATTGTGTGTTACACGCAGTGGGATTTCGCCTCGGGCGATGGCATCGACAACGATCTTTGTATCATCGGCCCGCTGCAGGACAAAATCCACTTCATCCCGGACTTCGGCCAACCGCCCAAGGGGATCGGCCGCAACCGCTTGGCGGAAATCGTTCAGCCGCTTGACTGTATTATGAAAATCTGGGATGGTCTCGTGCAGCTCCTCTGCCGGAAAGTCTCTCAGCAGGAGCTGGAAACGGCCAAAAGCTCTCCCTGCATGGTAAAAGTGCTTTGGATTCTGAACAGTCTCGTATGTACGGGCCCCTTCGATATAATGGTAAGCCCGCCAAAACTCATCTTCAGCCGAAAAATACAGCTGGCCGTCCCGGGTTAACACTAAGTTCAGGGTTTCGCGCTCCGGGTCACCACCTGCCGCAAGGATCTTCTTGCGCAGATGGGCCGTGACTGCCGCGATGTTTTCCATCACGTCATGGGGGTTCTTAAATACATTGGCGTTGATCCGCTGTAGGATGTAACGTTTGCTTTTTCCATCTGGTAATTCGTATGTAAGAATGTATGTATCATTGATGTGTCCGATAGAGCAAACTTCAATCTCTTTTGGTGTTCCCTGGAACTGAAACAGCTCGGCAATCTTCTCCACTCTAGCCATGTACTAATCTCCTCACCGCTCTAATTTCCCCTCTCCCGCCTCAAGGCTGGCCGCAATCTCGTTACCCGAGGCTTCTTGCTTTGTCTTAGAAGCATCAGGCCTGACTAACTTGAATTCAGGCAGGAACCCTTGAATGAATGCTACTGTTTCTTCTTCGCCTACAGGCAGGA
>ERZ773359.2170-NODE-2170-length-25409-cov-239.511832_pt1 | contig 25409 bp, 23 predicted proteins | sample MGYA00374955_ERZ773359 | MGnify/ENA primary metagenome ERZ773359 (study PRJEB29098, sample SAMN04486028) | biogas fermenter metagenome | study: EMG produced TPA metagenomics assembly of the Biogas fermentation microbial communities from Germany - Plant 4 DNA1...
TATATAACTATCTGGAGGCTGCAAGGGCAGCACGGGCAATGGATGAAAAGCGGTAGAAGATTGCTGAAGGGAAGTGAGTCAACAGGTTATGAATGACTTGTTCATACAGGGCTTGCATATAACGGTATTGGGTATGGGTGTGGTCTTCATCAGCCTTTCCTTACTTGTAGTCTGTTTATATCTGATCCGCTTGGTCTCACGGACTGACGCAGAGCCAAGAACACCGGGTATTTCGAGAGATGCTTCTCCTTTAGAAGTAGATTCGGAAAAAGCCAAACCTGATCTTGCCGGAGAAGAGTTGGTGGCAGCTATATCAGCTTGCTTAGCCTTTATGGAAACCGGCTCCGATAGAATTACTTAGCTGAGGGGATTTGGAATGAGACAATTCAGAGTTATTGTGAACGGCAGAGAATACATTGTTGAAGTGGATGAAATCAGCGGATCCCGCCATGGGCTTAAGGTGGTAGAACAAACCGGCACTGTTGGGGCAGAACAGGTCGAGGCTCCTGATTCACAGCTTTCACAACCACTACCATCGGTATCAGCCGATTCTAAGACGATTGAGGCTCCTCTTGCAGGTGCAATTCTTTCTGTGCTAGTCAAACCGGGGGATCATGTCTCAGCCGGCGACATCGTTCTGACACTTGAAGCGCTGAAACTTGAGAATGAGATTACTACGCCTTATTCAGGAGTAGTGAGATCTGTGGCAGTGACGGTCGGTCAAAATGTGAGCGCAGGCGATGTTTTGGTAGTTATAGATGAGACCTAATAGACGTAAGGGGTATTGACGATGGTTTCAAAATGGATACAGTTTGTCAACGCCACCGGGTTCGTGAACATCACATGGCCTTCATTGGTTATGATCGGTATTGCCATATTACTCATTTACTTGGCGGTCAAAAAGAACTACGAACCTTTGCTTCTGATACCTATAGGTTTCGGGATGCTGCTTGTGAACTTGCCTCTGACAGGCCTGATGGAAGAGGGAGGGTTTCTGTTCCATCTTTATCAGGGCGTCAAGTTGGGAGTATATCCACCTCTTATTTTTCTCGGCGTAGGCGCACTCACGGATTTCGGGCCTTTGATTGCCAATCCGTCCAGCATGCTTCTGGGCGCGGCGGCTCAGATAGGCATATTTGCCACGTTTCTCGGTGCCATTAAGATGGGTTTTACGCTTCCTGAAGCAGCATCCATAGGGATTATCGGGGGAGCGGACGGGCCTACGGCTATTTTCCTCACTTCCAAGCTGGCACCTCACCTGTTGGGGCCTGTGGCAGTAGCGGCTTACTCCTATATGGCACTTGTCCCGATAATTCAACCGCCGATAATGAAAGCGCTTACGTCCTCCAGAGAAAGGCGTGTTGCAATGGAGCAACTCAGGGAAGTGTCAAAACGGGAGAAGATCATTTTCCCCATAGTGGTGACAGCCCTTTCTGTATTACTGGTCCCATCTGCATCAGCGCTCATTGGTTGCCTTATGTTAGGTAACCTGATCCGAGAGTCAGGTGTTACAGAGCGCCTTTCTAAGACCGCTCAAAACGAGCTCATAAACATTGTAACGATTTTCATCGGTTTCACTGTCGGAGCTACGGCAAGTTCCGAGACGTTTTTGAGGGTGGATACAATAAGTATTATTATTTTGGGGCTCGTTGCCTTTTCAGTGAGCACAGCAGGTGGAGTACTGCTGGGGAAACTGATGTGCGCTGTAACGGGCGGGAGAGTCAACCCCCTGATTGGCGCAGCAGGCGTATCTGCAGTACCCATGGCTGCAAGAGTCGCCCAGAAAGTAGGCCAGGAGGCAGATCCAGGCAACTTCCTGCTCATGCACGCGATGGGCCCGAATGTGGCAGGAGTGATCGGGTCCGCACTGGCAGCAGGTGTTCTTCTTTCGGTTCTTGGATGACGGGATCACCAGGCTACTTCGAGAGGATGGTTTTCGACTATGAATACTCACGTAAGAACAGCGTCTGAACGTAAGCCCGCTGCAGGTAAACCTGTGAAGATTACTGAGACTGCATTTCGTGATGCGCACCAGTCCCTTCTTGCAACAAGAATGAAGACTGAGGATATGCTTGCAGTTGCCGATACGGTAGACAGTATCGGTTACCACTCTGTAGAGATGTGGGGAGGGGCTACATTTGACACCTGTCTTCGCTACCTGAATGAAGATCCATGGGATAGGCTCAGGACTCTTCGAAAGAGGCTGAAGAATACCAAGTTCCAGATGCTTCTCAGAGGGCAAAACCTCGTAGGTTATCACCATTACGCTGATGATGTGGTAGAGGCCTTTGTTTCTCATGCAGTAAGGGAAGGCATCGACATAATGAGGATCTTCGATGCGCTCAATGACGTGAGAAACATGGCAAAAGCCATGGAAGTTGCAAAGGCAAGCGGTGCACATGTCCAGGCGTGTGTTGTGTATACCTTGAGCCCGGTGCATGATATAGAGCACTACGTGAGTACGGCTAAGACCCTTGAGCAGATGGGAGCAGACTCTGTTTGCGTAAAAGATATGGCAGGCCTCTTAACTCCTTACACTTCATACGATCTGATAACGCGTTTGAAAGAAGAGGTTTCAGTGCCGGTTCAACTGCACAGCCACTACACAAGCGGAATGGCAGGCATGGCGTACTTAAAAGCTATAGAAGCCGGGGTAGATTGTGTTGATACAGCTATCTCCCCTCTGGCCCTTGGAACAAGCCAGCCTCCGACAGAGACTATTGTGGCTGCGCTTCGAGGTACGCCTTATGACACAGGGCTGGACCTGGAGAAGCTTGCAGATATCGCCTCTTATTTCAGAAGCATGAAGTCGCGTTACCAGGATGTAGCTGCACCGATTGCTGTAAATACAGATGCGCTGATGTGGCAGATTCCAGGCGGAATGCTCTCTAACTTAAGAGCTCAGCTTACAGCTCAAGGCATGCTGAATAAGCTTGACCAAGTGCTAGCTGAAGTGCCTCGGGTTCGGGAGGAGATGGGGTATCCACCTTTGGTGACTCCCATGAGCCAAATAGTGGGAACTCAGGCAGTCTTGAATGTGGCAACAGGAAAACGATACGCTGTCAAGTCGCGGGAGATTAGGGACTATGTCAAAGGCCTTTACGGAAGGCCACCTGCGCCTATCTCTGATGAAGTCCGGGAAATGATTATCGGGGATGAAGAGGTGGTTACTGCGAGACCTGCTGACCTCTTAGAACCTGAGCTTGAGAAAGCCCGCGCTAAGATAAGGCAGTACTATCGCAAAGAAGAGGATGTCTTAACGCATATCATGTTTCCTGAAGTTGCTTTAAGCTTTTTTGAAAAGCGGAAATAATAAGTAGCGGTGACAAGTAATGAGGGGCTGAAAAGCCAGCCCCCTATCGCCATCTATCCCTGAATAGGCACCCTGCATCATATCATTCGTTTCCACCTACCGGTCAAACCTAACCAGGCATCGACAATTCTTACATATTCGAGCCAAACTCCTTGAAGAGACAGTCCTGACAAAAAAAGATCGACTTGAGGGAGGACTTTCGTTATTGGGCTCGAATATTATATGTAATATTGTATCCAATATCCATTACTAGGAGCCAATCATATGGGAGACGACCTGTTACCGGTCATAGATGCTAAGACTATCAATACGATTGTCTGTGATAAGCTTCGTGAAGCCATCTTGAAAGGCGTCTTTAAGCCGGGGGAGAGGCTGAGACAGCAGGATATTGCGAAGAAGTTCGGTGTCAGCCGTATCCCGGTAAGGGAGGCTCTACAGAGGCTGGAGGCTGAAGGGCTTGTGAAGATACAGCCATATAAAGGCGCAGTAGTCGCTGGGTTGACTATTGATGATTTGCGCGAGACCTTCTTTCTGCGTGCGCTCTTAGAAGGGACTGCGGCCGGGCTTGCTGCTGCAAGGATGACCGCGAAAGCGGTGGATAGTATTTCGGCCCTGTTGGCGCAGATGGAGTATTTGGTCCGGCACAATCCTGATGTTCATGTGCTTGGAGAGATCAATGCTAGATTTCATGAAGCTATTTACAAACAAGCTGATTCGCCGAAACTATACAAGATGATAAAAGAACTCTGGGTCTCTTTCCCCAAATCAAGCCTTCTCTTTCCTAGTGAGAGGGCTTCTGAATCACTGAAAGAACATCAGGAAATCGCAGATGCACTTTTGTCAAAGGACGCCAATAGGGCCGAAACTCTTATGAGAGCTCACATAGAGTCTGTAGCTAAAGACGAGATTGAGTGGGCTAAGCATGCTGGTCTTGATGAATCGGGATTAACGGATGGAGGTGACGATCCAAAGACTATTCTATGAAAATCATCGCAGCAGGAACAAAGCACTCAAACCAACATGTGATGCCGCTAGATTTGGATATCAAGGAGGAGAGGCTGTGTTTCAAACAATTGACTTTAGAACTCCCACAGTACTTTTCGGCATGGATTCACTAAATGAAATCGGAAAGCAAGCCAAAGGCCTTGGCGCAAGCCGTGTTTTGCTCATAACAGGCCCAAGGATTGCCAAGACAGGCCTTGGAGACCGTGTAGTGTCTTTGCTGAAGGAAGAGGGAGTTGACGTTGAGGTAAAGATTCAAGGCCGGGATACGCCTGAGCCTGCCACAGAGGTACCTGAGGAAGCAGCAAGGGTTGCACAGGAAATGAAGGCCGAAGCCATAATCGGCTTAGGCGGAGGAAGCATTCTGGACGTATCGAAGATGGCTGCTGCGCTGCTTACCAATCCCGGGAAGGTCCGCGACTACTTCGGCCGTGAGAAGCTCCCGAGGAGGGGTATTCCTACGATCATGGTGCCTACCACGGCGGGAACAGGGGCTGAAGTTACCAAGCACGCTATTTTCTTAGATAGAGAGACGAACGTAAAAAAAGCAGTCGCATCGAACGCCCTCCTGCCGAATGTGGCAATTATTGACCCAATGCTTACAGTGACCTGCCCGCCGAGCGTAACTGCTGCGTCAGGTTTTGATGCATGGCTTCATGCAGCTGAGCCTTTCGTATCGAAGAGGGCAAATGCTATCACAGACACCCTTGCCTTGGAGGCTATCAGAATGATCAGCCGGTGGCTGGGCCCTGCATATGCCGACGGGGAAGACCTTGAAGCACGTTACTATATGTCTTTAGGCTGCCTCATGTCAGGCATGGTTCTGAATAACTCCGGCACCAGCCTTGTGCATGCAATGGCTTACCCTGTAGGCGGAGAATACCACACTTCCCACGGGTCTACCCTGGCTGCGCTTGTCCTTTCCTGCTTCAGCTATATTACAGTGGCGAGAGAGGAGAAGTTCGCTCTTATGGCTGAGGCCATGGGAGAGAAGATAGACGGCTTGTCACGGCGGGAAGCTGCTGGGAAGGCGCTGGATGCTATAAGGCACTTCTTAGAAGGCGTCAACCTTCCCACATCCTTGCCTGAGCTTGGCATTACAGACAAGTCATCTGTTCCTCAGTGGGCTGTTGATGCTCATGCCGAACAGAGGCTGCTTTCCCGTGCTGTTCGCAAGCTTTCAGTTGACGACCTCAGGTTGATATACGAAAACGCATTTTAAGTGTCCGGTAAGGAGGTAGGCGAATGGCTAAGAAGAAACTGATGATCCACGATTTCTACCGCATGAAAAAGGAAGGGAAGCCTGTTACATGGCTTACTGCTTATGATTTTCCCACAGCTCAGTTTGCTGAAGCTGCAGGCTTGGACATGATCCTGGTTGGGGATTCTCTGGGCATGTGCGTATACGGGTATGAGGGTACAGTCCCTGTAACCATGGACCAGGCGATAGCCCATTGTGAGGCTGTGCGTCGCGGTGCCCCGAACACATTTGTAATGGGGGACATGCCCTTTTTGAGCTACCAGACCAGCGACGAAGATGCAGTAGCCAATGCCGGCAGGTTCTTGAAAGAGGCAAACGTTGATGCCATCAAGCTTGAGGGAGGAAAGCGTGTGACCAGCCGTATCCGGGCGATTGTAGATGCCGGGATTATGGTCTGTGGCCATATCGGGCTTACTCCTCAAAGCTCAGGGCAGCTGGGAGGACACAAAGCCCAGGGAAGGACGAGGGAATCAGCTCGTCTCTTAATCGAAGATGCGCTGGCAATAGAAGCAGCCGGTGCACATATGCTGCTCCTTGAGGCAGTTCCTCCTGAGGTTGCAGGTGTTATCCGCAGGAAGCTCTCTATTCCGGTTTACGGTATCGGTGCAGGCCCTGACGTAGACGGTCAGCTCCTCATCATTTCGGACCTCATCGGCCAGTTCCAAGCATTCACACCGAAGTTCGTAAAGAAGTATGCAAATGTAGCTGAGGTAGTAACAAACGCTATCAGAGAGTACATCGATGAGGTGCGAAGCGGGGCCTTCCCGGAGGAAAAACACTGTTACCGCATGATAGACGGCGAAACCTTAGAAGGTATAGATTAGTTTTTGGACCCGGAGGAGGTGAGGAACGCGCGGTTTGTAGCAGAACGTTAACGCTTTTGAAGCAGAAGTAAGACAGAGTACAACCGTAACTACAGACAGATTCTCGGGACAGATCGTAACTAGGATGTACCAAACATACATGATGGAGGTATCAGAATGACCTTACGAAAGAAGACTTTGTCGTTGTTGATCTCCGCTCTAATGGTTGTTGCTCTCATCGCGGTAGGCCCGGTAATCAGTGCTCAGTCCAACTATCCATCACGCCCCATCACTTGGATCGTAGCTTGGTCGGCTGGGGGCGGCACAGATACCGCAAGCCGTGTCTTTGTGAGCTTCCTAGAGAAAGAACTTGGCGTACGAATCGATGTGCATAACATCACAGGCGGAGGCGGAGCCATTGGCTATACTGCTGCCAAACAGGCACTCCCTAACGGATATACCATGACCACTATTCAGAGCGATTTGCCGAAGCAGTCAGCCATGGCGTTGTCCGATCTCCGTGTATCCGACTACGACATTATCGGTTCATGGTCATCCCAGTCACCGATTCTGGCTGTAGCAGCTAATTCTCCATGGCAGACTCTCGATGATTTCATCGAAGATGCAAGGAAAAACCCCGGCAAATACCGCATTGGCGTTTCAGACCTCGGTGGAGTCCACCATCAGCCTGTTGTCTTGCTTGAAGAGGGTGCCGGTATAAAGCTCCGTGCAGTTTCTCACGAGGGTGCACCCCAGGCAACTCCGGCTCTGTTAGGCGGCAACCTGGATATCGTCAGCACCTGGGTTAAGCAAACCACACCTTACGTAGAGGAAGGTCAAATGAGATACCTAGCGTATTTCGGAGATCGCCGCTTAGAGGAATTTCCTGATGTTCCCACTGTTAAAGAGCTAGGTTATGACATTGTTTGGCACAGCCCCTACGGATTCGGCGTCCCGCACGGAGTGTCCGATGAAGTTAAAGAGGTGCTTACCGCAGCTATGCAGCGAGTCTGGGAAAACCCAGAGTTCCTTGCCAGGGTAAAGGATATCGGTCATGTACTGCTGCCGCTTAACGGAGAAGAGTACACAGAGCTTCTAAACCAAATCGAGACCGACATTGCCAGGGTTGTCGAGCTTATGGCTCAAGCTGAGAACTAAAAGGAATCTTATGACGCACCCGGTGTGTCCCAAACAGACACATGGGGTGCGTCACCCCGAGCACCGGTCTCGAATCCTCTCCAGCGTCGAATACTTTTAGTCGAATACCACCTTTATAAGCTCAATCTAGAAGCTAGGTTGTGGGATTGTAGGGGCAATATGCCTCTTACGACTCACTCATGTAAAGGAGTTGAATTTCTTGGTTCTGTGTGAGCTAGCGATCGCTGCGATTTCTCTACTAGTGAGCATAGTGTTTTTCGTACAATCGTTAAGTCTTCCGCAGCTTCCTGCGGACCCGGGGGGGCCATCCCTTTTCCCACGGTTGATGTGCTTCGTTACCGGCATTGCGGCCATTATCCTTTTAGTGCAGTTGTTTGGGAATCGGGAGAAGAGGGAAGAGATCGCCCAGGCGTTTGCAGCGTTTCAACAGTTCGGGGCGAAATCTGAAGGAGCCGAGCTTGCGCGGCGTCGTCTGTATATCATTGCGCTAAGTGCACTTTACCCCTTCTTTATCGTAAGACTCGGGTTCTTGATTTCGACGATCGTTTTCCTTTTCGTAGTCCTAAAGGTCTTTAAGGTGAAGTTTCTACCGGCTGCTGTGTATTCATTGGTACTAGGATACGGCGTCTATTATGTTTTCGCCGAAGTATTGAGAGCATATATCCCGCCCGGCATGTGGTTGAGCGGGTTGCTAGGATAGAGAGAAGGGGGCTCACATCAAGCTATGGACACTGGACTTTTTGCTGTTGCCTTTCAGACGATATTCAGCCTTCAAGGTGTTCTTCTTATTGCCGGAGGAGTAGTAATAGGAATCATTGCAGGCATAATTCCAGGATTGACATCCAGTGTGGCTCTAGGCCTACTCTTGCCGATTACCTTTGTCCTTCCTAAAGAGTTAGCTTACCCGATGCTGCTCGGCATCTATTGCGGGGCCACTTACGGCGGTGCTATTCCTGCTATCCTTTTGAACTTGCCGGGAACACCGACCTCCGCTATTACAGCGATTGAGGGTAATCGCATGACAAAGAGGGGAAGGGGAGCGGAAGCCCTCGGAATTGCGGTTGTGGGATCGACCATTGGCGGCTTATTCAGCGCCGTAGTTCTGATATTCCTGTCGTTAAGGCTTTCCAGAGTTGCGTTTTACTTCGCAGGTCCGGAATACTTCGCCCTTACCTTTTTTGCTGTGGCTGTTGTAATCGCCCTTACAAGTAAATCAGTTGTGAAGGGCATCATGGCTGCAGGGCTGGGCCTTCTCATATCTACTATTGGGTTGGACCCTGTTGCACCTGCACCGAGGTTTACTTTCGGCATTACTGAGATTCTCATCGGAATTCCTGAGGTTCCTGCGACCATCGGGTTATTCTGTACAGCTGAAGCGTTCCGTCTAGCAGGGCAGGGACAACTAACCGGAACTGTACAGAGGATGAGTGCCGACTGGTTAGAGGCGGTTAGACAATTACCCCGAAAGTGGTTCCTTGTATTGCGTTCTGCAGCTATCGGCACCTTTATCGGAATTCTGCCAGGAACAGGAGCGACTATGGCGTCGTTCTTTGCGTACGGTGAGGCGAAGAGTCGGGCAAAGGATCCCGAACGCTTCGGTGAAGGCCACGAGGACGGGGTTTGGGCAAGCGAGGCTTCTAATAACGCAGTGACCGGTGGGGCGTTGGTCCCAATGCTTACCCTTGGAATCCCCGGAGACGTAAACACCATGATATTACTTGGCGCCATGACTGTTCACGGCCTGGTTCCCGGACCCACGCTATTCAGGGATGAGCTCCAGCTCGTCTACATTATCTTCGGCAGCATGATAATAGCTAACCTGTTCATGTTCGCATTCGGGCTCATTGCCTCTAAATACTTTGCTAAGCTTGCTCTCGCTGACCTGAAGTACTTGGTTCCCATCATCCTGGTTCTATCAATCAGCGGGCCGGCAATGGGATCCGGGCATATCTACTACTTCTGGATCGCATTTATTTTCGGTATTCTAGGTTTCCTTCTTGAAAAAGGCGGATTTCCCGTTATCGCAACTGCCATGACGGTTATGCTAGGCCCTATTCTCGAAAGCAATCTCCGGCGCGGCTTGATGCTTTCTGACGGATCGTACGCGGTATTCTTCACAAGGCCCATATCACTGGTGTTGATTGTACTAGGGGTGCTCGCGCTAGTCTGGGGTTACCGTCACGAGGCTGTACAGCGCAGGAAGGAACGGGAACGAGCAGCGGCCGGCGGAGCTTCCGCGTAAAAACGGGTCGGCGTAACCACAAACCAAGGAATGAACCTGCGCTTGGTGATGTGCATGATTACTGAAAAGGATTGGAAAGGAGACTTGCCTAATGGGTAAACTGAAACTTACGTTGGCGTGTGGGCTTTACGATCGAACACGGGCGTTACAGAACGGAGAGGTTAGTCCGGAAGGGATCGAGCTCAATTACTTAGCTTACGAGCCTTTCCAGCTGTTCTGGCGCCAAGCTCGCTATGCGGAGTTCGATGCATCGGAGTACTCATTAGGTGCCTATCTTACAGAATTAGGTAAGGGGATGGATCGCTTCGTCGGCATCCCGGTGTTTCCATCGCGTGCATTCCGACATTCCTGTGTGTATGTAAATACAGAAGCAGGGATCGAGAAGGCTGAAGACCTTAAGGGCAAACGTATTGGGTTGCCGGATTTTAGCCTTACGGCAATAATCTGGTTGCGCGGTATCCTCGCTGACGATTATGGGATAGGCAACGAAGATGCGATTTGGTATACCGGAGGGCTTAATAAGCCCGGAGGAGAACCGCGCATGACCCTTAATCTTCCCGAAGGGATGGAGAGGTACCATGTGAGGGATCGCAGCCTCAACGATATGTTAGTTGAAGGTGAGCTGGATGCACTGCTTGCACCGCTTATGCCGGTGTCTTTCTTGAACCGGTCTCCGCGCGTGGCGCGTCTTTGGCCAAACTATGCCGAGGTGGAGAAGGACTATTTCTCACGTACCGGCCTTTTCCCCATCATGCACGCAGTTGTGATTAAGCGCAGTATTTACGAAAAACATCCCTGGGTTGCTCGTAATCTGATGCAAGCCTTTATCGAGGCTAAGGAGATAGCCCAACAAGAATTGTACGGGCTTTCGGTATTGAAGACTACGCTTCCATGGCAATTCCCTGCTTACGAAGAAACGGTACGGATTATGGGACCTGATTACTGGCCATATGGGATGGAAGCGAATCGAAAAGGCTTCGAAACCTTGGCGCGTTACATGTACGAACAAGGCATAACGCCCAGAATCGTTAAAATGGAAGAAGCCTTTGTCGAGTCGACCTGGGGTTGACAGTGTTTATACCCCTACCGGCTTCACCGCTTTATGTTTTTGCTGGCCGCCTGGGCCGGTAGGGGTAAGGAATAAAGATTGCTGAGACAGACGGATTGGTTGCTTTTCGCTTAACTGGAGAAGCTACAATCGAGTAGAGTTGTAAGGAAGGGGTTGTTGTGGAGAATGAAAGAATGCATTGCGGTTCCGGAAGGCCTTTTCCATCGCGCCATCGATGGTAAACTTCTTTACTCCCACGTGGTTGTGGCCAGCGGTAGACGTACTGTTTACATATCAGGCCAACTGGCACGTAACGAGAAAGGCGATATCATCGGTAAAGGTGATATGCGGGCTCAACTCAGGCAGGTATTGGAAAATTTGGGCCGCGCATTGGCGGCAGTCGGTGCTACCTACGATAATGTAGTCGAGACGACTACCTACACCACTGATATCGACGAATACTTCCGCTGTGTCGATGTGCGGCACGACTACTTCAAGAAAGACCTGCCGACCAGTACCGCTATTGGCGTGTCACGCCTCTCTCATCCTGACTTCATGGTTGAGATAAAAGCCACAGCTGTACTTGACTAAGGAAGAGAGTCAAATTTGCTCATCTGTCAACTCCTCGTTGTGTTGAGACAACCGGTTTCTCATCACTAAGAGGAGTTGTTTATTGGGCTTAGCTATTCAACCGGCTGCCGGCGGATTGTCTCCAGCCTTCTGTTTATGGCATCAATATCAAACACATCCGGTCTGAAGTCCTTGCCTAACAATCTCACAGACTCTTCGTGCATTTCGGAGACGGGATCTTTAAAGGCTTCAAGGAGGGCGTAGTAACCGCGAATTCCACCGCTATTTTCGGGTGGAGCGGCTCGTCTGCCTCCAGTACACACCGGGTAGCGTATGTTTTCATCGTAAGTGAGTGTTTTTTCCACGGCAATCTTGTGAATCCAATAGTCTACGGAATCGTATAGATACCGGAACTTGCCGCTTGAGGCTGTGACAGCCTCAGCCAAAGTTACATCACGCTCATCAACAAGGTACCGAGTGGACCACGCTCTGCCTGAATCCATAATGGGGCCTACTGACACATGATTGACATCAAACTCGTGTCGGTGATAGCCTTTCCAACCCATTACCGCTTGGATAATGTGGTGAAGATCGGCAAGCGTATAATAACCCGGTACAAGCACTCTGCGCCAAATCGGCGGACGGGCATCCTCCAAATCTATTCTTAACTGATACACGGGATTGTCGGAAAACGAACGAGCGATACCTTTAAAAGTGTTTACGCGAGGTAAGAAATCTGCTTTGTGAGCCGAGATATGGGCATCCCAGGATCCAAGCCTGTGCACGGTCCAGGCAAACTCAATGCCGAGATTCGGATCAGCGGCGTCGAGGAAGTCTGTTACCTGCTGTATGGCGTTGGGAGCGTCGCTTCTTATCGCAGCTTTAGCCAGGGTTATTAAGCACTCCCGGTTTCCCGGATCATCCAACAAGGCGATAATCAGTGCTGTAATAGCGCTGTCAGGATCGTTGAGGCCCTCAAGGTACAGCATTCCCAGATTGTATGCATCCTCCGGAGATTCCGAAATGTTTTCTAGGGCCAGGTTCGCAGCTTTGGATGCCTCATCAATGCGATTAAGTTCGAAAAGGGCGACTGCGCGGCCCACATTCGCTGCAGGATGATCCTTATTGAGGAACCAAGCCTGCTGGAAAACTGTGAGGGATTTTTCCCATTCTCCCATGGAAGCAAGGGATTTGCCGATAAAGATGTAAGCCGTATAATCCTGGGGGTCAAGGTCTATTAGTTTCTTGAAACTGGCAATGGCGGCAGGGTAGTCCTGCATTCCGGCGAGTGCTGCACCCAGGATGCGATATGCTATTTTGTTGGTGGGATCCACCTTTATTGCCATTTCGGCTGTATCTGCGGCCTCCCTGTAGTCTTATAGTCTTGCATCATCAAGAATCCGTAAGCTATGTCCGTCAAAAGTTCGGGATAGTTAAGAACCATGGACCTGGCACGCCTGAGCGCGATGCCGGCGAGTTTATGCCTTCTTGACATAGCACAAAACATACCCAGGTGCCGAAGCTCTGCGCTTTCCTCACTGATCTGAGCCAACAATAGGCGGAGCGCGTTGGTGGCGGATTCCGTATCTCCTCCGAAATAATGCGCAGAAGCAAGGCCAAGCAAGCTTCCAGGATCCAGTGTTTCCTGGGATTTAAGCTGAGCTTTGAATAGTGACTTGGCTTGATCCAGTTGGCCACCGGCAATCAGGGAGAAAGCCTTTTGGGCATCAGGCTTTGTCCCCTGGTTTAGCCTTTTCTTTCGTGCCATATGTATCATTCTCCCAGCTCTTACATCCTACCGGACAGCCCGGACGGCGAAGCCGATAGCATGGGGGGGTCTTTTCCACCAAAGTATAACTTATCGGTATCAGTAGGTAAAGCCTTCCAAACATGAACCTTAAGGACGCAGTGTAAAAGAAATGCAGGGCATAAGAAATCGTCCACTGTCAACTGAGTTATCAGAAATTACGAAAATAATCTCATTATTTGGAGTGCCGCACAAAGGAACTAGGTAAATATCAAGAGAAAAATCTCAACGACAGTCTACTTCAGGTTGCTCGTAACTCGAGAATCTCTCCTGATCTATCTTCTATTGATAGCCATCTGTATCATTGTGCCCGAACACTAACAGCGTTTCAATAGACATCGTCAATAGATTCCCCGATACGTGTTAGTGCTGGTTTCCCAGTATAAGGCAATGCTCGTCTACAATTGTATAAAGAGAGGTGATGGGTGAACATAGCTTACCGTAGGTTGGGAGCGTATTGGCGTTACGGATTATGAGACCACAAGGAGGTTGGCGAGATTGTTCCTTTACGAGTATGAATTGGCTAAGGCATCTGATATCTTGACGAGAGAGCTCTTCAAACTGAAGCCGGGGGAGACATTTGTCATTACTGCCGATACAGAGAGCAACTTGCGGGTTGTAAACGCTACGGCAGCAGCAGCGCATTCAGTTGGCGCGAAACCCATGGTTATACTGCTTGCTTCGCCTTTAGGGGTGTCGGAAGCAGCAGACCCTATGCTGCCTGTAGAATCGCTGACCGCTGCACTGTCAGAAGCCGACGCATGGGTTGAGTTTAATAACCAGTGGCTCTTGTATTCTACTCCATATAATAGGGCAATGAAGGCAAGCAAGAAGCTTCGATATCTGAACCTGGTAGGCATGAATGAAGAAATGATGGTTCGCCTTATCGGCAGAGTGGATTATCCGGTGCTGGGCGAGTTTCTCCAAAAAGTCTATGACATGACAGTGAAGGCGAAACGTTTCAAGTTCACAACACCTGCAGGTACAGACTTGGAGTTTGAGGGTGACCCTGAAAGACGTATCAGCCTTTCAAAAGGGTACGCAGATCAACCCGGTTCTCACTTCTTAGCAGGGCAGATATCCTTTGCTCCCAAGTTTGATACCATCAACGGGACTCTCGTATTCGACGGATCAGTTGATCCCCCTCTCAGAAAGCTTGAACAGCCGATTGTCATGACGATTGAAGAAGGCGTAATCGTCAAGGTTGAAGGCGGTAATGAAGCCAGGGAATATGAGATGTGGCTTGACAGCTGGAATCACCCGCAGATGAGAAGGCTAGCCCACGCTTCCTGGAGCTTCCATCCCAATGCCAAGCTCACAGGGAACATTGTCGAAGATGAAAGAGTATGGGGGGCAACAGAGTGGGGCATAGGTGCTGTCGGTCCTATCTTCTCCTTCCAGGAAGAGCCAATCCCCGCACCTTCTCACAGCGACGGGATATGCATGAATACCTCAGCCTGGATAGACGGTGTGCAGCTTCTGGACAATGGCAAGGTTGTGCATGAGGAATTGCGTGAACTCGCAAAGAAGCTTGGAAAGGAATAAGGAGGCAGACGGAAAGAGTTAAGAGCCTGTAGAGCGGGAGGGAAGGACTGCAATGAGCGACGCGTTAGTCAGCACCTTCTTTGAGTTAGTGAGAATCGACAGCGAATCCGGGAAGGAAGATGAATTCCTCCTATATCTCAAAAGGCTGTTGGAGGAGGAATTCAAAGCAGACTGCCGCCTTGACCGTTATGGCAATCTGATCTCCTCGTTCCCCGGCAAAGATAGCAGCGCATTGCCTGTTCTGTTCGGGTGCCACGCTGACACTGTGAGTCCGGGGACAGGAATCGAACCTGTCTTAGAAGGCGATACTATCCGGTCTAAAGGCGAGACTGTTCTTGGAGCCGATAACAAAGCAGGCATAGCTGAGTTGATTGAGGCGATAAGAACAGCTGACCGTCATCCTCCTCTGGAAATCGTAGTTACAAAAGAGGAGGAAACCGGGTTGAAAGGTTCACGTAATCTGGATTTTTCCCAGATTACGGCTAAAGTCGGTTTCGTCGTTGACGGAGACGTGTTAGATACAGTCGTCATTGGCGGTCCTTCCCATATGTTGATTGACGTTGAAATAACAGGAAAGGCAGCGCACGCCGGGATGGAGCCAGAAAAAGGGATTTCTGCGATAAAGGCAGCCAGCTTCGGTATTGCAATGCTGAAAGAAGGGCGCGTTGATGATGAGACTACTGTCAATGTAGGGATAATCCAAGGAGGGCAGGCAAGAAACAGTGTTCCCGACAAAGCAGAAGTGAAGGCGGAGTGTCGCAGCTTAAACCACGAGAAGTGCCTTGCCCAAGGTGAACTGATTAAAGCTGTATTCGAGGTAGCTGCCAGGGCGGTGGGAGCGAAAGCAAAGATTGAGTCTGAGCTTGCTTACAAGGCAGTCAGCATTCCCGAAGATACAAAAGTTGTAGAGATTGCGAAGCAAGCTGTGGCTTCTGTAGGTATAACCCCCAAGGTAAAGGTTATCTGTGGTGGAACAGATGCTTCCATCTACAATGAAAAGGGTATCCAGTGTGTTGTAATAGGCACAGGTGTACAGCAGGAACATACTACAGACGAGTGTATTGCTGTATCTGACATGGAGAAGGCGGTTAAGATGATCCGCCGGATCTTTAATGAAACCAGTATGTAAGTGTATCAACGCGAGTTCCTCAGTCTGAAACCCGAAATAAGCAAAGATAAGGAGGTCAGTAGGATGAGGATCTGGAAAGGTCACCGCAGAGCAAGAGTTCTGTCCATATTCTTTCTTGCAGTACTGCTTGCACTGATAGGAAGCAGTACTGCGGGAGGACAGACTGTCAGGCGTGAAGACTCGATTGTTCGGGAGTCAGGGTCTTTCCCGCTGTATCCTGACCCAGCGGTGGGCAACGGTAATGTCGAGTGTATTGCCCTAGCCAATTTGTATGATTCACTTGTTTTCCCACATCCGACTAAAGGCATTATCCCGCACTTAGCCACGGAATGGACTGTATCAACCGACGGGTTGAAATATACTTTCAAACTGCGGCAAGGCGTCAAGTTCCATAACGGTGATGAGCTCACAGCTGAAGATGTTGAGTTCAGCGTGAAACGCCTGCTTACAATAGGCGAAGGGTTCGCTTACCTGTTTACCGATGTAGCTGACGTGCGGGTGGCAGACGACTACACCGTGGAGTTCACCTTATCGAAGCCCTTCGGTCCGTTTGTGGAAGCGCTTCTAAGGTTGTACATACTGAACAAAGATCAGGTCATGGCTAACATCGAGAAGCCTGGCATGTACGGTGAATTCGGCGACTACGGCAAGAGATGGCTTCTCACAAACGATGCAGGCAGCGGCCCATATAAGCTAATCGAAATGAGACTTGAGGAGTACCTGCTTGCAGAGAAGTTCGAAGAGTACTGGGGTGGCCACGAAGAGGATGCTCCCAACTACTTCCAGTTAATCGCCAGTTACGAACCGGTCACAGTAAGGACAATGCTGGCTCGTCGTGAGTTGGAGATTACGGACATGTGGCAACCTATGGAGAGCCTTCTTGCAGCAGCTAAGATAGAAGGGATACACCTCGCTTATCTGCCCAACGGCCAGAACCTGCAGATCATGCTCAATACAAAGAAGGCGCCGACGGACTGCATACACTTTAGAAAAGCGCTTGCATACTGCATGGACTATCAAACGGCTGTAGATAAGATCTTTATAGGCTCAATAAGAAGCCAAGGTCCTGTTCCGTCCATGCTCCCGGGACACAAGAAAGACCTGTGGGTGTATGAGAGGAATATGGAAAAGGCTAAAGAAGAAATACAAAAGTCGAAATATTATGATCAGCTTGACAAGTATCCGATTCAGATCTCTTGGTCCGCAGATGTCGCCGAAGAAGAAAAGATATCACTTCTCCTGCAAGCTAACGCTGCTGAACTTGGCATAAAGGTCGAGATTCAGAAGAAGCAGTGGGGTCAGATTATCGCTGATGCCCAGACGAAAGAGACTACGCCTCATGGAAGCATCATGTTTGTGGGAACTCACTACCCTGAGGCAGGTTCTATGCTCAAGTCAAGGTACCATTCGAGCACAGCCGGAACCTGGGAACAGCAGGAATGGCTGGAGGATCCTGAAATCGACAGGCTAATTGATGAAGCCCTTATGACCACGGACAGAGAAAAACGCTTTGAGCTCTATGGAGAAATCCAGGAGCGCATCGTTGAACTCTGCCCCACCATCTGGCTGGTTGACCACTGCGAGATACGTGCGTACCAGCGTGCGTACCTGGATTGGCCTTTGGCTGACTACGTGGAGGCCGGAGGTCAGATTGTGTGCCCGACATTGGGATACTTCGACTATTTCCGTGACATGAGGATATATCCGGAGAAAAAGGCAGAGATGCTCGGCAGATAATGCCTCACGATTGCTGCCGGTGAGCTAGCCATGCCCTAGTCAGTAAGTCAGTGTGGGGCCCTCATAAATAGGGCCCCCGGCTTAGGAAGGGGGACGCTTGATGGGTAGGCTGAGGTCATACATTTTGCGCCGTCTGCTGCAAGCTATATTTGTGCTGCTTGGCCTGTCAATGCTGATCTTTGTCATCTCGAGGATGGTGCCAGGCGACCCTGCACGGATGGCACTGGGCCCAAGGACCCCGGAATGGGCTGTGGAGAACCTAAGGAGGCAACTGAATCTTGATAAACCGCTGCCTGTCCAGTACGGATTGTGGTTATCCAAGGTCGTCCGCGGCGACCTAGGCGAATCCCTGGTGACGAGGCGGCCTGTAACTCATGACCTTAAAGACTTCTTGCCGGCCACTATGGAGTTGATATTCATCGCGGCGGTAATAGAGATCATTGGCGGTATTTTGCTGGGTGTGCTTGCCGCAAGGTACTCGCAGACGTGGTTCGATGGGTTTACGAGGATCCTTGCGTACCTTGGAGTGGCTACTCCTTCATTCGTATGGTCTATCCTGTTTCTCCTCCTCTTCAGCTATGTCTGGCCCATATTCCCGACAACAGGTAGGCTCAGCCCATGGATTCCTATGCCTCCGAGAGTCACAGGCATGGTCATACTGGATAGTCTGCTATCAGGTAATCTCTCCACTGCCTGGGACTGCTTTATGCATCTGGTTTTGCCCGCAGTCTCCCTGGCAATGTACGGAATGGCTCAGGCTGCAAGGATTACCCGGTCAAGCATGATTGAAAACATGGAGAAGGACTCGGTCTACGCCAATATCGCTTCAGGAATCCCCCCGAGGGTAATAATGACGAAGTATATCCTTAAGCCATCCCTGATACCCAGCGTGTCAGTGATGGCTTTAGATATCGCAGCCATGATCGTCAATGCTTTCTTGGTCGAGGTGATATTCAACTATCCCGGTCTGTCGCGCTACGGGTTGAGTGCAATGCTCAACAAGGATCTCAACGCAATAGTGGCTGTAATACTTGTCCTTGGACTTTTGTTTGTCATTATGAATATCGTTGTCGACTTTATTGTGGCACACCTAGACCCCCGAATCAGCCTGACAGGGGGGACATAATATGAAGAACGACACCGCATTATTGTCGAGGCAGACGAGATGGGAGGGAGTCCGTCGCTCCTGGTACAAGTTTTCCAGGAGCAAGGTGGCTATTGTCGGGCTCGTTGTGGTCCTCGTGACTATAGCTGCAGGTGTCTTTGCTCCTTTTGTTGCTCCGTATCCGCAGCACGCCCGCGCTTTTGTGGACTATGCAAACGCCATGCGGCCGCCGTGCAGCGAGTATTTGCTGGGCAGCGATCCAAGCGGCCGTGACATACTGAGTAGAATCATCTTTGCAATAAGGGGCGCGCTTAAGATGAGTGTCGGTGTGCTTTCCGCTGTGGTGCCGTTAGGCGTGATCGTTGGCCTCGTGGCAGGCTACCACAGAGGCACACGTCTTGAAGCTGTCATCATGAGAATAACCGATGTCTTCCTGGCTGTGCCGCCGCTCCTCCTTGCATTGGCAATATCGTCTGTCCTGAAACCCAATTTGTTCAACGCAATGATGGCTGTGTCCGTATCTTGGTGGCCTTGGTACACCCGCTTGGTCTACAGCATGGCTTCTTCTATACGCAACGAGTTCTACGTCCAGGCTGCTGAATTGGTCGGGGCAAGTAGAACGCACATAATCTTCAGGGAGATACTGCCTAATTGCCTGCCCCCCATATTCACCAAGATGACGCTGGACGTAGGGTTTGTCATATTGCTCGGTGCCTCCCTCAGTTTTGTTGGATTAGGTGAGCAACCGCCTGTGCCGGCATTAGGCACCATGGTTGCTGACGGTGCCAAGTACATGCCTGAGCAGTGGTGGGTTTCTGTATTCCCCGGACTTGCAATAATGGTGATAGTGCTCGGTTTCAACCTATTGGGTGACGGGATAAGGGACATGATGAGCACTGAGGAGGCCTAAGGGATGGCTGAGGTTCTCTTAAACATTGATGACCTGCACATAGGATACCGTGTGTATAAAGGCACCTTAAAGGTTCTAGACGGTATTCGACTGGTGGTGCATACAGGGGAGAAAGTAGGGGTCGTGGGCGAAACCGGCTGTGGCAAGACAACTACTATGCGAGCGGTAATGGGGATTCTCCCGCGTCAGGCGATAATTAAGGGAGGCAGGATCACTTTCAAAGGAAAAGACATCATGGTATGTGGACCTCAAGGTATACGCACGGTTCGCACAGACGGCATGTCCATGATATTCCAGGATCCGACTGCAGCTTTGAACCCTGTGTTTACCGTCGGAGAGCAGCTGGCAGATGTCATTAAGTACTCGCATGTAGGTCGCGGGCTCGAGCGGCGGGGAGCACAACAGGCCATAACAGCGATGTCTATTGAAGCGTTGAAGCAGACTGCTCTCCCGGACCCTCAGCGCATTATCACCAACTATCCTTTTCAGCTGAGCGGTGGTATGAGGCAGCGGGTTTGTATCTCCATGGCCTTGGTAACAGCACGCGATTTGCTGATAGCCGATGAGCCTACAACTAATCTCGATGTGACAATCCAAGATCAGGTGCTTCGCCTCATCAAGCAGCTGGTCGAAGAGAAAAGCATGTCTCTCATACTGGTTACGCACTCCCTAGGGGTAGCCCGGATGATGAGCGACAGGATTTACGTGATGTATGCCGGAAATATTGTAGAAGCAGCCCCCACTGAGAAAGTGTTTGGCAACCCGCTTCATCCGTACACTCAAGGGTTACTGCGTTCTGTACCAAAGCTGACCGGGGAAGGCATAGGTTTCGGTATTCCAGGTAGGATCCCGGATTACTTCAATCCTCCTGCCGGGTGTCGTTTCTATCCCCGCTGTGACTTCCGGCTGCCTGAGTGCGAAAACGAAAAGCCGGAGCTGTATGAGACAGATGAAGGGCATTATGTCGCTTGCTTCATCCACCGATAGTGCCAAGGCTCTACAGGGTTCAATTGGAGGTGAAGGGGTTGCCCGAAGATATCTTCGTAATTGAGCAACTCAAAAAGTATTTCGCCACTGACGACAAGACGAAGTACGTAAAGGCAGTGGACGGTGTTGATCTTGTTTTGCGAAAGGCTGAAGTCCTCGGTGTGGTGGGTGAATCCGGTTCCGGCAAAAGCACCATTGCGTATACTGTTATGGGGATGTATGAACCTACATCAGGCAGAATACTGTTCAAAGGGCGAGACATTTCCTCTAGGGCTACGAAACGGCCCATGGAAGTGAAAAAGGAGCTTCAGATCGTTTTTCAGGATCCCAGCACATCTTTGAATCCGCAACGCACTATCGCTCAAATACTGGGTCTGCCTCTCAGAGTACACAAGCTTGTGGATTCAAAAGGCATAACGGATAAAGTGGTAGAATTACTCAATATGGTGGAGTTGTCAGAAGACTATCTTTACAAGTATCCCAGGGCTCTGGGCGGGGGTGAGAGGCAGCTAATTGCGATTGCAAGGGCTCTGGCTACAAGGCCCGACCTTATGATACTTGATGAGCCTACGTCAGCTTTGGATGTTTCAGTGCAGGCTAAGATCATTAATACCTTGATCAGGCTGCAGTCAGAGCTGGGAATGTCTTATTTGTTCATAACCCACGACCTCAGCCTGATGCGGAACCTGGCTCACAGAGTAGCTATAATGTACCTTGGCAAGGTAGTAGAAGTAGCTCCTACGCAGGAGTTTTTTGAGGCGCCGCTTCATCCTTATACGCAGATGCTGCTGTCATCGATTCCCGTTGTGTCAGAGGTAGAGGATGCTCTAAAGCCTGAGAAGGTTATTGCTCGCGGTGAGATCCCAAGTCCGGTGGATGTACCTTCAGGATGCAGGTTTCACACCAGATGTACGTTGGTAATGGATGTCTGCTGTCAGGAGGAACCTGACATGGTTAGGATTGGGTCAGACCGCTTCGTGTCTTGCCATCTTCACACCGAATGAGCATATACTTCTACATCTTCCGTTGTTTCTCTGTATAGTTGAGATAAGGAGCTTGAATAAGTGACGTTCGGCTTCATTTTTGATATTAGAAGATACTCAATCCATGACGGGCCGGGGATCCGCACAGCTGTATTCTTCAAGGGATGCCCTGCAAGGTGTCTTTGGTGCCACAACCCAGAAGGACAGGAGTTTGCCAGGGAGATTATGTTCTGGCAAAAGAGATGCTCAAGGTGTGGAGCGTGCTACAAAGCCTGCCCGTCAGGGGCCATCCTAAACGTAAATGGATATCCGGTTGTTTCAAGGGACACATGTTCAGCATGCGGTGAATGCGTTGAAACATGTCCGTTTTCTGCAAGAGCGCCGGTAGGGCGGGATGTTACCGTAGACCAGGTGATGCAAGAGATCGAGCGTGATAGGGTCTTCTACGACGAGTCTAGCGGAGGTGTGACTTTCAGCGGCGGTGAACCTTTGGCGCAACCTGAATTCTTGGAGGCCCTCCTTGCCGCGTGCCGCGCGGTGGACATCGATACTGCCGTGGACACGAGCGGGATTGCAGAACAAAAGCACATTCGGAGGATTCTGCCTTTGGTTGATGTCTGGTTGTACGATTTGAAGACAGTAGACCCGGTTCGACACATGGAGGTCACAGGCTGTGTTGTCGATCCGGTCCTCGCAAACCTTGGATTCCTAATTGACAACGGAGCCAGGGTTATCTTGCGCATTCCTATTGTTCCGGGAGTGAATACGGACATGGGGAGCCTTGCTTTAATCCGAGAGTTCATTTCTTCTCTGGACAAAAGGAGCTTGGACCGTTTGGATTTACTTCCGTACCACGAAATCGGACTGGACAAATACCTCCGCCTTGGAAGGGAGTATACGCTTAAGGTAGAAAAAGTGCCTACGAAAGAGGAGATCGGGCGTATTGCTGATTTCTTCAGAAAAACCGGACTTCAGGTTAAAGTAGGGGGATGATCGCCATGACTGAGCGAGTCCGTAAGCTCCGCCATGAAAGCCTTGAGGCGATTCCTTACATTTCAACTGAAAGAGCAGAGCTCATCACTGAATTCTATGAGAATAACCGGATTCATTCCGCGCCGATTACGCGAGCCCTTGCTTTTAAGTACCTTCTTGAGAAAAAGAAGATATGCATAAATAGCGGCGAGTTAATCGTCGGAGAAAGAGGGCCTGCTCCTAAGGCAACACCTACATATCCTGAGCTTTGCTGCCATTCTCTTGAAGACCTTGAAATCCTGCATACGCGCGAGAAGATACCTTTTGCTGTATCTCCTGAAACGAGGCAAGTTTACCAAGAGAGGATCATTCCGTTCTGGGAAGGCAGGTCAATTCGAGACCTAATCTTCTCTGAGATGACGGAAGAATGGATCGCCGCCTATGAAGCAGGCGTCTTCACTGAGTTCATGGAGCAGCGGGCACCTGGCCATACCGTGGCTGATGACAAGATCTATAAGAAAGGGTTCAGGAAGATACGGCAGGAGATAAGGGAGAGCCTGGCACGGTTGGATTGGTTTGGTGACCCTGAAGCCCAGGCCAAGGCAGAGCAGCTAAGGGCGATGGATATAGCTGCTGAGGCGATATGCATATACGCACGGCGGCATGCAGCAGCTGCCCGTGAACTTGCATCAAAAGAGCCGGATCCGGTGCGTAGGGAAGAACTCTGTAGGATCGCCGAAGTGTGTGAATGGGTCCCTGAGAATCCTCCGCGAAACTTCTGGGAAGCGCTGCAGGCCTACTGGTTCGTACATGTGGGAGTCATTACTGAGCTGAATACGTGGGACTCCTTCTGCCCGGGCAGACTCGATCAGCACCTCTATCCCTTCTACAAGAAAGGGTTGGAAGAGGGGACCCTTACGGAAGATGAGGCTCGCGAACTCCTTCAGTGCTTCTGGATCAAGTTTAACAACCACCCTGCACCTCCCAAGGTCAAGGTTACGGCGGCTGAGAGTAGCACGTACACCGACTTTGCAAACATAAACTTGGGTGGGCTTACGCCGGGTGGGCAAGATGCAGTCAATGACCTTACCTACCTGATACTCGATGTGATAGACGAGATGAGACTGGTCCAGCCCAGCACTAATATCCAATTGAGCGCGAAAAATCCAGACCGATTCCTGAAACGTGCCCTTAAGATAGTGAGGGAAGGCTGGGGCCAGCCCTCCGTATTCAACGCTGACACGGTAGTCCAGGAACTGCTTAGGCAAGGTAAATCAGTGGAAGATGCGCGATGCGGTGGCACCAGCGGATGCGTGGAGACAGGGGCGTTCGGGAAGGAAAGCTACATCCTCACAGGCTATCTCAATCTGCCTAAAATCCTTGAGCTTACGCTCTTTGACGGTGCAGACATGCGCACCGGGAAACAAGTCGGGCCGCGAACCGGGAACGCATCTAGTTTCAGATCTTTTGATGAAGTATGGAATGCCTTCCGTACACAATTGAATTATTTTGTGGATGTGAAAATCCGAGGCAACAATGTGATAGAAAGGATCTTTGCACGGCATATGCCTGCGCCGTTCTTGTCGAGCATAATTGACGATTGCATTGCAAATGCGAAGGATTACAATGACGGGGGAGCCCGGTATAACAGTACATATATCCAGGGAGTAGGAATAGGAACGATAACCGATAGCCTGTCTGCAATCAAACACCATGTGTTCGAGTGGAAAAACATCACCATGGATAGGTTGTTGGATGTCCTGCGCCATAACTTCCAGGGGGCAGAGGAGATTCGCCACATTCTCTTAGAAGAGACTCCCCGGTACGGCAATGATGATGATCGTGCAGATGACATAATGCGCAAGGTGTTCCTTGCCTTTTTCAATGAGGTGGATGGAAGGCCGAATACTAAAGGAGGACACCACAGAATAAACATGCTTCCTACCACGTGTCACGTATATTTCGGCAGTGTAACCGGGGCGACGCCCGACGGACGATATGCGTGGCAGCCTCTTTCTGAAGGGATTTCTCCTGTGCAAGGCATGGACCGCCGTGGACCTACTGCAGCGCTGAAATCTGCAGGGAAGATGGATCATGTGCTTACCGGTGGGACGCTTCTGAACATGAAGTTCACTCCAAGCTTGCTAGAAGGCGAGGAAGGTATCACGAACTTGGCTCACCTGGTGAGAGCCTACTTCAAGTTAGGAGGCCATCACATCCAGTTTAACGTGGTGAGCGCAGAGACTCTCCGCGACGCAAAGAGACACCCGGACCGCTACAGAGATCTGATAGTGCGAGTAGCCGGGTACAGCGACTACTTCTGCGATTTGCCCGGTGCCTTACAAGACGAGATTATTGCCAGGACGGAACACAGTTCGTTTTAGGCGTCTTTATGATTAACGTCTGGGATCACTTCTCGGGATGGAATATGTCGATGACTCTCTTTTAGAAGGAGGCACGGTGCGAATTGTCCGGCAAGCGAATAATGTGGATCAACCCAATCGGGTCGAGCGTCTTGGATGAGCCTATAGAACGTCTTTTGGTTAATGCGAAACAACCGGGCACCGATATCCATGTTGTATCTTTAAGAGAAGGTCCTTCACACCTAAACTACCATTCTTATGAGGCTTGCGTTCTTGTAGACGTTTTGAGATTAGTGAAACAGGCGGAAGATGAAGGGTATGATGCGGCAATTATCGGTTGTTTCTACGATACAGGCCTATGGGAAGCACGGGAAATAACTGATCGGCTGGTAGTGACAGCCCCATGTGAAGCCTCCATTCACCTTGCCACCACCCTAGGCAAGCGAACATCTGTCATTGTCAGCAAAGCCGAAT
>ERZ773359.2171-NODE-2171-length-25405-cov-12.782367_pt1 | contig 25405 bp, 22 predicted proteins | sample MGYA00374955_ERZ773359 | MGnify/ENA primary metagenome ERZ773359 (study PRJEB29098, sample SAMN04486028) | biogas fermenter metagenome | study: EMG produced TPA metagenomics assembly of the Biogas fermentation microbial communities from Germany - Plant 4 DNA1...
CTGCCGGAGTTAATTTTTATAGGAAAGCCCGCTTATTTCTCAATAGCGGGCTTTCTTTTTATTTTTAAAGTTTTAAAGTCTTTAATTAATTTACTTCCGATTATTTTGGGAGAAGGTGCAATGTATGTCTTTTGATCATGAAGCAAAAATTCCTTTTGACTATTAAAGCTTGATGATTATACTTATATTGTAACATACGAGTCTTAAATAAATAATTATTACAATTGTGAAGTGAATTAATAATTTTAAAAAAACAATCTTTGAGCAGGATATGTTGCTTTGTTATTGAAAGTGTCTATAGAAGAATACTGTTACAATTAGCGTTTTAGTTTCTATCCCAGGAGGTGCGAAAATGGATGAAAAAACTGTATGAATCATGTGCACATTCTCTTTCAAGAGGAGAAGATATAGTAATAGCTACAATTATTCAACAGGATGGATCAGCACCGCGCACTGCCGGTACCAAAATGCTCATCCGGCGGGACGGTTCCTTTGAAGGAACTATCGGGGGCGGCCTCCTTGAGGCCAGGGTGCTTCAGTTTGCCCGGGATGTATTTGAAAAAGGCCAGTCTATTTGTGAGAAGTTTTTTTTTACAGGTGCTGATGTAAATTCTTTGGATATGATTTGTGGGGGAGAGGCAGTAGTTTTTATTGATCTGGTAATGTCATCCTTTTCGGAAAACGTTTTGCTTTATCAATATCTTGCAAATTTGACCAATGAGCGGCAGAAAGCATTTCTGGTAAGCAGAATTGTAACCGGTGAAGAGAGCCGGGATTGTTTAAAGCAATGTATTTTGCTGGAAGACAAAGCGATAGGAATGCAATTGTCCGATAAACAAAAGGAACAGTTTTTGCAGGTTAACCCAGGACGTTATCCTTCGTTGATTACATTAGATGGGGAGCAATTTCTCATTGAACCCCTCCATTCTCCCTCTACGGTTTATCTTTGCGGAGCCGGGCATGTTTCGCAAAGAATAGCTCAGCTTGCCAGTCTGGTCGGTTTTCGAACGATAGTTATTGATGATCGGGAAGAATTTGCATCCAGAGAGCGTTTTCCTTGGGCAGATGAGATTGCAGTTGTAAAAAATTTTGCCTGCTGCTTTCAAAACTTTGAAGTTGACCGGAACAGTTTTCTGGTCATTGTTACCAGAGGGCATAAATTTGACATGGTAGCACTTGCCCAGGCTTTGGAAACGGATGCTTGCTATATAGGCATGATCGGCAGCCGCAGAAAAAGGGATGCTATTTATAAAGCCCTTCGGGAAAACGGGGTGAGCGAAGAAAAGCTGGCCGGAGTTTATTCTCCCATAGGTCTGGATATCAAGGCTGAAACGCCGGAAGAAATTGCCGTAAGCATTGTCGCCGAATTAATTAAGGTAAGGGCCGAGCAGGGCAATGTATAAGATTAAAAATTAACAAATGGAAGTTGAGGGGCTATGAAAAAAATTCCAGTTGAAAAGGCTGTAGGTATGATTCTTTGTCATGATCTAACACAAATAATAAAAGGGGAATTTAAAGGCCCTGCTTTTAAAAAGGGTCATATTATCACTGAAGAGGATATACCCAGGTTGCTGCAGATGGGCAAGGAAAATCTTTTTGTATGGGAGAAAAAAGAGGGGTATCTGCATGAAGATGAAGCGGTACAGAGGATGGCAGATGCAGTTGCCGGGGAGGGTATTACACTGACAGATCCCTCGGAAGGAAAGATCAGCCTGATTTCCAGTAGGCGCGGCCTTTTAAAAGTAAATGTGGAAGGCCTTACGGAACTTAATAGCCTTGAGCAGGTTATTATCGCAACGCTCCATACCGATCAGGTTGTGGAAAAAGATTTGGTCGTCGCGGGCACAAGGGCTATTCCCCTGCAAATTGATGAAAAGATTATTGAGCAATGGGAAGCATTAGCTGAAAAATACAAGCCTGTTATCCAGGTAAAAGCTTTATCCCCGCTGCGGGTAGGAATGGTTGTTACGGGAAGCGAAGTTTACAAGGGGAGAATTGAAGATAAATTCAGCCCGGTAGTTGAAGAAAAAGTTAAAAAGTTGGGCGGTCAAATATTTAGAAAAATATATGTGGACGATAATACTCGTATGATTGCGGATGCCATTCAGGAGATAATGAGAGAAAAAGTCGATCTTGTTGTTGTTACCGGCGGCATGTCCGTTGACCCGGACGACCTGACTCCGGCAGGTGTGGTTGTTGCAGGCGGTAAAATTATTTCCTACGGAAGTCCGACAATGCCGGGAGCAATGTTTATGGTGGCTTATATTGGCGATATCCCTGTTTTGGGTTTGCCGGGTTGTGTTATGTTTGCCAGTACTACAGTTTTTGACTTGATTTTGCCCCGCATTATGGCAGGTGAAACTATAACGCGCCGCGATATTGTCAAACTGGGACATGGTGGTTTGTGCCAGGGATGTTCCACATGCCGCTTTCCGGCATGTGCCTTTGGAAAAGCATAGTTTATTTGCGGAAACTGGAGGATAATACCCATGCCGGAGAAGGTAAAAATTACTATCCTTTGCGAAAATAGCGTCCCGTATCCTGCGAGCGGAGTGTTGGGCGAACATGGACTGGCCATGTTGCTGGAAACGGATACAAAAAGAATTCTTTTTGATACCGGTGGTGGAATGACCCTGCTGCAAAACGCAAAGGTACTGAATGTGGACCTTAAAAATCTGGACGCTTTGGTGCTGAGCCATGGCCATTACGACCATACCGGCGGCCTCAAGGCTTTGCTGCAAAATTATGGAGGTTGCCTCGACATCTATGCCCATCCCGATATCTTCGAAGGAAAATATCACTTGATCGAAGGTAAAGAACCTAAGAAAATCGGTCTTCCCTGGACAAAAGAAGAGCTGGAAGATTTGGGGGCGCGCTTTCATCTGGCCCGTGAGCCGAGAAAACTAAGCGGGGGTGTACTGCTTACAGGCGAAATTCCCCGCAGGGAAAAGGAAGAAGAGGGGACGATAAAGGAGCTTTGCCGGCAAAATCCTGACGGGAGCCTGGTGCCTGATCCTTTTTTTGATGATCAGGCAATTATTGTCGAAAGCCCTGAAGGGATGATTGTCCTTCTCGGGTGTACTCATTCGGGTTTAATCAATACTTTAAAATATGCAGCCGAGCTTACGGAAAACGAAAAAATACGTGCCTGCATCGGAGGCACTCACCTCGTTGCCGCTTCAAAGGAACGGCTTGGCTATACATTAAAAGAACTGGAAAAATTTAACGTGCAGCAAATTGCGCCCTGCCATTGTACAAGCTTTCATGCTGCCTTTATTTTTTATCAGTTCTTTAAAGAGCGTTTTATTTACGGTTCTGCAGGAATTGTCTTTGCTTTTGGCTAAAAAGATGGGTACTTCAGCAAGTTGACGGAATAGCCGTGCAACTTTTATATTTCTCCGCGACGCGTTACTGTATACCTGGTAGTATAAAGCTCAATATAAAGCGAGGTAGCACTATGGGAACTGTTCAAGGCCAATCATTTCTGGAAAAGCTTAGGCTGGACGACTATAAAGTAATCATTAAAGGTGCCGGAGATTTAGCCAGCGGTGTAGCCCACCGCCTCCTGCGTGCAGGTTTTCGGATCGTCATGCTGGAATTGCCCCGGCCCCTTGTGGTGAGAAGAAGTGTTTCTTTTGCTTCCGCGGTGTTCGAAGGAACTGTTGAAGTGGAAGGAGTCAGAGCTTCTCTAATAAATGAAAAAGATCAGATTGGGGAATGCTGGTCTCGGGGAGTAATACCGGTACTTGTCGATCCGGAAGGGACTTTGGTAAAAGAAATGAAACCGCACGTGCTGATTGATGCCGTGATGGCCAAAAGAAACGTCGGCACTTCCATTACCGATGCCCCGATTGTTATCGGGTTGGGGCCCGGGTTCACGGCAGGAAAGGATGTTACGGCAGTGGTAGAAACTAAGAGAGGGCATAATCTCGGCCTGGTAATCTATTCCGGAACAGCAGCCCCGGATACCGGTATCCCGGGGGAAGTAGGCGGTTATACTTCGGAAAGATTGCTCAGAGCTTCCGCTTCCGGGCGCTTTTTGCCTTGCAAGGAAATTGGAGAGATGGTACAAAAAGGTGAAAAGGTGGCAGATGCCGGAGGGACGCCCGTCATTGCTTCGATCAGCGGGCTGATCCGCGGCATGCTTTATCCAGGCCTGGAAGTGAAAAAAGGAATGAAGGTGGGAGACATAGACCCCCGGGGAAAAGAGGTAGACTGGAAAACAATATCCGATAAGGCAAGATCAGTAGCCGGAGGAGTTCTCGAAGCTGTGCTGCACTTTTTAACAGTGGCTTGAGGAAAACGGTTATATCCCAAAAATTACAGGAATAGAATTAAAGTAACTTTAACTGCCTGGTTGAATAATCCACTGCGCGGCAAGGCAGGGGGCCGTTACTTTACTTAAAAAGAGGGTAATTTTAATGAAATTCGTCTTTTTAGGTTCTATTCTTTCCTGTTTTCTAATCACAGTGGGCATGATTTCCATTCCAGCCATCAGTTTTTCCTCCATTGAAGGTCTTTTTACTTTTTTTTGGAGCAGTCTGGCTTTTTTAGTGGCAGCAGGATTTGTCACGGACTACTTTCGGCGGTCCCATTAACTTTTTTTACATTCAGGAAATAGACAAGGTTTTCTCCCATGATAACTGCTTCTACGTCAAGATGGAATTTTTTATCTCCTTCTTCAATAAGCCGTCCATCCAAAAGATTGAAGAGCAGGGGGTAGGGTAAAGCATGGACCTCCTGGCCAAGAAGATCTTTGACCAACTCGTAAATTGAAAGGCGTAAAGCCGGTTCCACAAAAGATTGGTCTTCCATTTTAATCTCCAGTTTAATCTCCTTGACTACCAGGGGCAGTAATGATTTGTGTTGTTCCTTTATTTTTTCCAGCTGTTGAACGGTTTCATAAAGCTGAACTTTCAACTCTTCGGTCTGCCAGTATAATTCTTCAAATTTATTCCCCTGGATAGCGTTCATCAGGGTTAACCCTGCCAGCAGCCCCAGCACGAAAAAGGCGATTTTTTCTCGCAATCTAATGCCCTCCCAGGGAATATTTGAGAAGAATGTATCCGAGGTGAGCCCCGCCAAAAGCGCTGGTAATAAGCGCTAATTGTTTGAATATTTCCGCCGGTTGGCCGCTAAGAAAGCCGATTTCAATAGCTTTAAAAGCGCCGAAAGAACCTCCCAGTGCAGCAACCAGAGCCCAAATTTTTAACTTTTCCGCGAGTTCCAGAATGGTATGAAAAGGAGGTTCCTGGGAGCAAAGAAAAGCTGCCAGGGAGCCCAGAGTGCTTCCCCCCAGAATTACTCCCAGTGCAATAAAAAAAGTAATAATAAGGGTTGGATAGATGGATGACATAAAGCACCTCTTTGAAATTTAATTAAAACAGAGTTATAATCCGGCGGTTTCGTATATTTACCGCATTTAATAATGTATATGGCGTTTTGTTGCAAATAAAACCTTTTTGTCGCGTTAAAGCCGTTTGATGGATATAGTTTGTTTGGAAATGTCCGGTGTTTGGCAGTCAGCAATTATTTTCAATTTCAAAGGGTTTTTCCCTGGGAAAGTCGAAATATTTTGTTGGCAGCATCAGAGAATTTTTGGAGGAATTGGCTTTGTTTATTCACCTTCATGTGCATACTGAATATAGCCTTCTGGACGGGGCAGCCCGCATTCGGAGCCTTGTGGATAAAGCAGCGGAATTAGGCATGCCGGCTGTTGCCATTACTGATCACGGAGCAATGTACGGAGTAATTGAATTCTATAAGGCGGCACGGGCCAAAGGAATAAAGCCTTTGATCGGGTGCGAGGTATATGTGGCTCCAAAGGGCCGTTTCCGCAAAGAGGGAAACCGGGACAACCTTTATCATCATCTGGTTCTCCTGGCCAAAGATGAGGAAGGATACCGCAATCTAGTTAAAATTGTCAGCGCCGGTTTCCTGGAGGGCTTTTATTATAAACCGAGAGTGGATAAGGAACTTCTCTTACAGTACAATAAAGGACTTATTGCTTTGAGCGCCTGCATGGCCGGAGAAATTCCGGAACTGCTCCTAAGGGGCGAAGAAAAAAAAGCTTTGGAGACAGCGCTCTGGTATAGGGATACCTTTGGGGAAGGCAACTTCTACCTGGAATTGCAGAACCAGGGTATCCCGGAGCAAAAAGAATTAAACCGCAAGCTTTTTGAGCTGGGCCGGGCGGTCGGAATACCCCTTGTTGCCACAAATGATGTGCATTATCTTGAACGGGAAGATGCAGAAGCTCATGACGTCCTGCTGTGCATCCAAACGGGTAAAAATATCGACGACCCGAAACGCTTGAAATTTGAAAGTGATAATTTTTATTTTAAATCGGAAAAAGAGATGCAGGAAGCATTTGACGGTTTTCCAGCCGAGGTTTTGGAAAACACCTGTAAAATTGCCGAGAAAATAAATCTTGATTTTGAATTTAACAAAAGGTACCTGCCCCGTTACAAAATACCCCCTTCTTATTCAACTCCTGAAGAGTATTTAAGGGACCTCTGCCGCGAAGGCCTGGCAAAAAGGTATACAAAAATAACACCTGCAATACAGGAGCGCCTTGATTATGAGCTGCGCGTCATTGAACAAATGGGTTTTGCAGGCTACTTTTTAATTGTTTGGGATTTCGTCAATTTTGCCGTGAAAAAAGGGATCCCAGTAGGACCGGGAAGGGGTTCTGCTGCGGGGAGTCTGGTTGCTTATTCCCTTTTTATAACGAATATCGATCCTTTGCGCTATGGTCTGCTTTTTGAAAGGTTTTTGAATCCGGAAAGGGTAACCATGCCTGATGTGGATATTGATTTTTGCTACGAGCGGCGGGATGAAGTAATCCGCTATGTAGTTGAAAAATACGGTGAAGATCGCGTTGCCCAGATTATTACCTTCGGTACTATGGCAGCCCGCATGGCGGTGCGGGATGTGGGGCGTGCCCTTAATTTTACCTACGCGGAGGCGGACCGCGTTGCCAAGGCAATTCCGGAAGAACTGGGGATGACGATTCAAAAGGCTTTGGAAATGAATCCAGAGCTCTTTGAACTCTACAACACCGATGAACGCTACCGGAAGTTGCTGGATATTTCCCGCAAAGTGGAGGGGCTACCCAGGCATGCTTCCACCCATGCGGCCGGCGTAGTCATCTCGGAGAACCCCCTGGTCGACCATGTTCCCCTTCAGAAGACAAACGGAACTCTGGTTACCCAGTTCCCAATGAATATTTTAGAGGAGCTGGGCCTTTTGAAAATGGATTTTCTGGGCTTGCGCACGCTGACAATTATGGAGGAGGCGGTCAGGCAGGTTAATCAGCGACGGGGAGAAGAAAAAAAAGAAAAGAAACTTGATCTTGCTGCCATTCCGCTGGATGATGCCCTCACTTTTTCTTTGCTTTCCCAGGGAGATACCGGGGGGGTTTTCCAGTTGGAAAGCAGCGGTATGCGTTCAGTTCTTCGGGAGTTGAAGCCCACATCGTTTGAGGATATTATTGCCGTTGTTGCCCTTTACCGGCCGGGGCCGATGGAACAAATCCCTGTCTTTATTGAGAGCAAGCATGGAGATAAGGAGATAAGCTACCTTCATCCGGATTTGGAACCCATTCTTAAGGAAACTTACGGGGTTATCGTTTATCAGGAGCAGATTATGGAGATAGCTGCCAGGATGGCCGGCTTTTCCCTGGGACAGGCTGACCTTTTACGCAGGGCCATCGGCAAAAAGAAAAAGGAAATCCTGGATGAGCAGCGGCAGCTTTTTATTGGCGGGGTTGAAAAAAAAGGCTATAGCAAAAAACTTGGCGAGGACCTGTATGATCTGATCGTCAAATTTGCTTCCTATGGCTTTAACAAATCCCATGCCGCGGCATATGCCATGGTAGCTTACCAGACTGCTTATCTAAAGGCAAATTATCCTGTGGAATTCATGGCTGCCCTTCTTACCGGGGTGATGTCCAATACTGCCAGAATTGCCCTATACATTGCCGATTGCCGGAGGCAGGGGATTGAAATCCTTCCCCCCGACGTAAATGAAAGTGAAACGAATTTTACTGTTGTCGGACCCAAGAAGATTCGTTTCGGCTTGGCCGCAATAAAAAATGTCGGGAAGGGCGCTATTGAAACGATTATTGGAACCCGGAAGAAAGAGGGAAAATTTACCGGGCTGGGGGATTTTTGCAGAAAGGTGGATCTGCGCACCTGCAACCGGAAGGTTCTTGAAAGCTTGATCAAATGCGGTGCTTTTGATTCCTTGGGGGGATTCCGTTCCCAGTATTTGAATTATCTCGACCAGGCATTACAATCAGGGCAGCAAATTCAAAAAGATAAAATGAACGGCCAGATATCCATGTTTTCTTACCTGGGAGAGGAAAAGTTTGCCGGGGAGCAAGGGGACGATCTTGCACCTTTACCGGAGTTTTCACAAAGGGAGAAACTTATTTTTGAAAAGGAGCTGACCGGACTTTATATTTCCGGACACCCATTGGATCAGTACCGTCAGATTCTGGAAAACTTAAAAGGCGCTACTCCTCTTGGTGAGCTGGTGGAATTGGATGACCGGAGCCGGGTTACAGTGGTGGGGATGATCAGTTCTGTAAAGACAATTTATACAAAAAAGGGCCGGCCCATGTCTTTCCTAGATGTTGAAGATCTTACCGGAGAACTTGAAGTTGTCATCTTCAGCGATCTGTACGAACAGCATCAACAAGACCTGGAGGAAGGAAGAGTAATCCTGGCCGGCGGCGTTCTGGACTTAAAAGAGGAAGAAACCGTTAAAATGTTTTGCGAGGAGATTACTTTTTTGCCGCGGGAACCCAGGCAGCTCTTAATCACTATTAGCCGCGACAAGTCTTTCCGGGAACTGCTGGATCTGAAAAATATTCTTACTTCCTTTCGGGGAGGAACACCTGTTTATCTTTATTTAGAAGGAAGAGAAAAGCTTATTCTAACAGGGCAGGAGTGCTGGGTCAATGACCCGGAGAAAGTAAAACCAAAAATAGAGAATCTCCTTGGAACCGGGTCCGTAAAAATAGAAGAGATAGAAAACTGAGTTAAGCCTTATTTGAGTATCCTAAAGTTTTCAATGACAATAATATAAAAGGCCAAATTCAAATGAGGTGCAATACATGGATACTGCTTTTAGCGATAAAGAAATTGGCCAATGGATGGGAGGGAAATAAATGAAAAAAATTGCTGTTTTGACAAGCGGAGGAGACGCTCCGGGGATGAATGCCGCTATTCGGGCTGTTGTGCGTAAAAGTATTTACCACGGCCTGGAGATTTATGGAATAAAACGGGGATATCTGGGCATGATTAACCGGGAAATCAGGCAGTTGCAGCTTGGTTCCGTTGCCGATACTATTCACCGGGGCGGGACAATTCTTCATACGGCACGGTGTCCTGAATTTTTAAAGCCGGAAGGGCAGGAAAAGGCTTTTACTTTTTTACGGGAGCAGCAAATAGATGGCCTGGTTATCATAGGAGGCGACGGCTCCTTTCGCGGAGCAAAAGTGCTGGAAGAGGCCGGTTTCCATACTGTAGGCGTTCCGGGAACGATTGATAACGATATCCCTTTTTCGGAATACAGTATTGGCTTTGATACGGCCGTCAGCACGGTTACCGATGCCATTAACAAAGTGCGGGATACCGCCACCTCCCACGAGCGAATTTATGTAATCGAGGTAATGGGGCGGAATTCAGGGTTTATAGCCCTGCAAGCCGGGCTTGCCGGAGGGGCGGAATCCATTATTGTTCCGGAAGCGCCCTTTGATCTCGCTGAGGTTTGCAGCCGTCTTATGCGGGGAGCGAAGAGGGGCAAGCTACATAGCGTCATCCTGGTGGCTGAAGGTGCAGCAAGCGCCATCAGCGTCGGGGAAGAAATACAAAAGTTATTACAAATGGAGGTCCGGGTGACCATACTAGGCCATCTGCAAAGGGGCGGTACTCCCACTGCCTTTGATCGCGTTCTGGCCAGCCGTTTAGGAGCAAAAGCCATCGACCTCCTTCTGGAAGGGAAGAGGGGATGTGCTGTCGGTCTGTGGAAGGGAGAAATTAAGGCAACCCCTTATGAAGAAATTTTTACCCATAGCAAGGAATTTCCATGGGATGATTACAGAACGGCAGCTATCCTGGCAATTTAAGGGGGTTAGATTTTGCATTTTTCACATGGGAAAATGAGGTGTAAAAATTTTGAAACACAACGAAACAATCATGAGAGTACGTTATAAGGATACCGACCAGATGGGGGTAGCCTATTATGCTAATTACTTTATTTGGTTTGAAGTTGGACGGGCAGAATTCATGCGGGCTATCGGGTTGACTTATAAACAATTGGAAGAAAACCAGATTTTCCTTCCAGTAATAGAAGCATATTGCAAATATAAAAATTCCGCCCGCTATGATGATCAACTGCGCATTGTCACAACTTTGAAGTTTTTGCAGGAGGTAAAAATGGGGTTTCAATATGAAATTTTCCATCTGGAAAAAAATCTTTTGCTGGTTCAAGGTGAGACAGTGCATGCCTTCGTCAATAAAGCGGGCAAACCCGTCGTTCTGCGCAAGAAAAACCCGTTCATTTGGAAGCTGTTAAGGGATAAACTCCAGGAAATATAGGCTACTGTCCGGAGTGCAGCATTGATTTTAATGTTTAAGCATAATAAGTCCCGTGACCATTTTGGGATAAAAATAAGTAGTTTTCTGGGGCATGCGAATTCCTTTTTCGGCAAGATCAATAATTTTTTCGATGTGAGGCCTGTTCAAGAAAAATACATAGCGCGCCTTTCCGCTGTCAATATAATCTTTGGCTTCACACTCATCTTTCAAGTAGATGAGATTGGCTTGGTCTTTTCTTTCCGCTTCACCAAGGCCGAAGATTGTTTTTAGAATCAGCTCTTGCAGGACAAAGCTGTCCAGCATAGGGAAGGAAAAATGCTTAGTATTTTTTAATTTTAGGCCCAACAGTTTTCTTTCCGCGGTATAAAGCCCGAGGGAAATTTCTTCCCGTTTTGCTGACTTGAAAAAATTTTCTATCGTTGCTTGAAATTGTTTTTTATCGTCAGATATTTCCAGCTCATGGAGAATAAAATTTTTTTCCAAATTGAAAAGGAGATCCTCGGTTTTTATATCGCTATGCAGCACAAGGCGGTGCGTGGGGAATGAAAGCAAGCCTTCATCATAAATATTTACGAGCGCCATAAGGACGTGATTATACTTTTTTAAATCCGCGGTTTCTTTTCTTTTTTGCTGGTAAAATTGTAGTGCAGTTTCATAGCGATGGTGACCGTCGGCAATAAAGATCTTTTTTTCCTGAAAAAAATGCTGGGCTACAGCGATTTCATCAGGATCGGTCACAGCCCAGATCCTGTGAGTTTGACCTTCGTCGTCCGTAAAATCGATGATGGGTGAAGATCTTTTTTTTATATTCTCGCCAAGGTTTTCTATGAACATCTTTTTATCGCGATAGAGACCAAATATTGGGCTAAAATTGGCTTCGCAATAATTCATTAATTCCAATCTGTCTGCTTTTGGTTTGTCCATGGTTTCTTCGTGGGGAATGATCTTCCCTTCATGAAAGGGTGAGAGTTCAACACCGCAGTATAATCCCCTGCGAAGGTATTTTTTCCCTTCTTGTGAAAAGTACTGATCATAAAAGTAAAGAGCAGGTTTTTCTTCCTGATATAAAATTCCTTTTTCCAGCCATTCCTGAAAAGTGCGCGCCGCCCTACTGTATTTATTGTTGAAATCGTTATCTCCAGGCAGGGATTTGCCATATTCCAGGCGTATTATATTAAAAGGGCTTTTTTCGTAGTATTTTTCCTGCAGTTCAGGGTCAATAACATCATAAGGCTGGGTAATAATTTGTGAGTAATCCAACCCTGGAGATAATCGTAGCCCTTGAATGGGAGTGATATTGGTCATTTTCAAACCTCCGAATTATTAGCTCATTTCTTCCTCGTCATTAGCACTCTATGGAGATTTTATTATAATAACCGGGAAAAGACAAGTGGACTACCATCTCTCTTTCAGATTCTCTTGCAAGAATGGAGAAAAATTAGATGTCTCAAAGATAGGGAAGTTCTTTAAAAAAGTTTAGAATCTTAAAAAAATTAAGCTGTGTGAGCAGTCCGGCCGCCAGGAGATGAGTATCGATAATTAGGATAATGATGCGCAAAGGGGTTGCCCGGGAAAGCTCAACCTTAACATTTATCTGCACGGGAGAAATAGATGAAAAAGTTTCAGAAGAAAAGGGCCAATGATCTGGACGGAAAGACTTGGGTGAGATACAGCATCAGCGTGTGGAGCGATTTACAAAAAAATTTCCGGGAAAGGGCTTTGCAGCACCCTGCACTTTTTCCGGTAAAGCTGGTGGAAAGAATTCTTGAAATTTTTTCACGCCAAGGTGAAGTGGTTCTTGACCCTTTTATGGGCAGCGGCAGCACCCTCATTGGGGCGGGGCGGCTTGGAAGGAGGGCCATTGGCCTGGATATTTCCGAAGAGTATCTAACTCTTTTTAAAAACCGCCTGCAGGAAGAAAAAATATCTCCATCCGGTCTAAAGTTTTTCCGTGATGATGCCCGCAGGCTGCATAAATATGTCGCTCCCGGATCGCTGGATCTTTGTTTAACTTCTCCCCCTTATTGGAATATCTTAAAAGAAAAGCGCACTGCAGACCGTAAATCGATGCGAAATTACGGAGAGCGCTGTAATGATCTGGGTAACATTTCAGAGTACCCTGCTTTCCTGGAAGCGATAAAAGAGATTTTCCTTCAAGTTTTTCAGGCTTTAAAAGATGGAGGTTATTGTATCCTGGTAGTCATGGACGTGCGAAAAAAAGATAAATTTTATCCGTTACACATGGACCTGTCGGCAGAGCTGGTTTCCCTGGGCTTTCTTCTTGATGATATAATAATCTGGGATCGGAGGGCAGAATACAACCTGCTCCGTCCACTAGGCTACCCCTATGTTTTCCGCATTAATAAAGTTCACGAATATATTCTTATCTTTCGCAAGCCGGTCATAAGAAAGGGATGATAGGGATGATAAACAATATGGAGAGGCAGAAAATAAACTACGATTTTACAAAAATGAAAGGGATTTTCCAGAGACCGGAAGAATTAAATAACTTTGCCCTTGAAAGGATGGAAAAGGTCGCATACTTGCTCAGGGATAAGGAAAAATATCATTGTCCGGCTGACTGCAACGACTGTTGCTATGGCTCCATTCTCATGTCCTACACAGAATTCACCCTCATAATGCTTTATCTTCAGCATAATTGGACGCGCGAAGAAACGGCTGCTTTGTTTCGGGAAAGGGTCGGTCTTCTGCAAAATGATGAGTCGCTTCTTTGCCCTTTCCTGCATGAGGAGGCGGGAGCTAGGCATTGCCGTATTTATCCCGCCAGGCCCCTGATCTGCCGCGTTTTCGGAACGACGGCATCTCCCTGCAAAAAACCGGTAACGCCTTCTCCTCTTAATGACGAACTTTTTTATCAGGCTTACAATCTTTTTTATTATGGCAGCGGCCGGTTTATTGCCCTGGACATCGACCGGAAATGGTCGGTTTATGAGGCTCCATTCGCTTTCTGGTGCCTGGCTGACGATAGTGAAGAAAGCCGCAGTTTTCTCCGTTCTTTTATTGAGGAAAAAGGAGACTCATTCCGGGCGGTTCTTTACGATCAGGAAGCCAAAATGTTCTTTTATTATTCCAAGGGCCACAAGGAGATTATCTCTACCTGAAAAGCATACTGTCGGAGGTGCAATATGCTTCGCTTTATTATCTTTGCCCTGCCTTTCTTTGCCATACTAACAAATGTCAACTACTATCAGGTGAAGTACATACCCCCGGAGTGGAAGCCTGTTTTGCTATATTGCCTGGCCATGGTCCCTGCTTTTTTTCTGGCAAATTTAGGAATAAATTATCTTTTTAATATCGGCTACCGGCAGATCCATAATGTCTGGCATTTGAATATTTATTTCTGGATCGCCAACTTTATCAATATTGCTGTTTTTTCTTATATCTGGTTTCAGGAGCTTCCCAGCTTAAAAACTTTCATCGCCGCTATTTTAGTTATAATTGCCATCCTGCTGATTGTCTAGCATTAAAGAAATTGCTATTGTGGTACGGATTATGGCACATTGGCAGCAGTTTTCCCCGTAATCCATACAGCCTGCAAAGCAGAATCCCAATGGACGTTTGCATCCAGGTACTCGCCCGTATAGCGCACCGGAATCATTGTCCTTCCCTTTTTAATAACCGGAGAAGTATCCATCTGCATTTCTTTACCGTTTAGTAAGGCCCGGGTGCTGTCTATCAGGAAAACAATGTTTGTTTCTTCTTTTTTTATGGTGACTGTTCTTTGCTCCGGGTTCCACTGGACTCCGGCCCCCAGCGCTTCAGCAACGCCGCGCAATGGGACCATAACGCGGTGGTTCGCGTCTAGAAACGGCGCCGCGTCGAAAAAAAGAGGGCGGCCGTTGACCATGATTACAATACCCGGGTTGTAGTCCGAAAGGAGATACTTTTTCCTTTCTTCTTTGAATTTTTGCAGGGCAGGGGCATAATTTGTTTCAATTTGTTGAGGCAATAGCCCCTGTTCCAGGTACTGACCGATCTTATCAGTGCCCATAATTTTATCAAACATGACGATTGTATCTCCACTTTTCGGCACCTTGAAATCTCCCTGCAAAAAGGCCAGTGAGAGCGCGTAAATGCCGGTTTTGGCAGGATTAAAAGTATAATAATTGTTGATTTTCAAGCGAACCCCTCCTGCATCCCCTCTCTGTTCAGGGATAAAGCTTACTCCGGGAAGTTTTGCCTGGTTAAGGGTTTCCGCATATTTTGCAGCATTCAGCCCTTTGCCGCCGATCCATTTAAACTTGTCAGCCTGGAAGACACCCGTTCCTTCCCCCAGTCCTGTGGCCATGTACCCAAAAACAGACTGCAAATCGGGTATGTTGGGAGAAGTTGCGATCCAAGGAAGGCCTGTATCCTGATAAATCATATTTCTTTTATAGCCCTCCATGGGAATAACCGTCAAATCCGCATTGATCTTGCGGTTAAAGAAAAGGGCAAGTTCCCCGACAGTCATCCCATGTGCCTTGGGAAGATTGTCAATGCCCACAAAAGATTGAAAGGGATCTTCCAGGACAGGCCCTTCGACGATCATTCCTCCCAAAGGATTGGGGCGGTCCAGCACAATGATTGGTTTGTTATATTTTTTTGCGGCAACCATACAATAGTTCAGGGTGGATATATATGTATAGGTCCGCGCCCCGATATCCTGAATATCGTAAAGAAGAAGATCAATATCTTGAAGCATGGCTTTTGTCGGCATTCTCGTTGGCCCGTACAGGCTGTAGACAGGGATATCCAGTTTCGGGTGTCTGGATGATTCCACGTATTCGCCGGCTTTGGCTTTACCGTCAAGGCCGTGTTCAGGAGCGTATAGCGCTACCAGGGTAACGAGTTCGTTTTCGGCAAGGAGATCGATTGTGCTGATCCCCCGGCTGTTTACTCCGCTTTGATTTGTTACAAGGCCTACCTTTTTGCCCTTAATAAGGTGGAAATACCGGCTGAAAAGTACTTCGTTTCCCAGCTTAACAGGGGGAGATTCTGAAGCCAGAGCCGGGCTGAAAAGGATTGCCGAGGCGACAGCGAAAAAAAACAGTACTGCAAAGATTTTTTTCATTTTTTTCACCTTTCTTGTAACAATTGAACTTATCCTTACTGGTTATGACGAATAACTTTGCCTTAAGTTCCTGTCGGATTGCCTTGAAATACTGACTAAATATTGGTAAAGTATTTTTAAAAAGGGGGTATAAGTTGTGCTTGGAGCCATTGCCGGAGATATCATCGGCTCAGTCTATGAATGGAATAGCATCAAAAGAACCGATTTCCCATTATTCTCCCCCAGTTCAAGGTTTACAGATGATACAGTCCTTACTATAGCGATTGCCGAATCGATTATGGAAGGTAAAGATTATGCCCGGACTGTGAAAGAATACGGGCTTAGATATCCAAATGCCGGTTACGGGAAAAGCTTTTTTAAATGGCTTTTCTTGGACAACCCGGCACCTTATTATAGTTTTGGCAACGGTTCGGCCATGCGCGTCAGCCCAGTAGGTTTTGCTTTTCATACATTGCCGGATGTTCTGAAAGAGGCCGAAAAAAGCGCTTGCATTACGCACAATCACCCGGAAGGGATTAAAGGTGCACAGGCGGTTGCAGCAGCAGTATTCCTCGCGGGTTCGGGGGCCTCAAAAGAAGAGATAAAAGAGTACATCTCCAAAACCTTTGGCTACAATCTGGAGCAAACCCTGGAGGAAATACGTCCCCATTACAGCTTTGATGTAAGCTGCCAGGGGTCGGTACCTCAGGCTATTATTGCCTTTCTGGAATCGCGGGATTACGAGGATGCTGTCCGGAAAGCGGTCTCCCTGGGCGGGGACAGCGATACCCAGGCCTGTATTGCAGGAGGCATCGCACAGGCATATTACAAAGAAATTCCCGGTTTTATAATTGCAGAGACCCGTAAACGGCTGGATACAAAGCTGCTGGAGGTTATTGACCGGTTTAATAAATTTGCCGGAATTCATTATCTATAAAGGAGAAAATATGAATAAATACATGAAAGCCGCGTATGACGAGGCGTTGAAAAGTATTGAAACAGGTGAAGGCGGCCCCTTTGGTGCTGTTATTGTCAAAAACGGCGAAATTATAGCAGCTGCACATAATCAGGTGCTTGCCGCCTGCGACCCGACAATGCATGCCGAAATCGCCGCTATTCGCTTAGCAACCCGGAAACTTGGCCGGTTCAGGCTTAATGATTGTTCCATCTACACAACGTGTGAACCGTGTCCCATGTGTTTGGGGGCTATTATCTGGGCGAAAATACCCGAAGTATATTTTGGTGCCAACCGGAAAGACGCTGAGAATGCCGGCTTTGACGACAACTACATATATGAATATATAAAGGGCACTGCTCCTGAAAAAAAGATTACTGTCAGAGGTTTAGACCGCGAAGAATGCCTGGAGCTGTTTGATAGATGGCTAAAGAAAAAAAATAAAATAATATACTAACCTTTCACCGGGTAAACCTTTATTTTTTCAGTAAACTGCCTCTAAGAGGCTTTTTCTTGGCCGTGGTGACAATTTCTACCCGGAACCCTTTGCGGGTTTGACGTACCGTTGCTGCCATGAAGCTGAAAAAAACTGCCGACCAGATGCCAAGTGTAAAGGCAAGGCCTGAAAAAATTCTTGCAGGGGGCGGCCAGAGCAGAGGCCGGCTCAGTAAATAAAGAATAAAGAAAAAGGTATCCGGAAAACCCCAGCGAAAAGTAACAGGAGGCAGTTCCGGCAGTATCTCCAGAAGCTCTGCCGGGGGGAAGACAAATAACAGGCTAAAAGCCATCAGAGCAATAAACAGCATGTTGATCAAATACATCAGCAGGGACGCACCGGGTGATATCCGCTGTTGAGGGTTGTCCGGGTTGTAACGGCAATTGTTAATGGAGTAATACAGGCCGATGGCACTTGAACCAAGGGTTATGAATACTGCTCCAACTGCCAGGCCGATAGTAATTGTATGTGAAAGGCCGACAGCCAGTGCTGTTCCCGCCAGCAATGCTTCCATCAAGATAAGGGTCGGAAGAACGGCAGCTAAAAGTTTGCCCCATACTACCGGCCAGCCGGCAAGGGGAACGCTGTTGAGGATCCATTCTGATTCCCCTTCACGGCCGAAGGATTGCAGTGCCATGTTTCCGCTGAACATTATCGTGTAGAGAACAACAACCGTTACCATAGTTGTCCGGGTTGAATCCCCGGGTATAAAGAGAAACTGCCCGATAAAGAAAATCATAATAATCAAAGGGGTTAAATATCCAAACCACTCGCGGGTGTCCCTCCTCAAATAAAGAAGATCCTTTTTGGCTACAGACCACATCCCCGGCCATGCCGACCCTGAACTTTTGTTGACCGCCGCGGGCTTTAAAGCTTTTTCCAGTTGCTTGGAATCCGCAGCAGTGCTTAAAGGGGGACGCTGTTTTTTCCGGCGGGATCCTCCGGTTCCTTGGGTAAGGGAAATCCAACCCTGCCGGAATCCCCGTTTAACCAATAAAAAGGCAACCGCAAAAAGTGCGGCTCCAAGTAAAACCAGCGCCAGGCTCCAGCCCAAAGCAGCTAAATTATTGCCGGAGGCGCTGCTTGCCAGGGCTAAAGCCCCCCAACCCCAGGGGAAAAAGTCCATTATGCGCAGGAGCTGCTGCTGACCGGACAGCCAAGCCCCGATGCCCGGGTATCCTCCGCTGGAGATAATCATGTTCGGGACCTGGAAGAGAAGGGCAATAATGATGCCGGCCAGGCCGCCTATGACGCCGATGGCCTCCCGGCTGCGGTGGGGAGGTACAATATGCATTACCAGCAGGTTCAGCAGTTCTGCCAGGGCAGTACCCGCGGTCCACAGGCCAAGGCCGACCAGAACAACCCAAAAGAAATAAATTATTCCTGTGCCGAAAAGCAAACCATAAAACACGCCCGGCACAATGACGAAAAAGATAGCGGTCAAAAAATTGCTGCCTGCTGCTACCAGCGATTTAACGGCAAAGACTGCCGTAATGGAAACCGGCGCCATGAACAACAACTCCAGGTCCTCGGACATATAGAGCGCGGCAAAAGCAGCGGTAATGCCAAAAAATACTAGGCCGGCCGTTCCCGCCATAAAAAGCATGGCTAAAAACCCCCGGGCTACCTCGGGCTGCAATGTCTTCAGGGCGCCAAAAGCTAAAAAACCAAGACCTACAAGCAGGGAAAGAAGGCCGATTCCAAAGGCGATGAGCACAATCCATGTCACCCGCGGCCAGTGGCGGATCTTATTCCAGGTTATACGCATCTGCGCTGCCGACAAGAGCTTAAAATCTTCCCAAAAAGACCGTGCCTGCGGTTTTTGCGAAAGAGGAGGAGGCAGTTTTATTTTCAACGGTTGTCCACCTCTTCCAGGCTGCGGATCAGCTCAATATCTTCCGGGCTACCGGTAAGCTCAAGAAAAATATCTTCCAAACTTTCCTCGCCATGCCCAACTTTTTGTCGCAATTCTTCCGGGCTGCCCTGGGCTATCAATCGTCCTTCCTTTAAAATACCCACACGATGACACATCCGCTCAGCGATTTCCAGGATGTGTGTGGAGAGAAAAACCGCCGCGCCCTGGCGAGCCATCTCTTGAAGCACATCTTTTAACAGGCGTGCACTGCGGGGGTCAAGACCTACAGTGGGTTCGTCCAGCAAGATCACCCAGGGCTGATGGATCAGCGCCGCTGCCAGAACTACCTTCTGCCGCATGCCGTGAGAGTAGCTTTCCAAAAGATCATCAGCCCTGCTTTCCAGCCCGAACAAGAACAACAAATATTCCGCCCGTTCCCGGGAGATATCTTTCGGCATCCGGTAGAGGTTTGACATGAAGGAAAGAAACTCCCGCGCCGTCAACTTTCCGTATACTTTTGGCTGGTCAGGCACGTAGGCCATCAGCGCCTTAGCGGAGGATGGATCCTTGCTGATATCGTAGCCGCAAATGAAGGCGCTGCCAAAGCTCGGCTCCAGCAGCCCTGTCAACATTCTGATCGTGGTCGTCTTGCCGGATCCGTTGGGTCCAAGGAATCCGTATATTTCTCCGCTCTTTATTTCCAGATTAAGATCGTTAACTACTGTTGCCGATCCAAAACGTTTTGTTAAGCCGCTGGTCTTAATCAAAATACTTTCCAATTTAGCCCGTCCCTCTTCCGTTTTTTTTCAGCCATCTCATATTTTTATTCATTATATCAAAAACAGCGGAGCAGAATGAATGACAATTATTTCTTATACCGGGATATTTACTATTAAAAATTTTTATCTCTGTCGCTCAAATCTGTCTATGTTTTATTAAAAATTCTTTGTTAATTCTGTCGAAAAATAATTAGAAAGGAAGGAACTTACGAAAAAATATAGAAATATAAAAAAGAAGTTTTATAATTTATATTTACAGATATTATTAGACATTTATTTTACTTCCCCGTGTGGCGCGTTTTTATAAAACTTATCGTCTAAGCGAGGTACTCATCTTGCAAAAACACAGTGGGAAAATTATTTTAATAGTGCATTCTATTTTAAAGGGACACATTTGTGTCCCTTTAACTTGTATGAGTACTACAACTCCTTAATTTTGAGGATTAATCTTTAACCGAAAGCGAGGTCTTTAAAATTTTTGTAATAGCGAGGTTTAAAAAAGAGCTACAGCCGGACGGTTGTTAAATGAGCTGTCTGGAGTATATTTGCCTCTTCTTGTTGTTTAAAAAATGTCAGGAGGTATAAAAAATGTTCATTAATACCAGCGACACGGACAAGCTAATACAATCAATTTTAAATATGGATTTAGAAGATGATCAAATTCTTTTTATTATGCTTGGGGAAAAAAGCAGTATTGATATCCAAAGACTGATTAAAGCACTAAATGAATCCCAAAAAGATTTCATGGGAGGAATATTTCCCGGAATTATCTACGATGAGCAAAAGTATGAAGAAGGTGCCATCATAACCAGACTTCCTTCTCTGGAAAGACCTTTAGTAATAACGGGGCTTGATACCGGAAATATCCAGCTGCCCGATTTGAAAAAAATAATTGCTAAATTTGATCAAAAATATGCAGCCATGATTCTGGTCGACGGTTTCAGCAGGAACATTTCCGGCTTCTTAAGCCTGTTGTTTAACAACCTCGCCGGTTCAGTTAATTATTTTGGCGGTGGTGCCGGTTCTTTATCTTTTAAACAGCAACCCTGTATCTTTACTTCAGAGGGGCTCTTTCAAGATGCTGCCATAATATCTTTTGTTAAGCTCAAGTGCCGGTTGGGAGTCCGTCATGGGTGGAAGAGAATCATAGGCCCCGTCGTGGCTACGAAAACTGACAAAAATATAATTATTGAGCTTAACTGGAAAAAAGCTTTTGATGTTTATAAGGAAATTGTGGAAAGGGATTCAGGCAAAAAAATTACAAAGGATAATTTTTTTAATATCTCCAAAGGATATCCCTTTGGCATGCTCAAGGAATATGCCGAAACGGTTGCCCGCACCCCCGTTGCTGTAAATGATGCCGGGGCATTGATTTGTATTGGAGAGGTTCCTGAAAATTCCGTTTTAGATATTTTGAAAGGAGAAGTTGCTTCACTTGTAAACGCAGCGGGACAGGCTGCCGATGATTGCAAAATATACGAAGGGAAAAAGGTTACCCATGGTTTTGTAGTAGATTGCATTTCACGGGTTCTTTTTCTAGAAGATAATTTTTCCCTTGAATTACAGGCTGTTAAAACAAAATTTCAGAGCATTGAACCACGTCTTGTGCCAATAGGGATGCTTTCCCTTGGAGAAATTTCATCTTGCGGTAATGGTTTTTTAGACTTTTTGAATAAAACAATTGTGGCTGGGATTCTGTATGAATAATAGCGCTAATTATTTTAGAGAAGTAATTCAGGAAATGTCCTTGCTTTTTGAAATGGCACTGGCAACCGGTCAATCAATGGATTTAAGGGAAAGCTGCGACCTATTTTTAAAACGCTTAATGGACCGCAAAGATCTGGTTTACAGCGCTGTTTGGATTAAGGACGCTTATTTAACGGGAAAAGCTAATCAACGGACTGCTACTCTTGTCTATGCCTTTCCGGAATATTTGGCTGAAACAAAAAAACTTTCCCTAGACCATCCGCTCTTTAGCAGCATAAGTGAAAAAGAATATCTTGCCGTTCCGGCTTATAAAGAAGAATTTTGGGGACTGGTCAATGAAAAGGGAATTACCAACGGCACTTTTGTACTGTTTTCACTGGATGAAATAGGCGTTCTCAAGCTGTTTTCCGCGAGAGACAATTGTTTTAGCAATTACGAGCTTAATCAGCTTAGAAAAGTGATTTCCAAGTTTGCCTATTCTTTAAAAGGATGTCTGTCTTATAAGCAGTTGTTGACAGAAATTGCGGAACGAAAAAAAACAGAAGAAGCCCTTAAACAATCAAAGCAGCAAATAGCTGATATTGTCAACTTCCTGCCGGTTGCCTCATTTGCTATTAACTTGGAAGGCAAGGTCATTGCCTGGAACCACACTTTAGAAGTAATGACAGACGTTAAGGCAAAAGACATGCTTGGTAAAGGAAATTACGAATACGCTTTACCTTTTTTTAAAAAGAGGAGGCCGCTTTTAATCGATTTAGTTTTAAAACCGGAACTTAAAGATTTGATTAAAGAAGATTTTCTTTTCTTTCAAAGGTTTAATAATAATTCGATGGTCGCGGAAATTTTTCTTCCGGATCTAAAAGGTAAACAAACTTATCTTCGGGCCAGAACTGCCCCGTTATTTGATCCCAGGGGCAGAATTATCGGAGCTATTGAATCCCTTCGCGATATTACAGAGAGTAAGAAATTAGAAAAAAAACTTGAAAACGCCCGCATTGAACTGGAAGAGAAGGTCAAAAAGCGGACCTTTGAACTGTATGAAGTTAATAAGGCCCTTAGATCTGAAATTGCCGAGCGGAAAAATGCCGAAGCGGCATTGGCCGAAGAAAAAGAACTCCTAACTGTAACCCTTCATAGTATTGCTGATGGTGTCATAACTACTGATACGCTGGGAAACATTTCCTCGATTAACCGGATGGGTGAAAAAATTATCGGCTGGAAGCAGGATGAAGTAAAGGATAAGCCCTTTGCAAGCGTTTTTCAAATCTTAACCGATGAAAGAATGTTAAAAATTTGCGATAATCCCCTTGAAAGAGTGTTGAATCAAAATGAAATGACTGATCCCATCAGGCTTCTTACAAAAAATAACATTAGGAAAATAATTTCAGCCAATGCAGCTCCCATAAGAGATAAAAAACATAATACGGTTGGTTATGTAATCATTTTCAGGGATATTACGGAGCAAAAGAAGGTTGAAGCCCAGCTGGCTTTGTCTCAAAAACTGAAATCCATTGGTGAATTGGCAGCGGGGATTGCCCATGAAATAAATACACCCATGCAGTACATCGGTGATAATATCACATTCTTGCAAAGGGCAATTAAAGATATTATTTATGATTTAATGGTGGACTATAAACAGCTGACAAATAAACCGGAAGATGACAAGATTTTTGAGTCTTTGGTTAGAAAAGTATTAAAAAAGGAAGAAAAATTGGGTGTAGCATATCTTCTGGAGGAAATTCCTAAGGCATTTGAGGAAACGCTTGAGGGAATTGAAAAAATAAAAAAAATAGTTTATGCCATGAAAGATTTTGCACATCCGGGGAAAAAGGAAATGAAACCGGCAGATATTAATAAAGCTGTTGAGGTAACAGCAACCATTTCCAGAAATGAATGGAAGTATGTCGCGGAACTGGAAACTGATCTTCAACCGGGGCTGCCTTTAGTTTACTGTGTTATTGATGAGATTAACCAGGTGTTGCTTAATATGATTGTTAATGCAGCGCAGGCCATTAAGGAAGCCCATATTACGAATCCTTTAATTAAAGGCAAGATCGCGGTAACAACAAAAGTGGATGGGGATAATGTAAGTATCTCTATAAGCGACAACGGGATTGGTATTCCAAAAAAAATAATGGACAAAATATTTGAACCCTTTTTCACGACAAAGGAAGTTGGCAAAGGCACAGGGCAGGGGCTTGCTATTGCCTATAACATTATTGTAAACAAACACAAAGGCACAATTGAAGTTGATTCAGAGGAGGGAAAAGGAACGGTATTTACCATTCGTCTGCCGATAAATCCCGCATTACGAGGTAATAAAAGATGAAAAAAGCAATCAGCATACTACTTGGCGCTCAGTAGCTTCAAAATATTATAAAAAAGCAATGAATAGTCAGTTTTCCGGAAATAAGGTTTAAGGAGAAAAGTTCTTAAAAGAAACAAAAGAGGGATTAATAACATGGCTGAGAAAATACTTCTGGTAGATGATGATAAAAACATCCTTGCTGCTTATCAAAGATATTTAAGCGATAAATTTACCGTGGTTACTGCCGAAAGCGGTGAAGAGGGAATTACTACTATGAAAAAACAGGAACCGTTTGCTGTTGTAGTGTCTGATCACCGTATGCCGGGAATGGACGGCATCCAGTTTTTGTCATTAGCTCGCCAAATAGCTCCCTACACCGTGCGTATTATGCTTACCGGGTACGCTGATACGGATAGAGTTATCAGTGCAATTAATGAGGGAAATGTATTTCATTTTCTTACAAAACCTTGTTCCAGCCATGTTTTAGTGGAAGCCTTGAGAAAAGCGGTAGAACAGTATAGATTAGCAATAACTGAGCGTCAAATGTCAAATGAAGCTTTAAAACGTGTACAATTTGAAAAATCTATGAAAAAAATGGCGGAAGAAAAGCTTGCTAAGATGACAAACAAGTTAAGAAGTACGATAGAAAGCACTATTCAATCAATGGCCGTAGTTATTGAAAAAAGAGACCCCTATACTGCCAATCATCAACGCCGGGTGGCAAAACTTGCAGTTGCTTTAGCTAAGGGGATGGGGCTTGAAGAAGAACAAATTAAAGGTCTTCAGATGGCTGCAACAATTCATGATATTGGCAAGATTTGTGTGCCGGCAGAAATATTGAATAAGCCCGGCATTTTAAGCGATCTGGAATTTGCAATGATAAGAAGCCATCCGGAAATAGGCTATGAGATCTTGAAAATGATAGATTTTCCATGGCCGATCGAACAAATTATAGTTCAGCACCATGAAAGGCTAGACGGTTCCGGTTATCCCAGAGGTCTTCTAGGTGAGGAAATCCTCTTACCTGCAAGAATTTTAACTGTAGCCGATGTTGTAGAGGCTATGACATCGCATCGTCCTTATAGGCAGGCTCTTGGTTTAGACAATGCATTGAAAGAAATTTCTCAGAATGCAGGAATTCTTTATGATGAAAAAGTTGTTGATGTCTGTTTAAAATTTTTTGGAAAAAAAACTTCCATTTACAAATTACAACATCCACACATACGGTATAATCCATAGAAGCAGATGCAGAAAATTAATTCCATGCGGTTTATCTTTACATCCCCCAATATTATGGGGAAATTATAAGGACTTCAGCAATATGATAGACCAAGCTCCCGTATTAATTTGTGTGTCAAAAATCTGCCCATTTTTTTATGGCAGGTTTTCATTTTTAAAGGGGTATTAAAAAGCACGAAGTAAATTCCCGTCTGCCAATTCCAGCACACCGGCATATTATAGCTGAAATTGGTATTGGTTTTTTAAATAAAAAAACCGAACCATTCATCAACATAAATTACTGTCGTAATTGGTTCGGATTTTTGGTTGGTGCCGGTGGTGGGATTTGAACCCACACGTCCTTGCGGACAACGGATTTTGAGTTCTATCAGTCAAAAAGAACCTTTAGGAACGGAGTGGAACGATT
>ERZ773359.2174-NODE-2174-length-25388-cov-19.227214_pt1 | contig 25388 bp, 18 predicted proteins | sample MGYA00374955_ERZ773359 | MGnify/ENA primary metagenome ERZ773359 (study PRJEB29098, sample SAMN04486028) | biogas fermenter metagenome | study: EMG produced TPA metagenomics assembly of the Biogas fermentation microbial communities from Germany - Plant 4 DNA1...
CCGCTTGAACTCAACAACTAGGAGGAGAATTTACACCACAATCAGGACTTGACCGGTCTTGGCTCACAGCCGCTTGATTTACTGCGTTATCCTAGCTCACATAAGCATCGTTCTCGTTGCCACTCTGAGTGACACTGGCTGTATTGTGGTGACCATTATGACTTACCTCAGCGTAGTCCCCACTGAGACTCTGGGAGACCGTTGCTGAATTTTCGCCGCCGTTCTGGCTGACGTCAGCCTTGCTATTCTCACCGCTCTGGGTGACATTAGCTGTATTCCTATCACCTACTTGGGCAACCTTCACCCAGTTCTCCTCGTCACGATCCTGATGCACAGTCGCTTTATTATCGTTGCCCCTCTGGCTCACACTGACCCAGCTCTCACCACCATACTGCGAATCATACTGAGATACACTCGCCATATTCTGGTTCCCATTTTGAGCCACAGTTGCCTCGCTGGAAACACCGACTTGGGTGACACTCGCGATGTTCACATCACCAAGCTGATTGACTCCAGCCGAGTTGTCCTCTCCCTTCTGCCCAACGTTGGCCGAGTTCTGGTTGCCCTGCTGCAACCTGTCTAGCCCATTGATGCCGTTCTGACCAACTGTCGCGTTGTTGCTGTCTCCACTCTGAGTGACAAGGGCCTTATTATCTCCCTCTTGCTCGACGGTAATCTCATTGTCCCCACCAGTTTGAGTGACCGTTACTTCGTTGCTTGCCAATGCCGACCCTGAAAGACTCAAAGCCAAGAGTACCAACGCCACTGCTAACAGTCTTTTCACTAGGACTCCTCCCCTCTGGGGTTGCGTTTTCCTTGGCCGGGTTCACCCTCGCTCGCCGCGAAGATGCCGCGACACGCCTGCAGCTGTTCCTTGAATGGGACCTCGGTGGCTTCAAGCTGGTTCGGGAGAATCCAACCCACAGGGCGACACCGCCACTCGCCCCAGCTTTGTCGGGCCGCTGCATTACCCCTTCATCCCTTGACACAGACTCATCATCACGCTCTCCAGTCCGCCCCATCAAGATGGACTTCTGGGCCCACACACGGCCTAACTCCCATTCCGAGCCATAGACGAGATCACCCTACTTCATTCCCAACACCAGAGGGAGAGAAGCTCTCAGGAAAGACTCATGCTGGGAGACTTCAAGTAACAAGGCACGATGTGCACCAAAGGGCGCCCTAAGCCGCAGAAAACCTCTCCCACTCCCCAGGGGGAGTTCACCCCGCCACCGCTTCTGAGTCCTTGCTTGTCCGAGTCCCGCCTTCACCGCAATAGGTTTCCTATCCACATTCCTCGCCCCAAGGGAGCGTCACCACCAGCAATATCACAGAAACGTCGCAAAATTATCAAAGGATATTCTCCTCCTCGTATCGAAATTAAACAATGGGTCACAAAGCCAGGGAGGATAGTGGGATCGCCCCAATGAGGACTAGAGCTGTCGGACCGCAAACAAAGAGCATACGCGCCCGATGCCGAGCCTTCACCGCCGCGTTCCGGCCCACTAACAGGACCTACCAGCAACTGGCTTTCCTTCCATTATCACACAGATCTTCTCGGTCCTTTCGGAAATGCACAAGGATTCCAACTGGCCGATGTCTAATATAGGCGTATGACGAGTGTCTCATTTTGGCAGCGGACAATGAATAGGAGCGGCTTGGATTGCGTTGTCATGCAGAAGGGGCTTAGGCCCTACTGCCAGTGTAGGATAGAGACTGCCTTCAACAAGTGGAATCTATCCCCAGAGGGGGGAAGATTAGTTGTCCCGAGAACAGTACCGGAGAATTGAGATTTACACCCTTGGGCAGTTCAAAGTCAAACGCGGAGACGAAATCATCACCGAGCAGACCAAGGCTCCGAAGGTGTGGGCCCTGTTTCAATATCTGCTCACCCAAAGAGGAGCCGCTATACCAGTAGACACTCTCGTCGAAGATCTCTGGCCGGAGCAAGAATTTGACGATCCAAGGGCAGTCGTCAAGTCCTTGGTTTACCGTCTGCGCAATACTCTAGGCCAAGATGATGATCCCCGGACCCACTACATCACTAGCGCCCAAGGAGCATATAGCTTCAATCCCCGGTCCGACTATTGGCTGGACAGCCAGGAATTCGAGGCCCTCTGCGAACAAGCCTCCCAGAGGGCAGAGAAGGACCCAGAGGAAGCAATTAGACTCTACGACGAGGCCCTGGAGCTTTACAAAGGCGAATTCCTTGAAGGGAACCTTTACTCCCCATGGACCTTGGTCCCGCGCAATCGCTACAAGCGGCTCTACCTGGAGAAGACTCTGGAACTGCTTAAGCTCCTCAAGGAAAAGGCCCAGTGGGGCGAGATCAGAAGGGTTTGCGAACGCTACTTTGCCATCGACCCCTTCGAAGAAGACATTCACCTCCACTTCATGGAGTCGTTGCTGGAAGAGGGACAGGTGAATAACGCTCGCGCTCATTACCAGTACGTCTCTTCCCTTTTCTTCCACCAGCACGGCACCTCCCCGTCGCCGGCGATGCGGGAGCTTTACCGCAAGATGAACACTGACCACCAAAGCCTCATCATGGACGTGAGCGACATCCAAGAGGAAATACGCGCCCGGGATGAGGCGGATGGCGCCTTCTTCTGCAACCCGGACTCCTTCCGCCAGTTTTACAAGCTCGAAGAACGGCGGCTAGAAAGAACCGGACAGACGGTTTTTTTAAACTGCTTAACCATCACCACTCGAAATCATAAACTACCGACCCAGCAGGAATTAGAGGCGGACATGAGGCAACTGGGCGTCAGTCTCAGACAGTGCCTCCGCCGCGGCGACATCGTCTGCCGGTGGAATGAGGCCCAATACCTTGTGCTCCTCAGCAGCGTGGATTTTAAGCAGGACCAGAAAGTCCTGGAGAGGGTCAAGAACGACTTTCTAAGTAAAGCTAGAGACCTCCAAGTAGCACTACGCTGTCAATGCCGACCCCTGAAATCGATTGACGAGGACTGAACATCCGGGAAAAACATCAACTGACAAGAGGCACCCTGGGGAGCAACTCATGGGGTTAACGTGTGGGTTGCTTTTCGCTACCATGGCCCTGGGAAGGACCATCCAGACCTACCACCTAGCCCGGTGTTGCTGCAGCCGGGCTTTCTCCTTTCCAGCCGGCCGTTTAGGATCACCCTACACTCCAACCGAAGTGATCACCCCACCACCTTGCCCGGGTTCAAGAGTCCCTTGGGGTCGAAAACCTGCTTGATCCCCCGGAGGAGGCGAAGCTCTGCCTCACCTAGAGAGTCCTTCAGGTAGGGAATCTTGGCAAACCCGATCCCGTGCTCCCCGGAGACTTGCCCCTGCAAGTTCCTCGCCTCCAGGTACATCCTCTCCATCGCCTCCTCCAGGAGAACTCGCCATTCATCTTGAGGCCGTCCATCGCGGAGGACGTAAACATGGACATTCCCATCTCCGGCATGGCCGAAGCTGAGGATGCGGACACCTAAATCTTGGGCGATGGTCCAGGTGAACTTGATGAACCCGGCGATTTGGGCCGGTGGAACCACCACATCCACCTCATCGATCTCGCTCATCCCCTTGAGAGCTTCCAGGAAAGCCCCCCTAGCTTCCCAGATCATCTCTTGACGCTCCTGAGTATCGGCAATGAACACATCGAAGGCCCCCGCGTCGAGGCAGAGGTGGGCAGCTTGATGATAGAGGTCAATCAGCTCATCGCTGCCATGGAAGGCAAGGAGCAGATAGGCCGGAGCGCTGGCATCGGGGAAGGGCTTCCCCAGGTATCTCTCCGAAGCCTCGATGAGCTCCCGCTGCAGAAACTCAATCGCCGTGGGGATGATGCCTGCGCCCATGATGCGGGGGACCGCATCGATGGCCTGGTCGAGATCGGGGAAGGGGACCAACAAGCTCACCTGCCTGTGGGGACGGGGGATGAGCTTGAGGATTAGCTTAGTGACCACCGCTAAAGTGCCCTCCGAACCGATCAAGAGATCTTTCAGGCTGTAGCCCGATGAGTTTTTCAAGACTTTGCCGCCGAGGTGGATGATCTCCCCGCCGGGGAGGACCGCCTCCATCCCGAGGACGTAATCCCGGGTCACGCCGTAGCGCACCGCCCGCATCCCGCCGGCGTTGGTCATCACATTGCCCCCCAGGGTTGCGGTTTTCTCCCCCGGATCGGGAGGATAAAAGAGCCCCAGCTCCTCCACCGTCTTTTGAAACTCCAGGAGGATGACCCCGGGTTCGACCACGGCCATCCGGTTCTCCTGGTCGATCTCCAAGATCCTGTTCATCCGAGCCATGGACAGCATGATGCCTCCATGGAGGGCCACCGCCCCGCCGCACAGCCCCGTCCCCATCCCCCGGGGAACGACGGGGATGTTGTGCTCGTAGGAAAAGCGCAGGAGCTGGGAAACCTCTTCCGTGGAGATGGGCTCGACCAGCACATCGGGATAGAACCGGCCGTAAGCCAGCTCATCGTGGGAGTAGTCTTCACCGATGGCCTCACCCACATGAACCCGCGCCGGATCGAAGATGGTCCGTAAAGTATCGATATGCTCAGAGGTCAGCTTGGCAAAGGGCATCGATCCCGCCTCCCTTCCCCAGGTGGGTCAATAAGCGAGGGATGATCTCATAGAGATCGCCGACAAACCCGTAGTGGGCCACATTGAAGATGGGCGCCTGGGGGTCTTTGTTGATGGCAACGACCGTCTGACAGCCGCCGATCCCGGCGGCAAACTGGACCGCCCCCGAGATGCCGCAGGCAATGAGGAGCTGGGGCCGCACCGTCCGGCCGCTAAGGCCAATCTGCCGGTTATGTTCCACCCAGCCCATCTCCACCAAGGGCCTGGTGGACGCGATCTGTCCTCCCAGGCTCCGGGCTAGGGTTCGGAGGAGCTCCAGATCCTGCTTCCTTTTAAGGCCCCGTCCACCCGCGACGATCACCTTGGCATCGGTGATGCTCTCTTCCTGGGGCTTGGGAGTCACCTCCAGGACTTGGATGGCCGATGCCAGCTGGGAATCGGGAAGATCCAGAGAAATGACCTTACCCCGGGGAGGACCGGGCCTTGCCGGCTCCATCACCCGGTAGCGGACCGTTGCCATTTGGGGGCGGTGGTGCCTCGTGACGATCTGGGCCATGATGTTGCCCCCAAAGGCCGGGCGGATCTGGACCAGCTCTCCATCCGGGCGGACCTCCAGCATGGTGCAGTCGGCGGTGAGGCCGGTTCTCAGACGTACCGCCGCCCGGGGCGCGAGGGATCGACCGATGGGCGTTGCCCCCACCAAGACGGTGCTGGGCTTGGCTTTATCGACCGCTGCTGCCAGACAGGCAGTGTAGGGTTCAATCCGGAAGTGGGCGAGGGCGGGATGATCGCAAAGATAGACCCAGTCCAGGCCGTAGGAGAGGAGCTTTTCCGCCTGGGTCCCTAGGTTGTGCCCTATTAGCAGGCAGCTCACTTCCTGCTTTGCTGCCGCGGCCAGCTCGCTTCCTTTGCCGATGAGTTCGTAGGTGACCGGGTGGATCCTTCCACCAATCGTCTCCGCGACGATCATCACCCCTTGGTAGGAGGAGGTATCCTGCTTGTCTTCAAGCTCGCCGCGGATGGCCATGGCTCCCTGGGGACACTCCTCGATGCAGATGCGGCATAACTGGCAGCCATCCCCGACGATGACTTCGTCTTCCATTGTCAACGCCGCGAAGGGACAAGCATCAACGCATAAGCCGCAGCGGTTACAGCGATCATGGTCGATTAGCAGGCGGGCCAATCAATCACCCCACAAACTTTAGCTCAAGGAGCTTCTGATAAAGCTGCCGGGCCAGATCCCCATCGGTAAAGACAACGTGCTCCCGCTCGACCTTTGGAGGGAAGATGCGCTCGACCTGGGTCGGAGAGCCTTCCAGGCCAAAGTAGACCTCATCCCCCCCGGAGAGCTCTTTGTAACCCCATGTAATGACGGGATAATCCTTTGTCTCCAAGAAGCGCCTGAAGGACGGCAGGCGAGGCTGGCCAATTCCCTTGTCCACCGTAATCAGGCACGGATAGGGCAGGGAGACGACGGCGACTTGATCCCCGAGATCCTGCTCCATCACCAGCCCCTCCCGGGTTGCCTTGCGAATGGCGCGAACGTAAGAGACATGGGGGAGCCCCAAGAACTCTGCTACCCCTGGGCCCACTTGACCTGTATCCCCATCGGTCGTCTGCACGCCGCAGATGATGAGATCGGGGCTGTCAAGGCGGCCGATCCCCCGGGCCAAGGTGAAGGCGGTAGCTAGGGTGTCCGCCCCGGCGAAGGCGGGATCGGAAAGGAGGACTCCCCTATCGGCGCCCATCAGGAAGCTTTCCCTGATGACCTCTTCCGCCTGGGGCGGTCCCATGGTGATGGCCGTCACCCGGCCGGAGAGCTTCTCCTTGATCCTAACGGCTGCCTCAAGGGCATAAAGGTCAAAGGGATTGAGCTTGCCGGCGACCTCCGCTCGGCGAAGGACCCCCTTCTCCGGGTCCATGGCCACATCTCTCGTTTCGGGCACCTGTTTGATGCAGACGACGATATGCACGATCATCCCTCTTTTGTAATTCCAGTGAAGGGCACAAGCTCCCCGGGGGTGAGGAAATAAAGGTAGGCTTCCTTGACAGGTCGCCCGAAGGCCCCCGAAGCTGCCCGGCAGTAATACTCGAGCTGGGGGAAGTAGTCTTTGGCCCGGAGAGGGACCTGATGGCCAAAGACGGCATCGGTCTTGAAGTCCACGACCACAAGGCCGTCCCCTTCGTCTAGGATGCAGTCCACGACTCCCTGAACCAAGACCCACTCCTCCCCCACATCTTTGCCGTAAACCTCCCGGGCATCGACCCGGAGGCTGAAGGGCACCTCCCGCATCAGCCTTCCCCGGCGAAGCCGCTCCCCCAGGGGAGAAGCGAAGAATCGGGCTATGTTTTCAACCTCCACCGCCTCGACCTGTTCACCGGTCAGGATCTCCAACTCTCTCATTTTCACCAACTGGCCGCGGATGTCCTCTTCATCGAGGGGCCCAGTCAAGGATAAGTGCTGCAGAGCCCGGTGCATGGCCGTACCCCGCTCCGCGGGGGTGAGCTTGGAACTCGACTGGACGAACCGGGGCCTGGGGAAAACCTCTTGGAAGAAAGGCTTGCTCTCCTCATCAAGGGCATCCACGCGGCCTTTCAGCTCGCTCACCGTGAGCTTTGCCGGATAGAGGACCGGCGGACCAACCCGGGCGGGTTCCCAGGGCCGCTCAATCAAGGCGGCGGTGACCTTGAGGTCCGCCAAAGCATCGATCTCCCCTCGGGGAAATGATACAGGGGGGTCGATGAGGATCTGCCAGCGGGATGAGTCCTCCGCCACCTCATCATCGCCGAGGGGTAAGGGCCCCCGAAGGGGCTCCCCGTCCCGGTGGCGGGCCAGGGCAGGGATGAGCCAATCTAGGTAGCTTGCAGCCCCGGCTAATATGTCTTCTGGAAGGGCCCAGCCTTGGCTTTGGACGGCCCGGCCGGCAAGCCCAGCCTTCTTGGCAAGGTCCGTTGTGCCAACAAGGATAAGCTTCTCCTTGGCCCGGGTGAGAGCTACATACAAGATCCGCATCTCCTCCGCGAGGGCTTCCCGGATGAGGGCCTGCCGGACGGCCCGATGGGCCAGGGAAGGATACTTGATCCCCCGCTCCAGGTCAACTACTTTGGGGCCGACCCCCAGGTCCCGCTGGAACAGAAGGTCCCCCTCAGCATCCTTGAAGTTGAACCCCTTGCCCAGGTCCCCGAGGAAGACCACGGGAAATTCGAGGCCCTTGCTCTTGTGGATGCTCATCAGCCTCACCACATCATCCCCCGGTCCCTGGATGGGAGCTGTCCCCAGGTCCCCTTCCGAGTCTTGCAGTGTCTTGAGAAAGCGCAGGAAGCGAAAAAGGCCCGGCCGGGCAAACCGGTCGAATTCCCGGGCCCGCTGGTGGAGGATGCGGAGGTTGGCCTGGCGCTGCTCGCCCCCGGGAAGGCCCCCGACGAACTCGTAATAGCCCGTTTGCTGGTAGATGGTCCAGATCAGATCCTCCAAGGTCCCCCGCCGCGCCCGGGTGCGAAGTTCACAGAGGAGATCCAAGAAAGCCCGGACGCGCCGACCAAGATCCCCTTCTTCCTCGGCTGCCTTCAGGACCCCTTGGTAGAAATCATCGGGGGAGCCAAGCCTGATCATAGCCAGTTCATCGACGGTGCAGCCAACTAGCGGGGAGCGCAAGAGCGCGGCTAAGTCGATCTCCCGGCGAGGGTTGTCGATGAGCCGAAGCAAAGCCAAGACGGTCTCAACTTCCACCGCCGCGAAGTAGCCCGTCCCCAGTTCCGCATAGACAGGGATCCCCGCCCGCTGGAAGACCTCCTGGAAGGTGTTGGCCCGGGCCCTCGTGGTGCGCAGGAGCACCGCCACATCCCCGTAGGTGATCGGCCGGTAGCCCTCCTTGTCCCGGATTACATAGCCGCCCTGGACGAGTTCCTTGATCCGGGAAGCAATGAGGGCTGCTTCCCTCTCCAGGGTGTCCACCGCCTCCTCGGGATCCGGGTCCCCGGAGAGCAGATACACTTCAATGGGCCCTTCCCCCAAGGCAAGCCCGAGGGAGTCGCCAAACTCTCTGCCGGCGATGAGATGGGCTTCGGGAGGATAGTCCAATTCCGCAAGGCCCCCGGTGAAAAGCTGTTTGAATAGGAAGTTGACTCCTTGGAGCACCACGGGACGGCTGCGAAAATTGCTGCTCAGGTCGATCCGGCGGGGCCCATCTCCCTCTGTTTGGTAGGAATGGTACTTGTCCAGGAAGAGGCGGTGGTCCGCCTGGCGGAAACGGTAGATGCTCTGCTTGACGTCGCCCACCATGAAGAGGTTGTCCTGGGAGATGAGCTGGAGGATTGTCTCTTGGATCGGATTGATGTCTTGATACTCATCGACCAGCACCTCATCGAAGCCTTCCTTCAGCTCTTCGGCCACCGGGGACGGGGCTAGGTCTTCCGTCGCGAGGAGTCTTAGGCAAAGATGCTCCAAATCGTCAAAGTCAACGGCGCCCCGGGCATCTTTCGCTTCCTGGTAGCGGCGCTGAAAGGCAAGGACCAACTCGGTCAGGGCCTTCATCGGCCCATGCAAAGAGCGAAGTTCTGCTAGATATGCCGCGGCGGACCGGTCAAACCAGGCGTTTTTCAGCCCGTTGATTTCCTTCTTGGCCTGGTCCCTGAGGTCATGCATTTGCTCCTTCAGCTCACAGGCTCCCTGGCGCGGCCAAGTCCGGAACTTGATCTCCAGCCCCGCGGCAAGATGCTCCCAGCCCAGGGAAAGCCGGGCCAGCAAATCGTCAACCAGGTCTAGCTCCCCTTCCAGAAAGGCCGCGATGATGGGGGAGCCTCCTGGGGAGTGGGCCAGGGCCAGCCCGTGGAGGAGGAGCTCTCGCGCCCGGGACAGCTTCTGGGAGCAAGCGGCTTCGATGAGGGGATACCAGGGGAGTTCCTCTAGCTTAGCGTCGGGCGGCAGCTGGAACTGCGCCGCGGCGCGGCTTAGCCACTCCTCCGGCCTCGGGAGGCTCCTGCTGTAGTCGGACATGGCAAGGACCAGCTCCCTCAGCTTTTCATCTGTCCTGCCGCCGTAGGCTTCGACTAGGGACAAGAAGGGGCCCTCCCCTGCGTAGAGCTCCTCGAAGAGCCCATCGAGGGCCTCATGCTGCAGGAGCATCGCTTCGTTTTCATCCATCACCCGGAAGGAGGGGTCAAGGTCCAGATGATGGAAGTAGCGGCGGATGACCGCGGAGCAGAAGGAGTGGAGGGTGGAGATGGACGCTTTCGGCAGCATGATGAGCTGCTGCTGCAGCCGCGGGTTGGAGGGGCTTTGGGCCAGGGCCTCCCCTAGGGCCTTTCGGATCCGATCCCGCATCTCCGCGGCCGCGGCATCGGTGAAGGTAACGACCAGGAGCCGGCCCAGATCCAAGGGGTTTTCCTCAGCGAGGAGCCCTTGGATGATCCGCTCGACCAACACCGCGGTCTTCCCCGTCCCCGCGCCCGCGGCGACCAGGATGTTCCTGCCTCTAGTATTAATCGCGGCTAGCTGCTGCTCCGTCCACATCGCCGCCCACCTCCTCGGCAATCCTCAGCCACGCTTCATCGTCGCCCAGCTGGGGCAGATGCCGGAAGCTGCAGCCGGGAATCAAAGGATCGAAACCACAAAGGGGTTTGTAGTCGCAATAGGTGCAAGCCGTCTTGCGCCTTAGCCGATAGGGGGCAACAGCTGCCCGTCCTCCCGCGATTTCCCCGCTGAGAACCTTCATTCTCTTCTCGGCGTAGGCAAGGAGGAGCTGGATGCGCCTCTCCGGCAGACAGCTCTTGTTCTTCCCCACCGTCCCATCCTTGTTGACGCGGGCGGGAACCAGCTCCGAGTTGTTCCCGCGAATCTGGCAGTCCATCAACGCCAGGGCCGCTGGGTCGGCGAGCAAGATGCCCTCCATCCGCAGCTTCTTGCGGCGCTCCCTCCCCAGGCTCTCTTCGTCGGTGATGGGGCCATCGACGCTCACGAAGGGGTCCTTGAGGGGGAAATAGAGGGCGCCGGCGGCCCGGGCGGGACCGCCAAGGAGGCGATCGGCATTGTGCAAGGCTACCAATAGATAGGCCAGGAGCTGGAGTTCCAGGCCATAGTAGACCTCTTCGATGCTGAGTCCGTCGACGCTGCTTTTGTAATCGACGACCCGCAGGTAATATCCGTCAGGCCCCGCGGCGGCATCGATCCGGTCGATCCGGCCGCGCAGCCGCACTCCGCCCAGATCCAGGGGTGGAAGAGATCCCCGGGGGCCAAAATCTACTTCTAAGCCTACGGGGATGAACCTTCCCCGGCGGGCATGTTCGGCCAAGACCTCCATCACCCGGAGGAGGATCCTCTTTAGGGTCTGGTGCAAATAGCGGTAGCGGGAGGTTTTGCTGAGGATCCCCTGGAGCAGGCGGGGACCTTGCTCCTGGCAGATTTCGTCGACAATCGCGACTGCCTGGTCCAGGTCTTCATACCAGGAGGGGCCAAGATCCATGAGGCGATCGCCGATGAGCTTCATGGCCTCGTGGAGGAAAGAGCCGATATGGCGAACGTCAAGGTCGTATTCCTCCCGGGGGCGAAGCCTAAGTCCATGGGCGGCGAAATGCTGGAAAGGACAGGCGGCAAAGGCCTCCAGGCGGGAGACGCTAAGGTCTAGCGAGTCTCCGTAAAGCTTCTTCCCCACCCCAGGGGAAAGCTCATCTTTCACTCGATAAGTCAAGGAAGCCAGGATGGGCCCGGCGCGGCGGGCCAGGTCTTCGTCGGCCAGGACTTGGTCCAGCTGCTTTTGGGCCTCCTCATCCCCCCGGGCAAGGCCCAGGACTAGATCGCCTGCCGCCCGCCGGATGTTGTCCTCCGACCAGTAGGGCTCCAATTCTTTCTTCCGGGCCCCGGGGAGGAGCTTGGCGGTCCTGGTCAGCAAGGTAGAAGGAACGTTAGGCTTCCCTTCGGCATTTGTCATCGGGTAGCTGATCCAAAGCCTCTCACTAGGCCGGGTGAGGGCGATGTAGGCGAGGTACTCCTCCCAGAGGAGGAGGCGCCGACTGTCGGGGGCCAGCTCCACCCCCGCGGCGGCCAGCTGCTCCCGCTCCCGGTCGTTGAAGATCAAATCCTCCCGGGGAACCCCGGGGAAGCTTCCCTCGTAGGCGCCGAGGATGAAGGCGGCCCTGATCTCCGGGTGGCGGGAGCGGTCGATGGCTCCGATCAGGACTTGATCGAGGCCGGGGGGAATGAGTCCCACCTTGAGGCTTTCCAGGCCCGTCTCCAGGACTCCCAGGTAATCTCTTATGGACATGGCCTGATTTCCGAGACCCTCGATTAATTGATCGAAAAGGTCGATGACCCCTTGCCAGATCTGGTCATGGACGCCGCCCCGGTCCTCATCGGCCCATCCTTTCAGCTGGAGGGGGACGTCTAGGGTCTCCAGGAGCTCGTAAAGGGCGGCGGTCATCTCGCCGGCCTTTTCGGCTTTGCTCAGCTGTTGGGCAAAGGGCTGGAGGATGTGAGCGACCTTTTGCCGCAAGGCGTTGATCTCTTCCAGCTCTCCAGGCGGGCCATAGGTCCAGGGGCCCCGAATCCATTGGGATCCGGCAATACCGTAGGCGAGGGCGTAGTTTTCCAGCCGATCCGCCTCTTCCCGAGAAAGGGGGAATAGATCGGTCTTCAGCAGCCGAAAGATGGTCTCGTAAGACCAGTTGGACAGGACTAGCTCGACGGCGGAGCGCACCAGCTCCACCAATGGATGGCAGGCAACGGCGCGCCGCTGGTCGAGGAAGTAAGGGATTTGATAGTCTTGGAAAGCTGCCCGGATGAGGGGCGCGTAAGGGTCGATGTCCCGGAGGATGACCGCGATCTCCCGGAAGCGAAAGCCTTCATCTAAGACTAGGCGCCGGATCTCCCGGGCTGCTCCTTCCACCTCTCCCATTGGATGGGGAGCCCTGACTAAGGTTACCCCCGGGCAAGGCCCATCCCAAGTCCTGCCGGCCCTTTTGGGGTATTCCCTTTCCAAGTGGGCAAGCTCCGGCGCGCGCAGGCGCTTTTGTCCGGCAAGTTCGATGGGTGGGTGGATCTTCACTTGGCGTTCGGCGGCGAGGCGGAGCAGTTGGATATAGGTTTCGGCCGTTGACCGGAAGGGACTGTCTTCCTTCCCCACCTCCCGGCTGTCCAGGCACAAGGTGACCGTCGCCTCCTTGGCGATGAGGAAGAGCCTCCCGAGCATTTCCAACTCCTGGGGGGTAAAGCCGGCAAAGCCGTCCACCCAGAGCAGGCACCCCTCAAGGCCCGCCCCCGGGAGGCGACTTGCCGCGGCGGTCAGGTACGCATCGGGGTCGGTGAAGCGGTCCTGGAGATGGGCATCATACCGCTCTAGGATCATAGCTAGGTCCTGGAGCTTGCGGCTTAGGGCATCGTTTTCCGTCCGGCCGATGAGACCCTGGGGATCGATGCGGTAGGAGCGCATTTCAGTGATGGTCCGGGATAGTCCTTCGATGAAGCCGCCATGGCGGCCTAAGCGGCCGAAAATGGCCAGTTCCTCCCGATGGGCCTGGATGAGCTTCCAGAGGATCATTCTCTTCCCAAGCTCCGACAAGGGAGGCCTTGCCGCTCCCCCCGACTGCTGGAGGATGCGCCAGGCGAGGCGATGGAAGCTTAGGACCTGGGCCCGGATGACGGCAGGTCGATTTAAGGCTTCCAACAGGGCCCTTTCCATTTGAAAGGTGGCCTGCTCGGGGACGAGCAGAATCAAAGGGGGACCGGTAGGGCTTTGTTCCACGGACTTGACAATCTGGTCCAAGCAAAGCTCCGTCTTGCCGGTGCCGGCGCGGCCGAGGACAAGTTGCAGGCCCATCCTATCTCCTCCCTTGAAAGTGGCAATTATACCATTAGGTATGAAAACCCAAATCCCTGCCGAGCTCAACCTGGCCTCCATCGCCCCGTTAGGTAAAGGGCTCAAGGGAAGGCCCGGGGGAGCCATGGTAAGAGAGGCCTTTGGGATGAAAAAGTCCGCTCAATAGGGGGATAATGAAGGACCCCGGGAAAAGGACTTCCCGGGGCTACCAGGGGATAGTGAATGTGGCCCGTTGCCAAGAGGCCACCGGTCCCAGCGCGCGTTCTTCTTTTGGGACCGAAAGGATTATGCTTTGGCGAGCATAACGCCTTTGCTATTTCATTCGTTGCGGGGAAGGAAACTCCTCCCTGGGGAAAAATATTTTTCCCTCACCCCTTGGTATACTTCTCAATGACCTTCATCAACTCGTCGATGACTTCATCCCCCGCGCCTTCGCTCACAGCCCTGGTCACACAGCCGTGGACGTGGCCTTCGAGGACCATCATCCCCACTTTATGCAAGGCGGCCCTGGTAGCCGCAACCTGGATCAGGATATCTAGACAGTACTGGCCCTCCTCGATCATCCGGGCGATTCCCTTGACCTGGCCTTCGATCTTGCGCAAGCGACGGATGAGTTCCTGCCGCTTTGCTTCATAGGTATAGATGGTCTTCACCCTCCTTCCTCAGGATCAAATCAACTTCCCTGACTAGTCCTTCGTGGATGTAAAACCCCCGCATGACCGGCGGATCTGGTGATATGATCAGGTAGCAGACAGGATAAAAAGCAAGTTCAATGTCCTTCGGCGAGGGATAAGGGGGAGATTTGGGATGGGAGTGATAAATAGCCGCAAGCTCCCGGCCCTCCCGCTCCATGGCCAGAAAGGCGGCTAGTTGCTCTTCCGGAGCCATGAGGTAGTCCCTCTCCCGCTCCGGGGCTATATTGGCTATCGGGTAGATCCGATCCGCCTCCCTCCCCGGCAGAGCCCCGAGGAAGCCGCAGACTTCCTCCCCCGAAGCCAGGCAGTGGGCCATGATCCGTGCGGCGATTGCCTCGAGCAGGATGAACTTCTCCGCCATCATTCCTCTTCAACCCCCTAGAAGGGATGGTGAGCACCTTTCAGGTGGGGAAGACCCCCATCCTGCCCTTACTTTACGCCCTCGGACCCGCCCCGTCAACTATCGACGGACAATTTAAATGCCATCTGCTGGATTTTATGGTATAATACAAACTAGCGCAAACTGTGAATAACGCTTTACTTATGTTTACCCAGAGAACCCCGCCGGGGGGGGATGCACCATGGATGGACCCAGCAAGATCAGGGAAGTCGGCAGGCCCTTGACGGGCTTGAGGAGACTAATTCCGTCGTTGCTGCCAGCCATCAGCCTCCCCCTTTACCTTCACCTCAGTCATGGAAGCTTGTCTGTTTCCATCGAGGGAATGCCCGCCTGCAACCTGGCCAATGAGCTCCTCAGCATCGCCATATCCTTTTCCATCTTCTCTGTCACCTGGTACAAGGATTATCACAATCAAAGCAGGCGCCATATGATCTTGGGCCTTGGGTTCTTGCTGGGCGGGATCCTCCGCATGGCCCGCTTTGCCAGCTACTACGGCTTCCTCCGACCGTTGGGATACGGCAAGGTCGTCTACTGGGTCCAGGCTGGTTTTTTGCTGGCCGCTTCACTGCCGGAGATGACGAAGCCCTACCGACCGGAAGACCGGGCTAGGGCCATGGGCCTTGGGTTCTTGCTGACCGCCGGGCTGTTTCTTTGTCAACGTCCATCCCTAAACCATTGCCATCTTCTCCTCCTCATCCCCGCCCTCGTCCATCTGGGGGTTGATTTTTTCCGCTATGAGCGAGACCAGTTGTTCATCGGAGCTGTTTTGCTGGCCGCATCCCAGCTGACCTTCGCTCGCTTGGGCCCATTGAGCATCCTTGAGTGTTGGCTGTCCTTCCTCGCCCACTTGGTTTTCTATAAAGTGCTGGTCCTCGATCTTCCGGAGGACGAAGCTGCGCCCTTGTATAAACTCTACCAAGGGACCGAGTCCCGGGAGCTGCGGGAGATGGGCCACGAGACGAAAAACGTCCTGACCGCCCTGCGGGCCATAGCCCAATTCGGACAAAGCATGCTGGAAACCACCCCGAAGAATAAGGAGCTGTATGCCCGGATCATCGCCGAAATCGATCAGCTAAGCTCCCTAATCAACTTCACCTTGGCCAGGCACAAGCCCGATTTGGTCAAAGTGGAAGAGGACCTGACCAACCTGCTCAAAGACCTGGTGGACCTTTTCCGGGCCAAAATTGAGATGGCCGGCATCAACGTCAGCTGCTCCTTTCCCAGGGAGGTGCCTTTGGTTCCCATCTACCCTCAATTGCTCAGACAAGCTTTGCTGAACGTAATTCAGAACGCGGTGCAGGCAATGCCCGCGGGGGGAGATTTGCAGATCAGTCTGATCCCCCGTCGAAAAAGCGTGACCATCATTACCAAGGACACAGGCTGCGGGATGAGTCCTCACATCTTAAGGCGCGCCTTTGAACCCTTTTTCACGACCAAGGAGACGGGCACAGGCCTTGGCCTCGCCATCACCAGGCAGATCATCGAGGAAGTCCATCAAGGGAAGCTGCGGATGAAAAGTCGGAAAGGGCGCGGCACCACCTTCTCCCTAGAGCTGCCCCTTCCCGACCAAAGCACCTTCATCCGGATTAACCAAGAAGCGATGAGCGAGCTCCCCGCGAAGAACCCAGAACCGCCCCCCGAGCAAGGACAAGGCCGCCCGCAGGCGGCCTCCAATTCTTAAACGAACAAGGGACCGAATACTAACGCGACGATGGACATCAGTTTGATGAGGATGTTCATCGAAGGGCCGGCCGTATCTTTGAAGGGGTCGCCGACGGTATCGCCGACAACGGCCGCCGCGTGGGTGGGTGTGCCTTTGCCGCCAAGGTGGCCAGCTTCGATGTGCTTCTTGGCATTATCCCAGGCCGCCCCGCCGGTGGTCATCATAATCGCCAGGAGGACACCGGTGACCAGGGCGCCGGCAAGGAGGCCGCCGAGGGCCTCAGGCCCCAAGAAAAGACCAGTGGCGATGGGAGCAATAACCGCCAAGAGGCCGGGAACGATCATTTCCTTCAAGGCGGCCGCCGCGCTGATGTCGACACACCTGGCCGAGTCGGGTTTGGCCGTCCCTTCCATCAGGCCCTTGATCTCCCGGAATTGCCGCCTTACTTCTTCCACCATCTGGAAAGCCGCCCTGCCCACGGCCCGCATAGTGATCGCGGCAAAGACGAAGGGCAAAGCTCCTCCCAAGAGGACGCCAACAACCACATCTGCCTGGGAGATATCGATGCTGGTCAGGCCCACCGTGTGGATGTAGGCATTGAACAGACCCAACGCGGTCAAGGCCGCGGAACCCACGGCAAAGCCTTTGCCGATGGCCGCGGTGGTGTTGCCCAGGGCATCTAGTTTATCAGTAATCGTCCGGACCCGCTCCCCAAGACCAGCCATCTCGGCAATGCCGCCGGCGTTGTCCGCGATGGGGCCGTAAGCATCGACGGACATGGTCATGCCGATGGTGGACAACATGCCCACCGCGGACAGGGCGATGCCGTAGATGCCGCCTAGGCGATAGGAGAGCAGGACGGCGATGCTGATGATCACCATCGGGGCGGCAGTGCTCATCATACCTATGGCCAGACCATTGATGATGGTGGTAGCCGCGCCTGTCTGGCTGGATTTGGCCAGATCCACGACGGGGGTGCCGGAGGTGTAGTACTCGGTGATGGTGCCGATCAATGCCCCCGCGAGGGAGCCGGCCGCGATGACCCAGAACAAGGATAAATCACCGATCAGTCCTCGCACTAAGAAGAAGGAACCCACGATCAAGCTCAGGTTGCTCACATGGGTTGCATTCCGCAGTGCCTGCTGGGGCTCAATGTGTTGGAAAGTCCGCACGAACATGGCGCCGATCATGGAGGCGACGGTGCCTACGGCAACTAGAGCCAGGGGCAAAGCCATCCGGGGGCCGGGATTGGCCATCGTCACGCCAAGGGCGATGGCTGCCGTCACCGAACCAACATAAGACTCGAACAGGTCAGCGCCCATCCCCGCCGTGTCACCGACGCAGTCCCCCACATTGTCGGCGATCACTGCCGGGTTGCGGGGGTCGTCTTCGGGAATGCCCGCCTCCACCTTCCCCACCAGGTCCGCTCCCACGTCGGCCGACTTGGTATAAATTCCACCGCCCACACGGGCAAAGAGGGCGATGAGGCTTGCGCCCATGGAAAAGCCGTTGATGACCCCGCTCTTCAGCCCGGGGTCAGGGATGAGGGTATACAAAATGCCCAGACCAAGAACGCCGAGACTGGCCACGGCCATGCCCATCACCGCGCCGCCGCTGAAAGCTACATTCAAAGCAGCGGCCTGCCCTTTCGTGGCGGCCTGGGTGGTGCGGACATTGCCATGGGTAGCTGCGTTCATCCCCACGTAACCCGCCAGCATGGAAAAAGACCCGCCCAGGAGAAAAGCCAGGGCCGTTGGCAAGTTGATGGCGACGGCCATGATCACGGCCAAGGCCAAGGCAAAAACAACCAAAGTCCGATACTCCCTGTTGAGGAAAGCCATGGCCCCTTCGTGAATCGCCGCGGCGATTTCTTGCATCTCAGGGGTCCCCGTGGGTTCGCTCAGCACCCGCCGGTACGTGATCAAGGCAAAGGCCAACCCTATTACACCGACCAATACGCTCCAATGTCCAACTTGCATGCTCCAACCTCCCAGTCCAAATAAGTTGACCACACCATAGGACCTGTCACCTAATCACCCAAAGGGCGGCCCCAGCCCTGCCCACGAAGCACCTTCCCTCTTGCAGGGATTCTCCGGCCGGACATGCCGCCAAAGACTGCTAATGTAAAGGAACCGGGAAAATCGCCTCCCTCGATAGGACGCCAACATTTCCAGGCGGCAGCTGTAAAAGGCAAAGATTGCACCAAGTACCACATATTCCACACCGGCCCTTTTACTCCTGCCCCTCGACAAAAGAAACCGGAGGCTTCCCCCCGGTTTCCCTAAGCCCCATGCCAAGGTTATCTGAAACCGGCACTCCCTGCTGCCAGTATACCCCTATCCAGCCGAAAAATCAGCAGTCTCCGGACTTTTCGACGATCAGGGCGGCAAACCGTCGGGAGAGCTCCGGTTGTCGCATGCGCCTTCCACACTAGTAAATATAGTATGCGTCGGTCAGGTCGGTGGCTATCCACCGGCACTACTTTCGACCCCTGGAGTCTAGGGCTTCTAACCCATGACCGTCCGCACCGCGGCGATGATGTCCTCCACCTGGGGAGTGATGAAACGCTCAAGGCGCGGACTGAAGGGCATCGGGGTGTTCTTGGAGCAAACCCGCTGAATGGGAGCATCCAAGTAGTCAAAGGCTTCGTTGACCACGATGGCCGCAACTTCAGCCCCAAAGCCGCCCCGCTCGGGGGCCTCATGGACCACCACGAGCCGGCCCGTTTTCGCCACCGACTCCAGGATCGCTTCCTTATCCAAGGGAACCAGGGTGCGCGGATCGACGATCTCACACTCGATGCCTTCCGCCGCCAGTTGCGCCGCGGCCTCCAGGGCAAAATAGACCATCCGGGAGGTGGCCACCACCGTCACATCCCGGCCCTCCCGCTTGATGTCCGCTTTGCCTAGGGGGATGACATACTCCCCCTCGGGGACGGGCCCTTTCGTGTTGTAGAGCATCTTGTTTTCGATGAAAACGACGGGATTGTCTTCCCGGATGGCGGCCTTCAACAGGCCCTTGGTGTCGTAGGGAGTTGAAGGCATGACGACCAAGAGTCCCGGAGTGTGGATGAGCCAGGCCTCCAGGCTCTGGGAGTGCTGCGCCGCCGCGGAGCGGCCCGCGCCGCCCGGCGTGCGGATTGTCAGGGGCAGAGTCACTTTGCCCCCCGTCATGTACCTGAGCTTGGCCGCCTGGTTGGCGATCTGGTCCATGCACACACCGATGAAATCGACGAACATGATCTCCGCCACAGGCCGCATGCCAACGGCGGCCGCGCCCAAAGCCGCGCCGATGATGGCCGCTTCGGAAATCGGCGTATCCATAATCCGCTCGGGGCCGAACTCCTGCCAAAGCCCCTCGGTCACCTTGTTCGTTCCCCCGTAAAAGCCGATGTCTTCTCCGATCAGGAAGACATCCTCATCCCGCTGCAGCTCTTCCCGCAAGGCCTCCCGCACCGCTTCGCGACAAGTTATCTCCCTCATCACCAAATCGCCCTCCTTCCAGCCTCCGTCGGCGCGTAGACGTCCTCCAGGGCCGTCTCCTCTGCAGGCTCATCGCTTCTATGGGCGAAATCCACCGCTTCCCGCACCTCTTCGATAACCTGGGCCTCCAGCTCATCGAGAGCCGCGGCTGGAACCCCCTGTTTCTCCAAGTAGCGGCGGAAAAGAATGAGGGGATCCCTCTCCATCCAAGCCTCCAGCTCACCCGGCTCCCGGTAGAGCCCCGGATCGCCGACGAAATGGCCGTAGTGGCGATAAGTCTTGCACTCAAGGAGGGTCGGACCTTCGCCCCGCCGCGCCCGGTCGCAGGCGGCCAAAGTTGCCTCCCGCACCGCCAGGACATCGTTGCCGTCGACGACGGCGCCCGGGATCTTGTAAGCGGCGGCCCGGTCCGCGATGTTTTCCACCTTTTGATGGCGGCGCTGACTGGTGCCCATGCCATACATATTGTTCTCCGCGACGAAAACCACGGGCAGATCCCAAATGGAGGCCAGGTTCAATGCCTCATGGAAAGTGCCTTGGTTGCTCGCACCATCCCCAAAGAAGCAGGCTACCACCTGACCGTTCTTCCGCTTTTTCGCGGCCAAAGCCACGCCGTTGGCGATGGGGATGCCGCCGCCAACGATACCATTGGCGCCAACGATGCCCCGGTCGAAATCCGCGATATGCATCGAACCGCCCTTGCCCTTGCAGCAGCCGGTGACCTTGCCGTAGATTTCCGCCATCATGGCCTTAAGGTCAGCTCCCTTGGCCAAAACGTGCCCGTGGCCCCGGTGGGTGCTGACCACATAGTCATCCTCCCGCAAGGCAGAGCACACCCCAACGGCAACTGCTTCCTGGCCGACGGAGGAATGGAGGAATCCTGGGATTCGCCCGGCCAAGAAGGCCTTGGCCACCTCGTGTTCAAAATGACGGATCTGCAGCATCGTCTTATGCAGTAAGACAAGTTCTTCTTTCGTCAACCTGCCTAGACCCCCTTTTCCCCTGGCAAGCAGGCAATAAGATCCAAATCCTTGTCAGGATTACGCTACCCTTCCCAATTCGATGACATCCGCATCAAGTCCTCTTGTCCATGGGAAATCGGCCATGGGGCAACGTCTGTACTCCAATCTCTTTACTAGATGCGAAACTCACCTTGGCTGAGGATGACTTCCCCATCGAGATAGACTGTCGGGTTGGCGATGATGCCATCTAGATGGATAGGGGCTTTGACCGTTCCTCCCGGGAAGGAGGCGTTGCTCCCCGTACTCACATGACCCCAGCCATAGATCCGTTCGCCTTCAAAGCTTGGCTCTTCCCCTAGGAGGGCGGCCCCGGGGTTGGTGCCCATCCCCCAAGCCGCGAACATGTACACCGAGTCATCCTGAAAGCCGGCGAGGAGCTCCTGCAGCCGATAAGCTTCCGGTCCCCCTTCGATGCCCACGAGGCGGCCGTCCTGGAATAACATGGTCACGGGATTGGCCAGCCGGCCAATGCGGGTGATGGAGCCGTCGACCACCGCCCGGCCCTGGACGCTCCCTTCCCGGGGAACGTGGAGAACAAGGCCGGGGGGGAAGAAATCAAGCTCTCCAGGCTCCAGGCACAGTCCATCCCCTACAGTCACCGGGTGCCCCAAAGCCATGGTGATATCGGTGCCGCCAGGGGTCGTCATGCGCATCTTTTTAGCCGCGGCAACTCTGTCGGCCACCCGGTTGGCCAGGTCCGCAACCTTGCGGATATCTACCGACAATGTCCGGAGAAAGCAATCTTCGCTGACCCCAGGCATGGAAATGACCCGGGCTCCCGCCCGTTGAGCCTTAACCCGAAGGTCGGAGTGGCTCAGGGAAAAAGTGGTGTGGAGAAAAACCACATCCACATTGGCGGCAGCCGCCAAAACGGCCTCTGGCGGTTCCCCAGGACGGGCTGCGAAGAGGATCGACATCGCCTCGGGCCCGGGTGATGCTTTGGTCCCTTAAGGTGTCGGTGATTACCAGCACCCGCTCCCCCGGCTTCACTCCAGCACATTCCTCGATAGCCACACGCCCGCAACAGCTTAGTTCAATACTCTTCACGGCATGCACCCCTCAAGTCAATTATCGGCAGCGCCCTTCCCTCACCATAGTCTTGTGCTCCTTCGCCGCTTCTCCTTTGCGGTCCTGTTGGAAGGGGGAAAATACACCCATGGGCATAGCGGCGAGTAACAGAATCCTAAGTGGGCAGTCTAAAGACTGGAGGTGAGCCTATGGCCAAGAAACCGAAATGCAACCTGCCCGATTGCGCCAACTGGGATGGCGAGCAATGTCTGGTGGGTGCAGAGGCCCAAATGGAAGTGGGCACCATCGGTGAAAAGAAAAAGAAGCGTAAAGCCCGTCAACAGGAATGCAGGGAATACAAGCCCAGACAAGGCTAGTCCCGAGGGCCAGGTCACCCTGGCCCTTCGGTCGGTTTAGCGCGGGGCAACAGGAAACCTCTTCCTCCGAGGAGAATTTATCTTTGTCCCCCTGCCGGGGGCAATGAGCTCACTAGGAGGGCAAACGATGCCGATCAGCTGTATTCCTGTGTCCTTGTATCCTGATTTTCGCAGCGGCAACCTGACTAATGCTAAATGGATCAAGCTCGGTGCTGAGGCAGGTTTGGATGGTGTAGACTTTAGCGTTTCTTTCCTGCCGGAGGACCCGAAGGCCCTGGGGGAGATTCGCCGGCAGTTAGAAGATGCCGGCCTGCAAGGGGTGATGGTCGTCGGCCATCAAGACTTCACCCATCCCGATCCCGCTAAGCGCCGCCAAGAAATCGAGCAGGCCATCAAGTGGGTCAAGATGGCTGCCGCCCTCGGCTGCCCTTATGTGCGGACGACGGCCGGCCAGGACCATCCCGAGTTGAGCCGCCAGCAGGGCATCGACCTGGCGGTGGCAGGAATGAATGAAGTGGCCCAAGTCGCGATCGATTTGGGCGTGACCCTCGCCTATGAGAACCATTACAAGAGCGCATTCTGGGAGTATGAAGACTTTTCCCGGCCCCACGACATCTATCTAGCTATCCTCGAGGGCTGCGGCGAGGGCATAGGCGTGAACTTCGACACGGCCAACCCCGTCTTCAACAATGAGGACCCGTTGGCGCTCTTGGAGAAGGTCGCACCTCGCCTCGTGACCGTCCACGTCAATGATCTTAGGGAACCAGGCCAGTTCGACCCGGTCCTCATCGGCACCGGTGCAGTCCCCATGGAGGCGATCTTCCGCCGCCTCAAGGAACTGAGCTTCGATGGCTGGCTGTGCATTGAGGAGTACAGCCGCACCGGTCCCGGAGCGGTGGCCAAAGCCTGCAAGTGGCTGCGGGAAGCCTGGGAGGAGGCTTGAGGAGGGGCCCGATGAGCTTTTTCCACTGGCAAAGGGCCAAGCCCCAAATGGCTCGGAATTACATGATCGCCGCAGAGCACCCCTTGGCGGTCCAGGGAGGGCTCGCGGTCCTGGAGGCGGGCGGCAATGCAATGGATGCCGCGGTGGCCGCCGCGGCCATCAGCTGGGTCGTCATGCCGGACATGTGCGGGCCGGGGGGCGATTTGTTCATCATCGGCTATCAAGACGGGAAGCTTTGGGCCCTAAACGGCTGCGGGGAGGCCCCGGGGAAAGCTGAAGCCAATTTCTTCGCCAGCCTCGGTCTGCGGCAGATGCCTTTAGACGGCCTCCTTTCCGCTTCCGTCCCTGGAGCTGTTGCTGGACTGGTTGCCGCCCACGCCCGCTACGGTTCCCTGCCTTGGGAAAAGCTCTTAGAAAAAGCCATCTTTTTCGCTGAAAGGGGCTTTCCCGTTTCCCATCGGCTCTACAACTCGATCATTAACCAGCGGGCAAAGCTGGAGAAGTTTCCCGAGGCCGCAGCCCTGTTCCTGCCGGGGGGAAGGCCCCTGCGGCCGGGTGAAATCCTGCGTCAGCCGGATCTTGCCGCAACGCTAAGAACCTTGGCCCGGGATGGCAGCGACCCTTTCTATCGGGGGAGAATTGCGGAGAAGCTCCTTGCGCTCTCCGCGAAGGAAGAGGGCCTTTTTACCGGCGAGGAGCTGGCCGCCCATGCAAGCGAGTTTTATGAGCCCATATCCATCACCTATCGAGGTTATCGGATCTACCAAAACCGTCCCCCGTCCCAGGGAGTGATCATGCTCGAGGCACTGGGCATCCTGGAGAATTTCCCCTTGTCGTCCCTGGGCTTCGACGATCCAGACAAGCTCCACCTTGTTGCCGAATCCCTCAAGATCGCCTTTAGGGATCGGAATGGGCTCCTTGGGGATCCGCGCTTCGTTGACGTTCCCCTAGGTAGACTGCTCGCAGCCCAGTATGTCCAAAGCCTCGCGGAGGCGATCGATCTCAACCGGGCCTCCTTCTATAGCGGACCACATGCCGCGGGAGATACTACTTCCTTCGTCATCGTCGATGGCGAGGGCCGGGGCGTCTCTTTCATCCACAGCAACTCCATCCCCTTCGGGAGCGGCATGATCATCCCCGGTACAGGGATCCTGCTCAACAACCGGGCTGGGAGGAGCTTTACCCTCGCGGAGGGCCATCCAAACTGCATCGCCCCCGGGAAAAGGCCCATGCATACCTTGAACACCTACATCGTCACGAAGGAAGACAAGCTGTGGCTTTTGGGCAATACGCCGGGGGGAGATGGTCAGGTCCAATGGAACCTGCAGGTCTTGAGCTGCCTCATCGACCACAACTACAATCCCCGGCAGGCGGCAGGGGCTCCCCGCTGTCAAGTCTTCCCGGGGACCGATCCCGCCGATCTAAAAAAGCCCCCGGTTCTCTTCCTAGAGGAGGGCTTTAGCCGAGAGACGGGGGACTCGCTCATGAGACGTGGCCATCAAGTCCGCTGGACGGCCCAAGGGGGAGGCGCTGTCCAGCTCATCCAGGTGGAGGATGGACTCCTCCTCGGGGGATCCGACCCCCGCAGTGAAGGGTTGGTCCTGGGCCTTTAGATGAGGGCCATCAGTATGCCGGCCAGGACGCCGGCAACTCCGCCGAAGGTGCCGCTGTGCCCTTTGGCTAGCTGCTGGGCATCGGGGATCATCTCATCGAAGACGATGTACAGCATCGCCCCCGCGGCAAAGCCGAGAGAAAGGGCCAGGATCGTAGGCGAAAGACCGCCCACGAGGGCCCCAATCCAGGCGCCAATTCCCGTCGGAACCCCTGCCAGCGCCGTCCAGAGAATGATTTTCTTGGGATCTACCCCGCCGATCATCATGGGGGTAGCCATGGCCATCCCCTCCGGCATGTCGTGGAGAGCTATGGCAATGGCCAATCCCACCCCGGTCTCCACCCCAACGGCATACCCCGATCCGATGGCTAGACCTTCTGGCAGGTTGTGCAGAGCAATGCCCAGGCCCAGCACCAAGCCGGTCTTCACGTACCGGGAGCCTTCCTCTGATTCGGAGTAGAGATGGGTATGGGGAAGGATCAGATCGAGGGCCATGATGATGAGGGTGCCGAGGAATATTCCCACCACACTTGGTCCGATGCCCCCGGCGGCGAAGGCTTCGGGGATGAGCTCAACGAAGACGATGGACAACATGATGCCGCCGGCAAAACCAAGGACTGTGCTGAGCACCCCATCGCTGGGCCTCCCCATGACCGCGGTGACGACCCCTCCCGCACCAGTGCCCAGGACGCCAATTGCCAGGCCAATCATGCCAATGGAAAACGCATCCAATTTATCCATTCCCTTCCTTATTTGCCTGGTGTCTCCCTTTTAAGTCTAGCTGGGGCCAAGGGCCCCGTCAAGGCGTAAGCCCGGCCCT
>ERZ773359.2176-NODE-2176-length-25355-cov-10.004743_pt1 | contig 25355 bp, 27 predicted proteins | sample MGYA00374955_ERZ773359 | MGnify/ENA primary metagenome ERZ773359 (study PRJEB29098, sample SAMN04486028) | biogas fermenter metagenome | study: EMG produced TPA metagenomics assembly of the Biogas fermentation microbial communities from Germany - Plant 4 DNA1...
GCTAATTTCATTCTTTCCCTTTTATCGTAATCTGTCATAGTCCAACTGCTATCATCAAAAGCATCCTGGAAGGTATAACCCTCTTTAGGTAATCCATAAGAAGCCAACTCAATTTGTATTTTGTTTTTTAATTCCGCCGGAACCAATATGGTAGTGGCATTGCCCTTAGGTGTTTTCCACTTTATACCTAATTCATCTAGTTTTTTGGTTATTTCGGCTGTATCTTTTAAAGATAGATCTTGATATAGCACCTCGTATTTTGTTCTTGTTAACACCAGGGATAGAATTGCTATGGATAATATTGCAATAACTCCAATAGCAATCAACTTAATCTTTTTCTTTTTATCCAATCCTTGCCAATACTCATTTAATTGATTCATAATATGCTGTATTGACTCCCCCACCTTAACACCTCATTTCTTACAGCTATTTTTTCTATATCTGCATTCTCATAATCTCACGATAAGCTTCCACAAGCTTATTTCGAATACTCAAGGTTAACTGCAGCGATATATTAGCCTTTTCTGCAGCAATAGTAACATCATGAAGATTGTCCAAATCCCCCGTAAGAAGTAACTTCTTATACTCATCGCTTTCAATTTGTAATTCATTGACTCTATTTAAGGCGTTTTTTAATAACTGGCCAAATTGGGTTGCATTGCTTCCATCTAATTTTTTATTAAGTCCATCTGTAGGAGCTATTTGATTTATCGTCCTTATGGTCCTTACTTCCATTTAACTACCTCCTAGATATTTCTAATGCTTTCATCAACATAGATTTTGTTCCATTTATTGCAGTAATATTTGCTTCATAGGCTCTTTGGGCGTCTATCATATTTACCATTTCAGTTACCATGTCCACATTTGGTAACATAACATACCCATCTTCATTAGCATCAGGATGGCCTGGCTCGTATTTTAATTTAAAAGGAGTGGTATCTTCAACAATTTCGCTAATTTCTACCCCTTTACCGTTAAATCTGTTGGTATGCTTTTCTAAATAAGAAGAAAAGCTAGGGCCTCTTTGCTCTTCAAATACCACCATTTGTCTTCTGTAAGGCATTCCACCTGTACTTCTAGTAGTGTTGACATTGGCCATGTTCTTGCTAATAATATCGATTCTGGTTTTTTGTGCTGTTAAAGCAGAGGCACTGATGTTAATGGAATCGAACATACCCATTACTATTTACCCCCTTCATGGATAACATTTTTAATTTTGTCGAATTCACTAATTAGCTGATCGATTACAGCGTTATACATTATAGTATTTTTTGCTAGGTCTGCCATCTCCGTATCTATGTTTACATTATTCCCATCAAAGCGATAGGAAAATTTGTCGTTTTCTTCAATCCTTGGCTGAATATCCTTAGTATTTACTGGAAATGGTAAATGTTTTTCGTGGGTTTTAACTAGTTTCGAGTCAGATTTCGACAAGGCTTCCCTAAGTTTGTCCTCAAAGCTTACAGTAAGCTTTTTATATTTAGGCGTATCAGCATTAGCTATATTATGATTTATGACTTTGTTTCGAAGCCATATGCCATCTAGTACCTTGTTGAATAGGTCTATATTGTTTTTAAAGTTAGCATACATAGAATCACCTCATTACTTTAAATCATAATACAAAACGGCCTTTTTATCAACATTATATCAGCTTTTTTTATTATTTTTTACAAAAATATTACAATGCACTATTAGTCCGGTATTTTTCGCCATCATTTTATATATTACAATATTTTTTTGCAATTTCATAGCTAAATTTTGGTTATAATGTCAAATGCGCCTATAGACCTAGAAATAAATAAAAAAAGTAGTGGCCTTTCCACTACTTTTAAACGACTTTACTATTCTTTTAATTTGTCCAACTCCTCCAATAGCTTATCATTCAATATTTTGATATGGGTTCCTTTCATTCCTAGGGACCTGGACTCGATAACGCCAGCTGATTCTAATTTTCTTAAGGCATTGACTATTACCGATCTGGTAATCCCTACTCTATCTGCAACTTTACTTGCTACCAACAATCCTTCCTCACCATCTAGCTCTTCGAATATATGCTCCATAGCTTCAAGTTCTGAGTAGGATAAGGTGCTAATAGCCATTTGAACCATTGCCCTTTTTCTGGATTCCTCCTCCATCTCCTCAGTCTTAGATCTTAATATCTCCATTCCAACTATGGTAGCACTATATTCAGCTAATATCAGATCATCTTCTGTAAACGTTCTGCCAAACCTTGCTAGAACAAGGGTACCCAACCTCTCCCTACCACTGATAATGGGTATAATTGTTACTATCTTGTCTGGATAGTCGCAGTGTGAAGCTTGATCAAATACACATTCGGTAGTTTCTTTAACATTTTCTCTAGTTTCATTAACTCTTAAGAGCTCATCGTTATAGTTTTTGGGAAATCTCTTTTCATTTACTATTTCAGTTTGAACTATATCACATTCAAAGCCTGTTGCTAATTCATAACCTAATACCTTTCCCTTTTTACTAGCTATATAGACGTTTGCATCTAAGATCTCGCTTAATATTGCACTTAACTCTTGAAATGAGACGGGTTTTGAACCTGAACTCTGTAGTGTCTTATTTAGTCTTCTTGTTTTTTGCAATAAACTTTCAGTCATCTATATCCTCCTCTATAATATATATTTTGATATATCTTTTTCGCGTATATATGCCATCAACTTTTTATTAACATAACTTCCATCGATTACTATTTCCTTCACATCTAAATTTGGTGCTTCAAATAATATATCCTCAAGGAGCTTTTCCATTACGGTTTGTAATCTTCTTGCTCCAATGTTTTCTGTTTGCTCATTAGAAAGATATGCTACTCTTGCAATAGCATCAATTGCATCGTCAGTAAACTCTAAATCTATTCCTTCAGTCCCAATGAGGTATTTATATTGCTTAATTATTGCATTTTTGGGTTTTGTCAGAATCGCTTTAAAATCTTCTTCAGTTAAATTTTCTAGTTCCACCCTAATTGGAAATCTTCCTTGGATTTCTGGTATCAAATCTCCTACTTTTGATACATGGAAAGCTCCAGCTGCTATGAAAAGAATATGGTCAGTTTTAACAGGCCCATATTTGGTCATTACAGTAGTCCCCTCAATTATTGGCAGTATATCCCGTTGAACGCCTTCCCGAGACACATCGGGCCCACCGCCATAATCTTTTCCGGCGATCTTATCGATTTCGTCGATAAAGATCATTCCATTTTCCTCTGCTTGCTTTATCCCTATTTCTACAACTTCATCCATATCTATTAGCTTTTGAGCTTCTTGATTGCTAATTATCTTTTTTGCCTCCTTAACGGTGACTTTTTTCTTCTTCGTTTTTTTGGGCAATAAATCTCCAAAAATATCTCCCATATTTATATTGTATTCTTCAATCCCAAGTCCACTGAATAATTCTACAGTTGAACTATAGTTATCTTCTACTTGGATTTCTATTATCTCCTGATCTAGCTCGCCTTTTAATAATTTCTCCTTCAGTTCCTTTCGTTTGTCTCGGATGTGTTCCCTTTCCTCTTCTAATGAGTCGTCTTCTTCTACTGGATTAAACAACATCTCTATGGGATTACTGCTTCTCTTTCTAGAAGGGAAGGGCATCATAATTTCTACTATTTTATCAATTGCCAGTTCCTTACTTTTTTCATAAACTTCATCTATCTTCTTTTCCCTTACCATCCTGATGGATTCTTCAACCAAATCTCTTACCATGGAATCCACATCTCTTCCAACATATCCTACTTCGGTAAACTTGGTAGCCTCAACTTTTACAAAAGGCATATCAACTAATTTAGACAAGCGTCTGGCAATTTCAGTTTTACCAACTCCAGTAGGCCCTATCATGAGTATGTTTTTAGGTTTTACCTCATCTTTAAACTCATCGGGTAACAGACTTCTCCTATATCTGTTTCTAAGAGCTATTGCTACAGCTTTTTTAGCTTCCTTTTGGCCAACAATGTACTTATCTAATTCCTCTACAATGGTTTTTGGGGTCAATTCTTTCATGCTTTATTCCTCCTTAGAGCACTTCCACAGTAATACTGTCATTTGTATATACACAAATGGAAGAAGCAATTAGTATGGATTCTTTGGCTATTTCCTCAGCAGATAAGCTGGAATGTTTTAATAGAGCCTTTCCTGAAGCTAAAGCAAAATTACCACCAGAACCTATAGCAATTATTCCTTCTTCTGGTTCAATTACTTCACCATTTCCCGATACTAAGAGTAAATTTTCTTTATCGGCTGCTATGAGTAAAGCCTCTAACTTTCTTAACATCTTATCCCTTCGCCAATCCTTAGCTAATTCTACTGCAGCTCTCCTTAAGTTACCGCTATGTTGTTCTAGTTTTTCCTCCAATATTTCCCCTAAGGTCATAGCATCGGCAACTGCACCCGCAAAACCTATTATAACATTATTATTGTATATTTTCCTAACCTTTTTTGCTGAATTCTTCATTATAGTTGTATTTCCAAAGGTTATTTGTCCATCTCCTGCCATAGCAATTTGTCCATCTTTCTTCACTGCTACTATTGTTGTGCCTCTTATCATATTTAACACCTCGCTATTAAGTCCAGTATTTGGAAGATTGTTTTCAGAATATTTCATCATCTATATAATAGATTACTATAGAATTAACAAAAAGTACAGTCTTTTTTATTCTTCATCGATCCTGCTGTAATTACATTCTTTGTTCATACACTTCTTTAATATTCCCTTTTTGTTTTTCCTTTTAACCATTGGTCCCTTACAATTCGGACACTTTTCTTCAATAGGCTCATCCCAGGATACAAAGTTACATTCAGGATAGTTGCTACAGCCATAAAAAACCCTTCCCCTCTTAGACCTTCTCCTAACAATTTTCCCTCCACAATTAGGACAATTAACATCTATTTCATCTAATATGGGCTTGGTATTCTTACACTCCGGGTAGCCTGGACAAGCAAGAAATTTACCATACCTGCCATACTTAACTACCATGTTTCTGCCACATTTTTCACAAATTTCATCGGTTACCTCATCTTCTATTTCGATTTTGTCTATCTCTTCTTCAGCAATTTTTAAAACTTTTTCAAATTCGTCATAAAACTCTTCTATTACCAATTGCCATGGATATTTTCCTTCTGCTATTTCATCTAATTTATCCTCAAGCTCTTTGGTGAATTCTTCATTGATAATGTCTTTGAAATAATCCTCTAATAAGTTATTTACTAATATTCCCAACTCAGTAGGAACAAAGGACTTGTTGTTTAAATTTACATATTCTCTATTCAATATGGTTGAGATTATGGGCGAATAAGTGCTAGGCCTTCCTATGCCTAACTCTTCTAAGGTCTTTACTAGTGATGCTTCGGTGTATCTAGCAGGAGGTTGAGTAAAATGCTGATTAGGTTCAATTTTATTGACCTTGATTATGTCTCCTGCCTGCAGACTTGGCATATTTTTGTCATCATCTTTCTGATTATCTATTTCATATACCTTTAAAAAGCCATCGAATTTAAGTTTTGAACCAGAGGCTCTAAATATTATATTATTAGAAACTATCTTTACAGAAATAGTTTCATATTGGGCTGGACTCATTTGAGATGCTACAAATCTATTCCATATTAACTGATACAATTTAAGTTGATCTGAGCTTAAGGAGCCTTTAATAGCCTCGGGCCTTCTCAATACCGATGTAGGTCTTATGCCTTCGTGGGCATCTTGAGCTTCCTTTTTACTCTTATTAACGTAGGTTTTGCCTCCGTTACTGTAATCTTTTCCGAATTCCCCTACTACAAAATCCTTGGTTGTTTTTACAGCTTCCTGTGAAACCCTAGTGGAATCGGTTCTCATATAGGTGATTAATCCAACGGTACCCTCCCCTTTGATGTCGATTCCCTCATACAGCTGTTGGGCTATCATCATGGTTTTTCTAGTACTAAAACCTAATTTCTTAGATGCATCTTGCTGTAATGTACTGGTAGTATAAGGCGGATAGGGATTTCGTTTTTTCTTTCCCTTTTTAACTTCCTTAATTGTAAAATTATTCTTATCTATAGAAGCTAATATATTGTCTACTGCCTCTTTGTTTGGTAGGTCTACCTTCTTTTCCTTCCCTTCTTCAGTAATTCCATAAAAATTAGCTTCAAATGCTATACCTTCTTTTTCCAATAAGGCTTTTATACTCCAATACTCTTCAGGTACAAAGTTTTCAATTTCCTTTTCCCTATCACAAATAAGTTTAACTGCAACAGATTGCACTCTTCCAGCACTTAAACCCTTTTTTATCTTTCTCCACAAAAGAGGGCTAATTTTGTATCCAACCAATCTGTCCAATATCCTTCTTGCCTGTTGAGCATCGACTAAATCCCTATTGATTGGTCTAGGCTTTTCCACAGCTTTTATGACTGCATCTTTGGTTATTTCATTAAATTCGACCCTGACAGGCTCACCTTCCTCTATGCCTAGAATATGAGCCAAATGCCAGGATATGGCCTCTCCTTCCCTATCAGGGTCGGTGGCAAGTAAAATTTTATTGGATTTCTTAGCCTCTCTTTTTAACTCCTGTACTATTGGTCCTTTACCCCTTATGGTTATATATTTGGGTTGAAAATTGTTTTCTATATCTATGCCTAACCTACTCTTTGGCAAATCGCGAATATGTCCTACAGAAGCTTTTACCTTATAATTATCCCCTAAAAATTTCCTTATTGTTTTTGCTTTTGCAGGTGATTCAACGATAACTAAATTCTTTTGCAATGATTACACCTCCGAATGAATATACTAGCTGGACAAGGTAAATATACTACCCCCAATATTTTTAATTACCCCTTTTAACTCTAGAATCGTTAAAATGCTATTTACAGTAGAAATGTCAATACCAGTACTTATTACAATCTTATCAGTATGGATAGGTCCTTCTTTTAAAGCTTCCAATACCTTTATTTCAGATGGACTGAATTGGGAACAATCCAATCCAACTTCATCCCTTTTTTTCACTTTATCCTGTAATTCATGTATCTCTTCAATTATATCATCAACATCCATTATTAACTTTGCACCATCTTTAATCAACTTATTAGTTCCTCTGCTAAAAATACTATTGATATTACCAGGTAAAGCAAATACTTCCTTGCCTTGTTCTAAAGCATGATGAGCTGTTATTAATGAACCACTCTTTTCCTTAGCTTCTATTACTATTACTCCTAATGACAAGCCACTGATTATCCTATTACGTTGAGGAAAATTATAGGGTAAGGGTTGGGTTCCTAAAAAGAATTCAGAAATTATAGCCCCATTATTGGGGATTTTTTCATACAGGTCCCTATTCCTGTTTGGATATACTATATCTAATCCATTCCCAAGTATAGCTATGGTTCTACCATTGTTTTCTAAAGCCTTCCTATGAGCAATTGAATCTATGCCCAAAGCTAAACCGCTTATAATGGTTACGCCTAAATCAACTAATTCTTCTACAAACTTTTCTGTTGCCCACTTGCCATAGGATGTGGCCTTCCTTGAACCTACTATGGCTATGGCTAAATTGTCATCTTCTATTAAATTCCCTTTTTTATATAATACTTTTGGGCTATCATAAATATAATATAAGTTGTCTGGGTAATCCTTATCATATATGGTGATTGTATCTATATTATGCTTTTCTAAGAGTTCAAATAACCGTTTATAATAATCATCATTCCTATATTGAATTAATTTATCCTTTATTTCAGTTTTTATATTCTTTAAGCTATAAATATCCTTAGTTGGCCAGTACCATAGTTCTGCTAATTGAGGCACCTGATTTATTATATTACCGATTATCTTATTAGTCAAATTTAAGCTACTTAGCCAAATTAAAACATTTCTGTTAGTAATTTCAGCCATAGCCAATTACCCCCAATACTTATTGTCCAAGCTTCTGTATCTTATGGCTTCTAATACATGCTTTTCTAGTATCACTTCTTCATTATCTAAATCTGCAATAGTTCTACTAACTTTCAGAATCTTATCATAAGTCCTAGCGCTAAACCTATACTTTTTAAAGGCAGTTCTTAATAATGTTTCAGCGTTTTCACTTAATTTACAGTATTTTTTGATATCCTTTGGCCTTAATTGAGAGTTGCTATAAATTTTCTTGTTCTTATATCTATCCAATTGGATTTCTCTAGCCTTTTCAACCCTAGCTCTAATGTCCTTAGAGGATTGAACATTTTTTTCTTCCCTTAATTCATTATAAGCTACTGGAGAAACTTCTATATGTATATCTATCCTATCTAGTAAAGGATTGCTAAGTTTTCCCAAATATCTTTCTATGCTGCTTTGTGAACATGTACATTCATGGAAGGGATCTCCATAATAACCACACGGACATGGATTCATACTGGCTACTAACATAAACTTTGATGGATAGGAAAGAGTAGCATTTGCCCTAGATATGGTTACTACTTCATCTTCCATTGGTTGCCTTAGGACTTCCAAGGCTTCCTTTCTGAACTCTAATATCTCATCTAAAAAAAGAACGCCGTGATGGGCTAAAGAAACTTCTCCAGGCTTAGGAATTCTGCCTCCTCCTATAAGTGAAACTGCAGAAGCGGTATGATGGGGTGCTCTAAAAGGCCTGTTTTTAATCAAAGCCTTTGATTGTAAAAGCCCTGCTATGCTATATATTTTGGTAACCTCTATAGCCTCCTCAAAGGAGAGTTTGGGAAGTATAGTTGGCAGTCTACGAGCTGCCATGGTCTTCCCTGCCCCAGGAGGTCCCAGTATTAATATGTTATGGCTTCCTGCTGCAGCCACCTCTAAGGCCCTTTTAAGGGTTTCTTGGCCCATAATATCGCTAAAATCCACATCAAATTCGATATCGTCTTCATCATTAAAAGAAATATTGGTTTTATAGGGTGAAATTTCCTCTTCTCCATTAAGATAGTTGACTACTTGGTTTAAATTTTTTGCAGGTATTATCTCCATATCCTCTATAACTGCCGCCTCATCTCTATTGTCATAGGGTAAAAGGCATCTATTAATATTTAAATTCCTCATGGCTATAACCATTGGTAATACACCTTCAACAGGATTTAGTCGTCCATCTAAGGATAGTTCGCCAATAAAGGCAATATCCTTATTATTAAATTCTTCTACAATCCCCATAGCTTGGAGAATTCCCAAAGCAATGGCCAAATCCAATTGAGAGCCTTCCTTTCTTAAGTTGGCAGGTGCTAGGTTTACAGTAATCCTGGATAGAGGAAATTCATATCCACTGTTTTTTATGGCTGTTCTTACCCTTTCTTTCGACTCCTTAATAGAAGTATCTGGCAAACCCACTATATTAAAAACGGGCATCCCTCTGGATAGATCCGTTTCAACTTCTATTATGTGGCCATCTAAACCGTGTAATATACAGGTATTAAGTTTTGAATACATTTTAACCCCCTTTTAACCCCCTTAGATTATGTTAATTATTCCCTGGGTAATAGTTAAAATAAGCTATTTTCCAACATTTATCTTGAAAAAGCATTCTTTATATGGTTAATTCTTGTATTCCCATTCAATAAAACTTCTATTATGTCGTATCTTATTTGATAATCTGAGAATCCCTTATGCTGGATATAGATTAATGATGATTTATAAATTTTCATTTGTTTTCTCCTATTTACAGCTTCATAAGGATATCCATATCTTGTAGTGGTTCTAGCCTTAACCTCAACGAAGACCAATATATTGGATTTAGTAGCTACTATATCTATTTCTCCAGCTTTTGTTCTGTAATTCCTATCCATTATTCTATATCCTTGTGAGATTAGATAATTAACAGCCTCAACCTCGCCTTTAATACCCTTCTTGATGTTATTCATCTTTCCTCACCTTTTCACTATCCAATTGATAGACAAAAAATATGACTTTTGCAACAGCCTCGTATAAATGGGGTGGAATTTCAGCGAAAAGTTCTAGGTCTATAAGCTGTTCCACCAATTCTTCATCTCTATAGATCTCTACATCTTCCTTCTTACCAATTTCAAGAATTTTTTCAGCCATCAGTCCTTTTCCCTTTGCTATTACCCTAGGTGCATCATATTCTTCTTTGTAGGATAAAGCAACTGCTTTTTTATTTTTCTTGTCTTTTTTATTTTTCCTATTCATACTTACACCTTTATATCTAAATTTAATATTTTATTGGTACTTACTTCTAAAAGGCCTAGAATTGCAGGGAAATTATCTATCAAATATTCGACAGTTCTTATTTTGTAACCTGTACTTTCAACTAAATACCTTAAGAACTCTTCCTTGGCTTTAAATAGACTTATGTCGTCTTTATCTAGACCACTAAATTTTATATCTAAATAATTTTCCAATACCAAACATGAAATTCTAACATTACCTAAATTTTTAGTATTCAAATTGATGAATATATTGAGATTATTCTTATTCCCTGCTTCCTTTTTTCTTTTCTTTAAAAAGCTAATAATTATATCCTGGTAATCATTTTCCATATTTAAGGGTATATGGGCAAATACTAGTTCCCTATTCATCTCCTTTAAAAAAGTACATTTATCAATTAATTCTTTAATTTTTCCCTTTGAATCCTCATCATGAAGATTTAACTTTTGTAAAAAGTTTACTGTCCTATTTAACATATGGACATATTTGATATTGCTTTTCTCCATATTTGTGTCATCATTATCAATGATAAACCTTTTTATGAAATTTGTAAACTTATATTCATTAAACTCTTCCAAGATTTCAAAATCTTTTGAAAAAGAAGCAGGGTCGTATTCTAATTCTAAAAAATATTTTATGTTTTTTAAGCTGGGTTTAATATGGTATTTGATAAAAAATATGACGGTCTTCTGTAATAGATTATCGGGCTTAAAGTTTGGGAAATTTGTTACCAGTTCCTTAATTTCTGTAGTAAGATCATTAAATATAGCTTTGTTAGCTTCCTCAATATTTACCAATACTTGACTATTGTCTAATAGCTCAGAACTTTCTAGTAGGATAAAATTCCTAATATCTTCATTGGCAATATCTAGTATGTTTTCCTTAGGGCTTACTAAAACTGGTATTAAGTCTTCTTTTAAACTTGTCAATTGCTCTAATTTATCTAATAGCCAAAATCCTTTCATAATATTATCCTTGGTAATGGGAATGTTAAAGCTTATCATGTCCTTTAAAAAGCTTATAGATGAAGTGCTGGGCTTAATACCGAAAACCTTCAAAACTTCAGTTAAATCCTTTTCGTCAACGGCTGTTATATGGGAAGGACTATCTGTGGACATGTTTGATAATACAGGCTTTAGCTGAATGTTATCTAGTTGGAAATCCTTAATTAAAAAACTGAGTACCTTTCCCTCCTGCTCTTTTAAAGGCATTTCAGATGTAGCCTTTATTATACCTAAATCCTTTATATGGATTAAAACTAAGTCCTCATCTACTTCTAAAACTTCACCCCTAATCATGTCTCCCTTCTTAAATATATCCTTGCCTATTAAATGAAGTATATTTCTTAAAGCTATAGAATCTGGTATTTTCATTATACCTCTCCACCTATCCTATAATTTTCTTTAAAAAACTCATCCTATGTATAGGAGAAGGCCCAAGCTTTTTTATGGCTTCAATATGTTCCTTTGTTCCATATCCCTTATTTTTTTCTAACTTATAGCCTTTATAGATATTACCCCATTCATCACATAATCTATCCCTATATACTTTTGCCACAATTGAAGCACAGGCTATACCGTGGCTTTTCATATCCCCCTTCACTAAATTCATTTGGGGAATATCTATTGGAATGGATTCGGCATCCACTAATATATAGTCTGGCAATACCTTGTTCCCAGCTTTATCTTTTAAATTGAGTATAGCGTATTTCATCGCTAGTTTGGTACTTTCTTTAATATTAATTTTATCTATGATTTTAGGCTCAACCTGGCCTATCCCTATGGCAACAGCCTTTTCAACTATTTGATCATATAATTTCTCCCTCTTCTTAGCGCTTAACTTCTTAGAATCGGTTGCTCCTTCAATCACAACATCCTTAGGCATAATAATTGCACAAGCTACTACATCACCAGCTAAACAGCCTCTACCTACTTCATCTATGCATGCGATTAGTTCATAACCTTTGTCTTGTATTTTTCTTTCTATTTCCAGCATAACCCATCCTCCAAGCTATAAACTAGGAAGTTCTAAAGTAATTCTTCCAATTATCCCTTTTCTAAACTCATCTAATACTATATTGCTAGCCTTTTCCGTATCCACTTCTCCACCCCTGATGATGCAGCCCCTTTTTTGTCCAATTTCTAAGAGTAGCTCATATCCAGTCTTATTTTCAACAGCAATATTATACCTATCCTCTAAATAGGATTTGGATATTCTATTAAGCCTTTCTATTAGCTTTACTGCTAATGATTCTATATCTAGCAATTCATCCTTAATTGCGCCAGTAAAGGCTAGATTTAAGCCTACCTCCTTATCTTCAAATTTGGGCCAAAGGATGCCGGGTGTATCTAATAACTCCAAATCCTTCCTAATTCTAATCCATTGATTACCCTTTGTTACACCTGGTTTATTCCCTACTTTTGCACCCTTTCTTCCAGACAGGCTGTTAATCAGAGTAGACTTACCCACATTGGGTATTCCCACGATCATAGCTCTAACGGGCCTATTTTTAATGCCTTTTTTAGCAAGACTTTTCCTCTTATCTTCCGTTAAAATATAGGTTAAATTAACTACTTCATCCAATCCCTTATTTCTTATACAATCTACTAAAACACAAGTTATTCCTTTACTATTAAAATAATCCTTCCAGCTATTATTAGCTTCATCATCTGCTAAATCAGATTTGTTTAAGATTATCAAACGAGGTTTATTGCCTAAAATTTCATCTATAACTGGGTTTTGACTACTAAAAGGTATTCTTGCATCTATGAGCTCATAAACTATGTCGACTAAGGATAGGTTTTTTTTAATAGATTCTCTAGTCTTTTTCATATGTCCTGGATACCAATTAATATTCATACTTTCACCTACTTTTAAAATAAAATTGGGACTAAATTAGTCCCAATACATTAATAGTCTCTCTTTTCTTTAACTCTAGCTGCCTTACCTTGTCTTTCTCTTAGGTAGTAAAGTTTAGCTCTTCTTACTCTACCTCTTCTAGTAACTACAATTTTATCAATTCTTGGAGAATGTAGAGGGAAAGTCCTTTCAACACCAACTCCATAAGATAGTCGTCTTACAGTAAAAGTTTCTCTAATTCCTCCACCTTGTCTCTTAATAACAGTACCTTCAAATATTTGAATTCTTTCTCGAGTACCTTCCTTAACTTTATAATGAACTTGAACAGTGTCACCTGCGTTAAAATCAGGTATATCGTCCCTTTTTTGCTCATCTTCTATAAGTCTAATAATGTCCATTGTTGCAACCTCCCTTCTCCCCAGATGTTCTTACCATCCGAAATGGCAGAGGACCATCCTTAATTCCATACGCTCTGTATTATAGCATAGCTAAGTGTAAAATACAACTTATTTTCTTCTAAAACTTTCTTTAATTTCTTCTAACATTTTTATTTCTTCATCGGTTAATTGAACTTTTTCCAATAAATCTGGCCTTTTTAAATAGGTGTTTTTCAAAGACTGATATTTACGCCACTCATGGATTTTTTGATGATTCCCAGAGAGCAATACCTCTGGAACGGCTACACCCTTGAAAACTCTTGGACGAGTATATTGCGGATATTCTAGTAATCCATTATAATGGGACTCATGCTGTATTGCTTCTTCTTCCAAAGCTCCAGGTAGTAGCCTTATTATAGATTCAATTAAAACCATAGCGGGTATTTCTCCGCCAGTTAGAACGTAATCACCTATGGAAATTTCTAAGTCTACATAGTTCTCTACAATTCTGTTGTCTATACCTTCATAATGTCCACATAATAATATTAAATGCTCCTCCTTGGATAGATTATTGGCCAATTCTTGGTTAAAAACCTTTCCTTGAGGAGATAAATAAATTACCTTTGAATGATCCCTTTTTACCTCTTTAATAGCTGAATAGATGGGCTCTGGCTTCATTATCATACCAGGTCCACCACCAAAAGGGTAATCGTCGACTCGCCTGTGTTTATCTTCTGAAAAATCCCTAATATTTATTTCATTTATAGTAACTAAACCCTTATCCATAATTCTACCAACCATGCTCCAGCTTTTGAAAGTGGCAAATATCTCTGGAAACAAGGTCAATACATCTATTCTCATTCTATCATTCCCTCGATAGGATCAATTATTATCTTTTTATCCTCCACATCTACTTCCACAACAAACTCCTTTACTGCTGGAATTAGATATTCCTTTTCATTATTATGGTCTTTGACTACATAAACATCATTACTAGCATACTGTAATACATCGACTACTAGGCCAACTTTTTCACCCTTTGTGGTATATACACTACAGTCGATAATATCGAAGATAAAAAAGTGGTCCTCGGGTAGTTCTACTCTATCCCTTTCATCTATATAAATATAGTCTCCCTTATATTGTAATACCTCGTTAATGTTATTAAACTCCTTAAATTTTAGAATAACCCATCCCTTGATATATTTAACCCTTTCGATTTCAGCTGCAACTTTATTATTCCCTATATAGACTTTCTTTAAATCATCAAAACGGTTAATATCATCCGTCAGTGGATGAATCTTTAACTCTCCTTTTATTCCATGAGTATTCGTTATCCAACCTACTTTAATATAGTCCATACTTTCACCAACCGTTATATAGTAGAAAGGGCACCTTAAGGTACCCTATACTGGCTATTGAATAATTTCTACTACCACTCTTTTGTTATCCTTGATAGCTGCTGCTTTAACTACAGTTCTAATAGCTTTTGCTATTCTACCCTGTTTTCCAATAATCTTACCCATATCTTCCTCTGCTACTTTTAACTCGATGATTACAGATTGAGTCCCCTCAATCTCATTAACTTCTACCTGCTCAGGATTATCTACAAGGGCTTTAGCAATTATTTCTACTAACTCTCCCATTTTTCGCACCTCCTAGAAATTATTCTTCTGAATCAGCTTCTTTTACCTTCTCGTAAATACCATTTTCTCTAAACAACCTATCAACAACATCTGTAGGTTTAGCCCCATTAGCTAACCATTTAATAGCCTTCTCATCATCTATTTTAACTGTTTTTGGTTCAGTTAAAGGATTGTAGTAGCCTATTTCCTCTATAAATCTACCATCTCTTGGTGAACGGGAATCAGCTACTATTATTCTATAAAAAGGGTTTTTCTTAGCCCCCATTCTTCTAAGTCTTATTTTTACAGCCATTTTTCCACCTCCTTAAACTTTAGTTTTTATATCTAGAAAAAGGGAAACCCAAATCTCCCTTTTTTCTTGATGGCTTTTTCCATATTGGTAAATCTCTTCATCATTTTCTTGGTCTCTCTGAATTGTTTTAATAACCTATTTACATCTTGTACAGTAGTTCCACTACCCATTGCAATCCTTTTTCTCCTCCTACTATCTATGATAGAAGGATCATTCCTCTCTTCAGGAGTCATGGATTGTATAATAGCTTGAATTCTTATTATATCCTTTTCATCTACATCAAGGTTTTTAAGAGCCTTTGAATTTATTCCAGGTATCATTCCCAGTATTTCATCCAAAGGACCTAAATTTTTCATCTGATCTATTTGCTCCAAAAAATCGTCTAGGGTAAACTGTTGTGATCTTATCTTTTTCTCAAGTTCTAGAGCCTTTTTCTCGTCTATAGAGGATTGGGCCTTCTCAATTAAACTTAATATATCGCCCATTCCCAATATCCTGGAAGCCATCCTGTCAGGATGGAAAGGCTCTAACTGATCCAACTTTTCACCCATACCTACAAATTTGATGGGTTTATTAGTAACAGCCCTAATTGAAAGGGCAGCCCCTCCCCTAGCATCTCCATCTAATTTAGTAAGTATTACTCCCGAAATTTCCAACCTATTATTGAAGGTTTCTGCTACGTTTACTGCATCCTGTCCTGTCATAGCATCTACTACCAATAAAATCTCATGGGGATTTACCGCCTTCTCGATATTTTCTAACTCCTCCATTAGATCATCATCTATATGAAGCCTACCCGCTGTATCTATTATAATAAAGTCATTGTTGTTCTTTTTACCATGCTCAATAGCTGCCTTTGCTATATCTACTGGGTTGTTTTTATCCCCCATAGAAAATACCGGAACCCCTACTCTCTCTCCAACTACTTGTAACTGTTTAATGGCTGCTGGCCTATAAACGTCACAAGCCACTAGTAAGGGTCTTTTATTTTGTTTTAAAAGGTTATTGGCTAGTTTACCTGCAGTAGTCGTCTTTCCAGCTCCCTGCAAACCACACATTAAGATAATGGTTGGTGGAGTGGATGAAATGTTTAATTTGGCTTCCCTTTCTCCCATCAAAGTAGTTAATTCTTCATTAACTATTTTGATTACCTGTTGCCCAGGAGTTAAACTTTCCATTACCTCAGAGCCGATTGCTCTTTCTTTTACCCTTTTAATAAAGTCTTTGACTACCCTAAAGTTGACATCGGCTTCTAAAAGGGCCAATCTAACCTCTCTCATAGCCATGTCAACATCTTTTTCTGAAAGTTTCCCCTTGCCCTTTAACTTTTGCAGGGCATTTTGCAGCTTTTCCGACAAGCTTTCAAATACCATTAATAAACGACCTCCCGGCTACTTATCAAATATTTTCCCAATAATCTCTCTTAGCTCCTTTAGCTTTTCTGCTATCTTCTGATTCTTCAAATAACTAGATTCCTTTTCTATATCGCCTATCAAATCGTATAGTCTATCTATCTCATCTCTACTGTAGTAGTACCTTTTCACTAATCTAAGAGTTCTTTCATATTCATATAGCTTTTCTTCTGCCCTTTTCAAGGTATCATATACACTTTGACGACTAATGCCTAATTCTTCTCCAATTTCAGCTAAAGATAAATTATGAATATAATATAATTCAATTGCAGTAAACTGCCTTTCACTAAGCAATTTCCCATAAAAGTCAAATAAAATACCTATCTCTACTAACTTATTTAGCATATCATCACCAAATAAAATACTGTCAAGTTTAAAACTTGACAGTATAATCTTATTATAACTATATGGATTTGTCAATAGCAAATAAAAATTTTTAATCAAAAATAGCTTCTACGAAATCATCTGGATTAAATTCTTGTAAATCATCGATTTGTTCTCCAATACCAACTAGCTTTACAGGTAATCCTAGTTCTGATTGGAGTGCAATAACTACTCCTCCCTTTGCTGTTCCATCTAATTTTGTGAGTACTACTCCGGTTATGTCACATACTTCTTTAAAAACTTTTGCTTGGGAGATTGCATTTTGACCAGTGGTCGCATCTAAGACCAGGAGTATTTCCTTTTTGGCCTCGGGATATTCATTGTTAACTACTCTAAATATCTTATTTAATTCATTCATTAAATTCTTTTTATTGTGTAATCTTCCGGCAGTATCACATATTAAAACGTCAGCTTTTCTGGCTTTTGCTGCCTGTATACCATCAAAGATTACTGCTGCTGGATCGGCTCCTTCAGTATGACTTATAAAATCTGCTCCCGATCTATTGCTCCATTCTTCCAACTGCTCGATAGCTGCTGCTCTGAAGGTGTCTCCTGCAGCTATTATCACCTTTTTCCCTTTGTTTCTCAAGTTATAGGATAGCTTCCCAATGGTAGTAGTTTTTCCAACTCCATTTACCCCAACTACCAAAATTACAGCTGGTGAAGGTTCAATTTCTAATTCATTTCCTCCCCCTGCATTTTGCATAATTTTTTTGATTTCTTCCTTTAGCAATTCTTTTACTTGGTTGGGCTCACTAACCTTTTCCTCTTTTACTCGGTCTCTTAATCTGTCTACTATCTCCATGGTGGTGTTAATACCAACATCTGCAGTAACCAATATCTCCTCTAAATCATCGAATAGTTCATCATCAATCTTATTATATGCCTTTAGGATAGAATCAATCCTATCGGTCATTCCCTTCCTGGTCTTATCCAATCCAGCCTTTAATTTTTGGAAAAAATTCAGACCTTTTTCCTTTGTAGGATTCTCCTCTTTAATTTCGGGCTCTTCATTTGATTCTTCTTCAATAAGTTCTTCTTTTTCAACAATTTCTTTTGGTTTTTCCATATTGTTGTCTTTTCTATTACGTTTAAACAGTCTTTTAAACATAGAACTCCTCCTTAGCTTGCTATTTCTCCTGGATTATCTGTCAACTTAACAGATACTAACTTGCTTACCCCTTCTTCCTCCATAGTAACACCATATAGTATGTCCGCCACTTCCATAGTGCCCTTTCTATGGGTTATAATGATAAACTGGGTATCCTTAGAAAAACTGCGTAGATAATTAGTATATCTATTTATATTAGCTTCGTCTAAAGCAGCATCTATTTCATCCAATATACAGAAAGGTGTTGGCTTTACTTTCAATATTGCAAAAAGAAGTGCAACAGCAGTCAAAGATTTTTCTCCACCAGAAAGGAGAGATAAATTTTGTAGTTTTTTTCCTGGCGGTTGTGCCTTTATCTCAATTCCGCAGGTAAGTACATCCTTGTCATCTTCTAATTCAATGCTTGCCTTACCTCCACCGAATAGGGTAGAGAATACTTCTTTAAAGGCTTCATTGATTTTATTAAAATTATATATAAATTGTTCTTCCATTTTGTTTTCCATATCGGAGATGACCTGCAATAGATTTTTCTTTGAAAGCAATAAATCTTCATGCTGTTTGCTAATAAAGTCAAGCCTTTCCTTTACCCTTTTATAATCTTCTATGGAAGCTAGGTTTACTGAGCCAATTTCTTTGATTTTCTTTTTTAATTCTCTAGAGTCGGCTTTTGCCTTATTTAAGTCTTCCAATGGAATTTTATATTCAAGAGCTTTTTCATAATCTAGCTCATAGTCATCCTTTAATTTGGAATATACATTGTCAAGTTGAGTATTATACTTAGCTTCAGCTATATCACAACTATTTATAAGATTAGATTCTTCATTTATCTTTCCATTTATCTCGTTTAAACTTTCCTGCTCAAAATAGTAATCCTTCATCAATAATTCCTTTTGAGATTTTAATTCAGCTAAGGCCTTTTCTTTTTCCTCTTTTAACTTAGAATAATTTGATATCTCATCCTTAGTTTGATTTCTTTCGTCTATTAAGCAGTCTATTTCTTCCCTTATCCTTTTTAGCTCCACTTCTTTTAATTCTATTAAGTTAGCAGTATCTTCCAGTTCCATCCTAATAGATTCTAACTTTTCTTCCTTATTAGCCAACTTGTTTTCCATATAATTTAATTTTATTTTTACATCGGTTACTTCCTTTTCTAACTCTTCTTTCTGAAGCTTTATCTCTTCGAATTCTGCTAGCATCTCTTTTATAATCTTCTGAGTTTTATCGCTTTCCTTATCTATTAAATTCAACTCTTCTAATATCATTTCCTCTTCTTTTAATAAGTTATCCAGTTCACCTTTTAACCTATCCATTTCATCTTCATACTTTAATAGGGATTCTTTGGTTCTCTCCAGTTCTCTATAAACTTTATTTTTTTCATTATCGATCCTAATGATTTCTATGTTCATCTTTTGAAGATTTTCTTCCTGTATACTTATCCTGGATTGGATATCCTGTACTTCAGTTTTTAACTGCCTTTTATCTTCTTCTAAATTAGATAGAACTTGTTGAAGTTCATTTATATCCTCTTCTATCTTTTCTATTCTATACTTCCTATTGAGTAGGTTTGTACTACCTTTAGACAGGCTTCCACCCGTCATGGAACCACCTGCATTGATTATGTCTCCATTTAAAGTTACTATCCTATAGGCGTAATTAAATCTCTTTGCTAGTTTTATAGCATCGTCTAAATCCTTTATTATTATAGTCCTGCCCAATAGATATTCAAATATGTTTCTATACTTTTCATCGTAATTTGCTAATTCTGATCCTAAGCCTAATACATTGAATCTATTTCTATCTTCAGGACTTATATATATCGGGCTACCCTTTATGGTAGTAAGGGGTAAAAAGGTAACTCGGCCTAGTTTATTGTTCCTAAGATAATCGATTACAAACTTAGCATCTTCTTCATTTCTAGTTACTATGTTTTGCAAGCTTCCACTTAAGGCAACGTCTATAGCCTTTTCATACTCTTCATCTACCCTTATTAAATCGGCCACCAGCCCTATAATTCTAGTCTTAAGCAAATCATTTTTTTTGGCCTGCAACATCAGATTTTTAACGCTTTTATAATAGCCTTCGTAATCCTCTTCCATGGTTTTTAGCAATTTGTAGTTGGATACCTTCCCCTGTAGCTCAGCCTTTTTATAATTGATTTTGCTATAAAGAGCATCCAATTGGTCTTTATAGGACTTTTCCTTTAATTTTAGCTCATAAAGATATTCCTTTTCCTTAACAATCTCCTTATTCTTTTCCTTTTCATCCCTTATAATTTTTTCTAAAAGTTCCTTATCCTCCTCTTTTTTTTTCGATAAAAAGCTCATCTCTTTTTCAACTTGGTCTATTCTCTTTAAAATATTGTCCTTAAAACTAGCAAAACTATTTATTTTACTTTTTTTCTCCCTGATTATGTTATAAACCTCTATTGCATTGTCTTTCTGGATTTCAATCTCCTTTTCCTTGGCTAAAATCCCTTGGTTTAGTTTTAGTAAGTCTTCATTTTTATTATGGAATTCCTCCTCTATTAATCTTAGTTCCTCCAGCAAGCTGGCCTTCCTTCTCATTAATTCTGCTTTATTCTCATTTAAGTTTTCTAGTTTAGCCATTAGCTCTTCTTGTTCATTGGTCAATCTTTCAATATCCTTTTTGAAAAATTTTTCTTTCTCTTCTAAGAGCGCCAAGTGGCTTCTATTTTCATTCAAAGAGTTTAGTACTTCCGTTCTCTCCTTTTCTAATGACTCTATTGATAAATCTAAGTCGGAGATTTTATCTTTCATCATATTGAAATTATTTTCAATCTTTTCTCTTCTAGCCAACAATTCGTCCATTTGAAGCTTTAACTTTTCCTTCTTCTTGTTATTCTCCCCTATTAAAGCTTTGAGCCTATCAGCTTCCCTAATCAACAGATTGACTTCAATCTCCTTTAGTCTATCGGAGAGTTTGAGATAAATATTGGCCTTTTCCGACTGTTCCTTTAAATTATCTGCCTGGACTGTTAACTCATGGATTAAATCCTTAATCCTTAATAAGTTATTATCCGTCTTTTCTAACTTTTTTTCTGCCTCTAGCTTTCTAGTCTTATACTTTACTATGCCCGCTGCTTCTTCGAAGATATTTCTCCTATCTTCCGGCCTTGAGCTAAGTATTTCATCCACCTTGCCTTGTCCAATTATTGAATAACCTTCTTTTCCTACTCCAGTATCCATAAATAGCTCACGGATATCCTTTAATCTACAGGAATTCTTATTTATATAGTATTCACTTTCTCCTGAACGGAACATCCTTCTTGTAATAGCCACCTCTTGATAATCAAGGGGAATGACCTTGTTATTATTGTCAAAGGTAATAGTAACCTCGGTATAACCTAGGGCCCGCCTTCTATCAGTACCCGAAAAAATCACATCTTCCATCTTGCTTCCCCTTAGGCTCTTTATGCTTTGCTCACCTAAGACCCACCTAATAGCATCGGCAATATTACTCTTACCGCTGCCATTAGGCCCTACTATTGCCGTGATACCATTTTTAAAATCTATCTCTACCTTATCAGCAAAGGATTTAAATCCATGTATTTCTATCTTTTTCAAGTGCAAGTCCAATCACCCTTTTGCATAAATTATTCCAATTATATTATAGATTGCCAAAAAAATATAATCAATCGACTTAAAAGCATTTTCCTTAATCTTTTATATTTAGTAATCTTTTAATATACTCCCTTTTGTCTATTCTATAATTCTTGTCATCAAACCTTATAAATATCAAATCTTTATCCATTTGCTTGCCATATACCTTTATAGATTTTAAGCTGTACTTATTTACTAAATGCTTGACATTAGATGATTTTTGTCCTACTAAATTGGATACATCCCTATTGTTTATATCGATAGAAATCATTCTATCTTCAATTTCTGCTTTTATGGCATTTAAAAAATCTTCTAAAATTATCCTATAAATATGGGATTCAACCAATTGTCTAAAGGATGGATGGAAAGGACCTGCCACCACATCTTTACCATAATTTATGTTTTCTGTCGGCTGTAGGCCTATGCGGATTACATTAATATCATGGTATTCAAAAAGCATCAGTAGATAGGCTGAAATATCAACAGCCTCCTCCAAGGTTAGAGGGGAAAAATTACCGGATTTATATAATCTTTCTAAATGGGTGTCCTTTATTACCAAAGTTGGGTAAATTCTTACGCAATAAGGTTTTAGCTTAATAAATTCTTTTGCTGTATAAATCATCTTTTCCCTAGTATCTCCAATTAAGCCTAGCATCATCTGCAGTCCTAACTCAAATTGATATTCCTTAATTAGCTTAGAGGCCATATAAACCTGTTGGCTATTATGGCCTCTACCATTTTTCTTTAAAACTGCATCATCCAATGATTGGACCCCTAATTCTATAATGTCTACTCCACCTTGCTTTAGGAGGTTTAAAATATCATCATCTATATAATCAGGCCTTGTTGAAAGTCTAATTTTATCTATTTTCCCCTCCCTCTTATATTTAAGGGGTACAGACAATAATTTTCTCTGAATCTCTTTATCTATTCCTGTAAAACTCCCACCATAAAAAGCTAACTCGACGGTAATTTCACCTGCAGGAAAGGTTGGTAGATACTCCTCTATGATCTTTTCTACATATTCAGGAGTTACATCAGTGGACAGACCGGTAATCCTCCTTTGATTGCAAAAAGCGCAATCATGGGGACAACCATAATGGGGTACGAATATAGGAATTATGAAGTGTTTTTTACCCATCTAACTCACCTATTTTTAGCAAGGCTTGCTTAGCTGCCATTTGCTCTGCTTCCTTCTTATTTCTGCCCATTCCACTTCCTATAATTTCATTATCTACAACCACATTCATATAGAACTTTTTATTATGGTCTGGTCCTGTCTCCTTCTCTACCCTGTATTCGATGCTGGATTTCCCCATTTTTTGTACTAGCTCTTGGAGTTCAGTTTTATAATCGATAAATAAACTCCCTTTAGATAGGGCATAGATAACCTCTCGTTCGAATTGCCCTAATAAGAACTCTTTTGCACTACTTAATCCTCCATCTACAAAAATGGCTCCTGTTAACCCTTCAAAGGCATCAGCTAATATGGAATCCCTATTTCTGCCTCCAGTTGCATCTTCTCCTTTACCAAGCAGTAGATATTCCCCTAAATTAATCTTTCTTGCTGCAAAGGCTAAGGAGGATTCACATACTACAGACGCCCTTCTCTTGGTTAACTCCCCTTCAGGAAACTCTTCAAAGCGTTTATATAAATACTCACTTACTACTAAGCTTATAACTGAATCTCCTAAAAACTCCAACCTCTCATTGCTAATAACATTTTTATCCTTGTTTTCGTTAGCATATGAGCTGTGGGTTAAAGAAGTATTCAAAATTTCTATGTCCTTAAAATTATACTTGATTTCAGATTGAAGTTTTTTTAATAATTTTTCCCTACTAGACGATAGTTTCACATTATTACCTCCAAATTAAGAGAGTTTGTATCAACTCCCCTTCTTAACAAAATTTTCGTATTACAGCCTACTAATATATTCTACAGCATCTCCTACGGTGATTATTTCTTCTACAACCTCATCTTCAACCTCTATTTCAAATTCATCCTCTAAAGCCATAATTAATTCCACTAAATCTAAGGAATCTGCATTTAAGTCATTCCTAAAGGAAGTTTCCATGGTAATTTCATCTTCATCTATATGGAATTGTTGTGAAATAATCTCCTTGATTTTTTCATATATCATAACAAACACCTCCGAAAACTATTGAATATTTCTAGTAGTATTTATATCTTTTTCTATTATATTTATTACATCCATCTCAATAAATTCCTTAACTTGCCTTATTGCATTTTTAATTGCAAAGGCGTCAGAACTTCCATGAGCTTTTACTACCGGCTGTTTTAGCCCTAATAAGGGGGCACCTCCATATTCCCTATAATCTAACATACCAACAAAGCTTTTTAACTGTTTTTTAAGTAGTAAAGCTCCAATTTTGGATTGAAAACTTTTAGTAAACTCCTCTTTTAAAGAAGTAAATAAAGCCTTAGCCATCCCTTCTGTTAACTTTAATATGACATTTCCTACAAATCCATCGCATACTACTACATCAGCTGCTCCTACTGGAATATCTCTAGCTTCTACATTTCCAATAAAGTTTAGATTGGAATCTTCTATTAATTCGTAGGCTTGTCGTACTAATTGATTTCCCTTCCCTTTTTCTGTACCGATATTTGCTAGACCCACCCTTGGGTTTTTCACCTTCAATATCTTCTCGCTATAAACAGAACCCATGATTGCAAATTGTTTTAAATATTCGGGTTTACAATCTACATTGGCACCTAAATCCAACAAAAGGGAAACGCCTTTTGTGGTAGGATAAACGGTGGCTAAAGCTGCCCTCTCTATACCATCAATTCGTTTTACGATAAATAAACCGCCTGCTAATAAGGCTCCTGTACTGCCCGCAGATACAAAGCCATCTCCTAAGCCTTCCCTTAACGCTCTTAATCCAACTACCATAGAAGAATCTTTTTTTCTTCTAATTGCTAGGGCAGGTTCTTCTTCATTGGTGATTATTTCAGTAGAATTAATAATATCTATTCTTTCTTTAGGATAATCATATTTAGACAATTCATTCTCTATTATTTCTCTAGCTCCAACAATTATTACATTTAAACCTAACTCCTTTACCGCATCTACACATCCTTCAACAATGGCATCTGGGCTATTATCCCCTCCCATACCATCTACAATGATTTTCATCTTTAACCTCCTAATCCAACTTAATAGAACTATTAATAAATATATTATAGAACCAAGAAAAATGCAATATTGAATAATAAAAAAAGATAGTGATAATCCCTCACTATCTTTTTAATGGCAAATTAGAATAAATATTATTCTACTTCTATTACTTCCCTGTCCTTATAGTATCCACAAGCTCTACAAACCCTATGGGGTAATTTAGGTTCATGACATTGAGGACATTCTGAAATAGTCGCCTTAGTCAACCTATAAGCAGAAGCCCTTCTCTTATCTCTTCTAGCTTTGGAAGTCTTTCGTTTTGGTACTGCCAATTAAAACACCTCCTTATTCCCTTGGAAACA
>ERZ773359.2178-NODE-2178-length-25349-cov-22.182178_pt1 | contig 25349 bp, 21 predicted proteins | sample MGYA00374955_ERZ773359 | MGnify/ENA primary metagenome ERZ773359 (study PRJEB29098, sample SAMN04486028) | biogas fermenter metagenome | study: EMG produced TPA metagenomics assembly of the Biogas fermentation microbial communities from Germany - Plant 4 DNA1...
CTAGAGCCTATAATTATTGAGGAATATCCCTGGGATGAAAATGGTTACAAGCCTAATACTCCTGAACCTGACTTTCATAGGCCAGAATTTTTTGGGGACCTGATATTAGTTTAGCCCTATAGAAATTTCTTTAATTGCTGTATATTATTTTCCTCAAACCGCAGCAATTTCTTCATAAGCTTAACAATATTAGACTCTGCTTCTTGCTCGTATTTTTTGATATTCTTTATAGCGTCAATAGCACCCATATTGCTGCCAATTATAAGCATTTCGGCAATATGAGAAGGGGATTTATCGGTTAAGGTTTGCATATTTATCATCAGGTAAGTTCTTATTTTTGCAAAGGCACTAATCCCCTTTTCATCGTAGCCATTTTCATTTAATAAGGCTTTAGCAGCAGTATGGATTTCCTTATATTCATTGTATTGGGATTCCAAATGTTTTTTAAAATCCTCATCTTTTACCATGTCCATTAATTGACTAATTGTATTTACTCCCATTTCAGAATTTTGATAAATAAAATTCAAAAGTTCAGCATTTGCGTTCATCAAATATCATCTCCTTTAAAAACGTATCTTAAAAATTAGTATGGCATCAAACAGCTCAAGTATTCAAAAAATATGGAAGAAAAAAAGATTGTACCCTAAGGTAAAAAATGCTACAATGTGTGTTAGCAATTGTATTGGATTTATTTTACCCCAATTTGTGATGGGGATAATGGTGGGATAAGCTGTTGTAAAGTTTTGAACCGTGAATGTTAATTATTGAACTAGCAAAACTATTACTAAATTATTTTAGTCATAATTGATAAAGGTATGAATAGGAGAAAAAGATATGATAACATATGCAATATTAGCAAATCCCGGTCATAACAGAGTATATTTCGAAGCTTCCAAAAAGCTTTCTTTAGCAGAACTTGAAATTGCCTGTAGGCGATTTTCAGTCAAGTGTAGTGACTTTGCCCTGACTGATATAGAGGGTGTGTTATATTTAACTTTTAATACCGAAGAACCCCTAAGTAAAGAGGACCTGGCTTGGCTATCTAGGCTTTCCTTTACTTATGCCATATTTGAACTTAGAAAAAAGGGATCAGAAGTAGTACTTATACCCATACGCAAGACAGCTTCTTACTATTTCAATGATGATTTAAGCACTATTTTAAAATATACAGGCAAGACCAACGAGCTGTTTACAAGATTAATGATAAATGTGGCTGTTTTATCTAGTGATTATTACAATACAAGGGATATTAACCTACTTGATCCTGTGGCGGGTAAGGGTACCACTCTCTTTGAATCTCTGATTGCCGGCTACAATAGCTATGGTATAGAGATTAATCCAAATGTGGTTCACGAAGCGGCAGTATACTTTAAAAAATATCTTGAAAATGGAAAATACAAGCATACTTTAAAGAAGGAAAGAATGAGAGGGGAAGGCAAAAGCTTTACTGCAAATTTCTATAAATTTGAATTTGCAAAATCAAAAGAAGATTTTAAAACAGACAAGACTCTGAAGCTTTGCATGGTGGCCGGTGATTCCAGGTATTCTAATAGGTTCTTTAAGAAAAAGATGTTCCACGTTATAGTGGGGGACTTACCCTATGGGATTCAGCATAGGAATGTAAGCAGCCAGAATCAATCATCCACCACTCGAAATCCAAAGGAACTACTTAGTTATTGCCTGCAAAGCTGGATAGAGAGTTTAAAAACAGGAGGGGTAATAGTACTGGCTTGGAACAAATTTGTACTCAGCCGGGAAGAGATGGTAGAGATTTTCTCAAGATATAATTTAGATGTATTAAATGATGGGCCCTATACTGATTTTGAACACCGCGTAGATCAAGCCATCAATAGGGACATTATTGTAGCAAAGAAATAAAGGGCGAGTATCAAATAATTGGTACTTGCCCTTTATAAATTAAAATTCACGGTTATTATATATGTTTAAAGAAATACAGTAAGATACGCACATCATTAGTAATGATATACCAGCTATCAGTAGGGCAATTTGCCAATCAGACCAGCTTGCAAAACTATTTAATGTTTTATTTAGAGATAAAGCAAATTCTGGATTTTGACTCAAGCTGATCAAACCCATGGGTATAAAGAAAAACAATAGGAACATAGCTACATTGAACATTTTGGCCTTAAGATAACCGAGTTTAAAGACTACGGGCAAATAGGCAGAAGCCATTAGGGATACTACAAAGAGACTTGTGGTAATACCTTGAAGACTAATGAATTGGACTTTTATAGGGATCTTTACTGCCATTACAATTAAGGTGGCAGCCATATAGGCCACCATAGCCAGACCTAAATATAGGAAGATGGACAGATATTTAGCAAGCACAATATCTTTTCTTGATATAGGCAAGCTGTTTAGCAATATTTCAGATTTATTTTTATCTTCATGGGCAAAGGAATACTGGATCAAGAGGTATACTGCAGCAGTGGTAGCGGCAATAGGTGCAGTTCCCTCTAGGCCTTGGAAGGCAAAGACTAGGAAGAAGCAATAACCAAAGACAAAAAGTATGGATTTTTTCTGTACTATTAGATCTTTTAAAAGAAGATTAAGCATATTGGTTCCCCCTAACTATATATAGCATTATATCTTCAAGGCTAGGCTTTTCGATTACAACATTTTCTTTGAACAGTTTTTGAGCCTTTTCTCTACTATCAACTAAACCTTCAAAGCCGTAATTGTTCTTACGGATACCAACAAAGGCCTTTTGTGTGTCTTTATCCAATAAATCTAGTCCACCTTTTACTACACAATAATTGTCTAGGATGTCATCTTTGGTAGTAGACAGGATAATTTCTCCGTCGTAAATAAAGGTGATATAATCTGCTATTTTTTCTAGATCTGAGGTTATGTGTGTGGAGAAAAATACGCTTTTTTCCCCGTCTTGTATTATATCCTGTAATATATCCAAGAGTTCACTACGAATAATGGGATCCAATCCAGAAGTTGGTTCATCCATAATGAGAAGCTTTGCATTATGTGATAGTGCAATAGCCAGGGAAAATTTCATCTTCATTCCCTTTGACAGCTCTTTTATTTTTTTGTTTAGAGGAAGTTGAAAAAATTTCATGTATTTATCAAACATATTCTCATCCCATGTTTTATAAAAGGGTGCTATAATATTTTTCATCTCATGGAGGGTTAACTCTTCATAAAAATGATTTTCATCATATACGAATCCTATATGATTTTTGATTTCTCTTTCATATTGAATATGGTCTTTACCAAAGACCTTGATCTGGCCTCCATCTTTTTTTAGCAAATTCATAATAAGTTTAATTGTAGTGCTTTTTCCAGCACCATTCGGACCAATAAACCCCATAATATAGCCTTTGGGCAGTGAAAAGCTTATATCTTTTAGGGAAAAGTTCTTAAAATTCTTCTTTAATTCCTTTACTTCCAAGATATTTCCCATATCTATGCCTCCTTTTCATATAGTTGTCGGAGTATTTCAATCAATTCATCCCAAGTAAGTTCCAGGGATTTGGCAGCCAAAACTGCTTCCGTTAGTTTTTCTTCTACAATGGAGAATTTTTTTTCCCTTAACATTTCCCTATTATGAGCAGCAATAAATGAACCTTTTCCTTGAACAGTTTGAATAAAACCTTCTCTTTCTAGCTCTTCATATGCTCTTTTAGTGGTTATAACACTAACTTGTAGCTCTTTGGCTAGGCTTCGTATAGAGGGAAGAGCATCACCCGCTTTAAGTTTACCTTTTAAAATCTGTTCCTTTAACTGATATACAATTTGCTGGTAGATAGGTTCACTTGATGAGTTTGAAATAATAATTTTCATTTAATCCCCCATCCGTCTATACTGTATATATACAATATACACAGTTATGCCTGGTTTGTCAATGAATTTTTTAAGCTTTTATTTAAGTTTTATATAAATAAAGCTTTATAATTTGCCTAATTGAAAAAGTTGGTAAAATAAAAGGATATCTAATTAGAATGTAGAATAAAAAAATAATGATTTAACGGGACATTTCACCTAAGGCCATTCATATAAGACAAGATATAAAAGGGGAAAGGATGTGTTACTATGAAAACTTTGACCACCCAACGTCTTATTTTAAGAGAATTTAGGGAAGAGGATTTGGATGATTTTTATGGATATGCTAAAAATCCTAATGTAGGTCCAAATGCAGGATGGAAACCTCATGAAAGCAAGGAGGAATCTTTACAGATGCTAAGAAGTTTTATACATCAGAAGGAAGCATGGGCTATTATTGACAAGAATGCTAATAAAGTCATAGGTTCCATTGGACTACATAACGATGTAAGGCGTAATAATTATAGAGTGAAAATGCTTGGCTATGTTTTGGATGAAGCCTATTGGGGAAAAGGTCTAATGACAGAAGCTGCTAAAAGAGTGATAAAATACGCTTTTGAGGACTTGAATTTGGATCTGATTTCTGTTTATCATTATCCATTTAACATAGGCTCAAAAAGGGTGATTCAAAAATGTGGCTTCCATTACGAAGGTACTCTCAGACTGGCGGACACAATATATGATGGCAGTGTATATGATATTGTCTGCTATTCCTTAACAAAAGAAGAATACTGGGAAAGCCTATAAGGGAAAAGCGGCGCGGCTAGTTGGCTTTTTTGGTATATCTATTGGCATAACAACTAGCCGCATAGCTTTCCGGCTTGATTTTGGGTTCAAAGCCAGTACTCTTGGCCATGGCCACCATCTCACTAATCAATTCTTTGGTGGGACCTGATGTGCCTATATCCAAATGAAATTCAAAGTGAATATCCCCTGGTCGTCCCATGGTAGAAAGGATGCATTCTACCATAAGATCCATTTTTTCTTCAGTAAACCAGGAGGCTAATTCCAAGGTTTTACTAGTTTCATAATAGATTTTTTCTCTAAGACTTAGTATGGGCCTTGGAAAAGTTTCAGTGGTAAAAAAGCCAATAGCCCCACGGCCTATCCTATGAAGGTGAATGGCTGTAACAAAAACCGTTTCCCTTTTCCCAACTTGTGAATCCGTTCCTATAGATAGGCGATATTCACTGTGGGGTGCTTGCTTTATCAAGTTTAAGAGTATTTCATATACCTGGTTTATGGTTAAATCCTTGTACAAAGAGTTACGGAATAATTTATTGTTAATAATAACCACTTCCTAATGATTTTAAATGAATTTTATCTAATAATTTTTATTATACACCATTGATAAAATATTCGCAATCTTTCATCGTGTCCATATCGTATCAATACCCATATCCAAAAAAGAGCATTTATTAACTTAGCATGGCATATATTCAAAGATTCTATAATAGTATATTATCTAAAGAAAAAAAGTTTCATATATCATTGGAAATGAGATTTGGATAAGCATTTAACAAAGGAAAATGAATTTTAAAAGAGTGAAAAGCTAAGGATAAGAATTTGAGGACTAAATAATACGAAAATAGGAGCGACATAAAAATGTTTCGACGTAGCTTTAGTTTGTTGATTATCCTTAGCATTTGTTTAGTATTGTCAGCATCTGGCATATATGAGCAGCTAGAAGAACGAGCTTTAGAACCTGATTTGGCCTCTCCAATAAGGGAAGAAAAAGTATTAGATCTTGAGGATGTGCCAAGGGCTAAAGAACCATTATATACAAAACAAGATATAGGCCAACAAGTGGAGCAAAGAACCATTGAACAAGAGCGGCTGCAGCAGCCACTTGAACAACAGCCGCCAGTACAGCAGAATATCATTATTTCTTTAGCAGGTGATTGCACCTTAGGTACAGATGAGTCCTTTAGCTATGTTAACTCCTTTCCTTATCAAGTCAAAAAACAGAATGAAGATTGGAGCTATTTTTTTGCTGGCGTAAAACATATTTTTGAAAATGATGATTTAACCCTAGTAAATCTAGAAACCACTTTTACTACTGCTAAGAAAAAAGCTAAGAAAACCTTTCGATTTAAGGGGGATCCCTCTTATGTAAATATTTTAAAAGAAGGCAGCGTAGAGATGGTAAATATCGCAAATAATCATATCTATGATTATTTACAAAAAGGTTTTGATGACACCCTAGAAACCTTAGAACAGGCAGGAATCCTTTACTCCGGAGAGGGGCATATTGCATTCTTTGAAGCCAAAGGTATTACTATTGCTAGTTTGGGCTATTGTGGTTGGAGCACTAGTATAAAGGATCAAGTCAAAAAGGATATAGAAGAAGTTCGGGATAAAGCAGACCTTGTAATTGTTTCCTTTCATTGGGGGAAGGAGAGAAGTAATTATCCCAATGAAACACAAAAAGAATTGGGGAGATTTGCTATAGATCAAGGGGCTGACCTGGTGGCAGGGCATCATCCTCATGTTATTCAAGGAATTGAGAAATACAAGGGCAGATATATTGTTTATAGTCTGGGGAATTTTTGCTTTGGAGGCAATCGGAACCCCAAGGATAAGGATACCTTTATCTTTCAAAATGAATTTGTATTTAGTGACGGCCAGTTGAAAGAGAGCAAATGCAAGATAATTCCCTGTCGGATATCATCGGTTGCCCATGTTAATGATTATCAGCCAACAGTGTTAGATGGTGAAGAAGCTCAAAGAGTGATGAATAGGATTGTGAAATACAGCGGTAGCTTAGAATATGCTTTTACTGAAGATTAGCTGTTATTTTCAACAATAATATGGTAAAATTTAATCTATAATTACATATATTTGCTTATTTTCTGCTATGCTAAAAGACTTTAATTTTATTCAATTAGTTAAGCTTTGCTAATTAGCTTTCACATTAGTTGTCATATCCATTAAGTGGGGAGAGAAAGGTGAAGCTTAGTATTAAGCGGCCAATTATTTGGGTAACTACTGCATACATTATTGGAATACTAATAGCTTTTTATATGAAATGGGAACTTAGATATTTTTATATAGTCCTTTTTCCTTTGCTGCTTATGGGTGGAATAGCGATAATACAAAAAAGAAAGGGACTGTATTTAATATTATTTTTCTCCTTATTTATCCTAATAGGCATTGCCAATACCTATATACATGGCAAACCAGATACTCACCTTGATGATTTAGTGGGACAAGCCGTGAGCGTCTATGGGCAAGTTGTAGAGATGGTAAACAGCACTAACTCAAAGATATCCTTTGTTTTGAATACCCATAGGATAAGTCATATTGATAAAGATTATGAATATAAGGGTAAGATTAGGATAAGCATTTATCAAACTATGGAGAAGGATGCCCATATACCAATTAATATTGGAGATTGGCTGGAGGTAAGGGGTACAATTGAAAAACCTCAGGAAAAGAGAAATCCGAAAGGTTTTGATTATAGGGCTTATTTGGCACGGCATGGCATTTACTATACAATAGGAACGGCAAGCAGAAACATACTATCTGTTAATACAGGAAACTTGCCCTGGCCTAGATCATGGATAGAGTCCATAAGAAAATATATGGAAGGAGTATTTGATACATATACAGGAGGTATGGGCTCAAGCCTTTTAAAGGCCATGATTATTGGGCAAAGATGGAGCCTGCCTTCAGAGTTAAGAGAACAGTTTTCAACTACAGGCATTGCCCATATTCTAGCCATTTCAGGACTTCATGTAGGATTTGTAGTGCTATTATTGTCATGGTTATCAAAGGGATTAAAGCTTTCGCCCAAGGCCACTTTTTTTATTCAAGGAATAGCTCTAGGCTTTTATTGTATAGTGGTAGGAGGAAGCTCATCGGTGGTAAGGGCTACCGTTATGACCCTTATACTTCTTGGAGGCAAAGTAGTAGGCAGAAAGCCCGATCCTTTAAACAGCTTATCACTAGCAGCCTTTGTTATTTTGCTCTTTAGACCCCTGGAATTGTTTGAAGTAGGATTTCAGCTTTCCTTTTTGGCGGTGGCTGGAATTGTTCTATTTAATGAACTATTATCCTCTAAGCTGGCTAAGTTGGACAAGCTCCCATTAGGAATAGGCGAGGCTATAGCTGTTATGCTATCTGCCCAGCTAGGTGTTTGGCCTTTGATAGCCTATTACTTTAATACTTTTTCCATAATCAGTTTTATGGCCAACCTAATTTTAGTTCCCATTGCTGGGATAATTGTAATTTTAGGACTAATACTCTTACTGGCTGCGGCTATTGTTCCCCTGATAGGACAAGTTATAGGCTGGTGGCTGTGGTTGCTGTGCCAATTCTTAATAGAAGTAAACAAATGGTTATCAAGCTTTACCTGGTCCAGCATACGGGTAGTATCCCCAGGATTTTTGTTTATGACAGCTTATTATTTTATACTTTTAATTCTTTCTCAGGAACGTCCTTTGTGGGTAAAAAGGCCTTGGCGCACCAGTTTAATTGCTATATTGATTGTATTGTTGTTATTAGCAATAGAGCCCATTGTTGATAACCAGTTTAAGGTTGTCTTCCTTGACGTTGGGCAGGGAGACAGCATATATATTAAAACTCCCGATGAAAAACATATATTAGTGGATGGAGGAGGAAGGCCTGAGGGAGTAGGAGGTTTTGACGTAGGTGCTGAAATTGTGGTTCCCTTTTTACTTAAAAACGGAGTAAGAAAGCTTGATCTGGTAGTTATGTCCCACGGACACCATGACCATATGGGTGGGCTTGTACCTGTTATAAAGGATATAAAGGTGGATGCCTTTATGGAGTTCCCACCAATGCAGCCTTCCGAAAGTTATAAAGAATTGAAGGAGTTGATAAATAGTAAGGATATAAAATGCATTCATGCTATAGGTGGCCAAACCTATAGAGTGGGGAAATATGTCTATATTGATATTATCTATCCTATTACCAATTCAGAAGTGGTAGATAGGTTGTATGATGAAAATGAGAATAACCTATCCTTGGTAATGAGAATTCGTTATCAACAGGCCAGTATAATGTTAACTGGAGATATTGAAGAAGGGGTTGAATCCTATTTATCAGGTATTTGGAAAGATGATGTATCAATTTTAAAGGTAGCCCATCATGGCAGCAATACCTCTACTACGGATAAATGGCTGGAGGTTATAAAACCCCGTATTGCTGTAATCCAATCAGGGAAAAATAATTTCGGACACCCCAATCCACAGGTTATAGAGCGGTTAGAAAATCATGGGGCTGTAGTTTATAGAAATGATGAAAATGGTGCTGTTATATGTGTTTATAACAGAGGAAAATGGCGTATAAATACAATAATAAAGAAATAAGATGTGGAAAGTTGTCATAGCAATTGTTTTATCCTTATGGTAAAATAAGCTTTGTGGTTTTATATGATAGGGGAAGGAGTTTAGATAATGAAGAGATATGAGAACAAAGAATGGAAAGACAGTATGCGCATTACCTTTGACTTTAACAACATGATGTCAGAATTTGTGGGTCAAGAAGGTATTGATTGGGAGGAGATAGAGGCTTTAGAGCCTACTCTCAAAAAAGCTGCTGCAGCTATGGTAGAGAAAAGAGAAGCAGGGCAGATGGATTGGCGAGACCTCCCATATAATCAGCAGGAAGTGGTTAAGGACATTCTAGAAACTGCTGCCCAAATTAAGGAAAAGTTTGATAACTTTGTTGTTCTGGGAATTGGCGGTTCAGCTTTAGGGCCAATTGCTGTACAGCAAGCTCTAAATCATATGTTCTACAATGAACTGCCAAAAGAAAAAAGAGGTGGCTGTCCTAGATTATACGTAGTGGACAATGTAGATCCAGAACGTATGGAAGGACTATTTGATATTATTGATCTAGAAAAAACCGTCTTTAATGTAATTACAAAATCTGGAAGCACCTCTGAGACCATGGCGCAATTTCTTATAGTGACGGATTTATTAAAGGCCAAGTTAGGGGATAAATATAAGGATCATATCATAGCTACCACTGATAGGGAGAAAGGCAACCTTATTAAGATTGCTCGTGAGGAAGGATTTAAAACTTATTATATCCCAGCAGGGGTAGGGGGAAGATTTTCTGAGCTAAGCCCTGTAGGTCTTCTGGCTGCTGCAGTTTGTGGTATTGATATAGAAGAAATGTTAGCAGGAGCTGCTTACATGGATGAGATAGTAAGCCAATCCGACCTATACAAAAATCCTGCGTACATGGCTGCCACTTTACAATATCTAGCTATGAAGGCTGGCAAGAATATTTCAGTAATGATGCCTTATGCTGATTCCTTAAAATACATGGCTGATTGGTATGCACAGTTGTGGGCAGAAAGTTTAGGTAAAAGATATGATCTTGATGGCAATGAGGTGTTTGTAGGTCAAACCCCTGTAAAAGCCTTAGGAGTTACAGATCAGCATTCTCAAATACAGCTATATGCAGAAGGACCATTTGACAAAGTAGTAACCTTCTTAGGGGTAAAGGAATACAGGAGCAGGGTAGATATTCCAAAAGGGTATGAAGATATTCCTGCCGTTTCTTTCCTAGGTGGGCATACCTTAAATGAGCTTATTCATGCTGAGCAAACAGCCACTGAATATGCCCTTTTAAAGGCAAATCGACTAAATAGGACTATAACTCTACCTGAAGTCAATGCCTTTACTGTAGGTCAGCTTCTATACTTTATGGAGGTAGAAACCGCTTTTGCAGGAGAACTGCTCAACATCAATGCCTTTGATCAGCCTGGAGTAGAAGAAGGTAAAAATGCTACTTATGCTTTACTTGGACGACCAGGTTATGAGGAAAAGAAGGCAGAACTGGACGCAAGACCAAAGAAAAAGGATAAATACATTTTATAAAATATTATTGATTACAGCCAAGGAGTGGTTCATAATAAATGGATCACTCCTTAGATTTTATAAAGGAGGAGACTTACATGAAGGAAATTGGAGTGGGTATTTTAGGATATGGATTTATGGGCAAAGCTCATACTTACGCTTATAAGACCATGCCGCTTTTTTACGAAGATCTCCCCTTTCGAATTCGATTAGTGGGAGTATGTAATCGTACTCTGGAAAAAGCCCAAAAGGCCAAAGACTATATGGGTTTTGAGTATGCCACCCAAAGAGCTGAAGACCTGTTTGCTGATGACAGGATTCAAGTAATCAATGTTTGTACACCAAATAACCTACATAGAGACCATGTTATTGGAGCTTTGAAAGCAGGGAAACACGTATACTGCGATAAGCCTTTAGCTGCTAACTACCAAGAGGCTAAAGAAATACTGGATATATTAGATTCCACCAATGTTATTACACAGATGGCCTTTCAAAATCGTTTTTTTCCTGCCACAATGAGAGCTAAAGAACTAGTAGATAGTGGTGCTTTGGGAAATATTATCTCCTTTAGAGCAGCATATCTACACTCAGGCTCTGTGGATCCTGATAGACCTATGGGCTGGAAATTAGAAAAATCCATGGGAGGTGGAGTGCTGGCAGACTTGGGCTCCCATGTTTTAGATTTAATCTACTATCTATTAGGTGAATATGAGGAAGTCTTTGCTCACAACGTGATACTATATCCTAAGCGGCCTCATCCATCGGGGAAGATAGTAGATGTAGAAGCAGAGGATCTATCTATTTTAATAGTGAAGATGAAGAATGGCAGTACAGGAACCATAGAGTCATCAAAGATAGCTACTGGTACCAACGATGAGCTGATTTTCCAAATCCATGGGGATAAGGGGGCAATAAAGTTTAATATGATGGATCCTAACTGGTTGGAATTCTATGATAATACCTTACCTGAAGCCGATTTTGGTGGTGATAGAGGCTTTAAAAAGATAGAATGCGTTCAGCGTTATAAGAGTCCTGGAGGTAAATTTGTACCATCCAAAGCCCCTATAGGCTGGATACGCTCCCATGTTCATTCCTTATACAACTTTATTGATAATGTATATAATGGCAGGCCTTCCGCCCCTTCTATCCGAGATGGAGCCTATATCCAATATGTTATGGAGATGGCCCAAAAATCTCATCAACAAAAGCAATGGGTTGCTATCGACTACTTATGAAGCAAACCTTTCCCTTAAATAGCGTGCTATAGAACAATATTATAATTTTTTCATCTTAGATAATTTAGTAATGTGAAGGGGAAAAAAATCATATATTATTTTGAAGGCATTTAAGAAATGCACTATAAAAAAGAGCGGGGTGGAAAGGTTTGGAAATATATGAAGTGCCCATTGTTCCTCTTATCATTGGGGTAGTAGAGTTATTAAAGAGTCTGGGACTGCCTAATAAATTTTCTGCTTTGGCTGCAGTAGTGATGGGTCTATTAATTGGCATTTTCTTTTTACATCCTAACAATATACCAGAAGGCATAATTACCGGTTTATCACTAGGACTCGCAGCATCAGGTTTATATTCAGCTACGAAAAATACTGTAGAGGGTGTTAAAAATATGAGGATATCCGGAGACAAATAAATTAGGATATGAACAGATCTCTATGCCTAGGAATAAAATAGTATCAGCCCCATGGCAATCATGCGGGGGATTTTCCAGTCCTATTTTCCAATAATGGATATGCCCATATGTGCTTTTATACAAATAAATTTAGACCTAGGGATGTAGTAGGAAAATCCGTAATAATTCATAAAAATCCTGATGATTATAGAAGTCAGCCTTCTGGAAATGCTGGCAAACGTTTGGCATGTGGTGTTATTGTTGAAGTATAAACTGCTAATACAAAAAGTCCTCCACTTAGGGAGGACTTTTTCAATATTAATAGGTTTCTTTGAAAAGTTGGAAGTGTGGTTGTTTATGTAGGCAGGTGGGGCAAACTTCGGGAGCTTTGGGCCCTTTATGTATATATCCGCATTTTCTGCAGATCCATTGTACTTCTTCGTCTTTTTGGAATACTTTGCCGTTTTTAACATTTTCGGCAAGCTTGTTAAATCTTACCTCATGGTTTACTTCAGCCTTAGCAATCATAGTAAAGGCGTTAGCGATTTCTGGGAAACCTTCTTCTTTTGCTACTTCGGCAAAAGCGGGATATAGGTCTGACCACTCTTCATGCTCGCCAGCTGCAGCAGCTTTTAGGTTCTCGTAAGTATCTCCTAGAGCAATAGGATAGTCAGCAGTAATCTCTAAGGCAGTGGGAAGCTCGCCTTCAAGGCCTTCTACGAGGAACTTAAAGAATCGATTGGCATGGATTCTTTCATTATCAGCAGTCTCAAGGAAAATTTCTTCAATTTGTTTGTAACCTTCTTTTCCAGCAACGCTAGCATACATAAAGTACCTATTACGTGCCTGAGACTCTCCTGCAAAGGCTTTTAACAGGTTTTGAGCAGTTTTTGTTCCTTTTAGACTCTTCATATCTATCTTCCTCCATTTTAATATTGTTTTTTACACTCATCTTATTATATACCCTTTTTACCTATTTATGAAACACAAATTGGTTAAATTTTAATCAAATACAGCTAAGGTGCTATATATCTACATAAATTTACTAAATCCCCTTGATTTTGCATTGGAATATGGATAGACTAAAGATAAGATAAGAGAGGGAATGGTATGGATTATAAGGCACTAATGAAAAAATATTTAAAAAAATATTTTGGATATGATGATTTTCTTTTATCTCAACGGGAAGTTATTCAAAGCATTTTAGAAGGCAACAATACATTAGCAATATTTCCTACAGGTGGTGGTAAATCCCTTTGTTATCAACTGCCTGCTCTTATTTTTCCTGGTACTACTATAGTAATTTCTCCTCTTATCTCCTTAATGAAAGATCAAGTAGATGAGCTTAGGCAACTCAATATCAATGCTGCATATATCAGTAGTGTGCTACCAGACAGACAGATAACGGAAATACTTCGAAAAATGAAAAGAGGACAGTATAAGATTGTTTATATTGCCCCAGAGCGATTCTATTCTCAGCATTTCCTGGAAGCTATGAAAGATATTCATGTACCTTTTGTAGCTGTTGACGAGGCTCATTGCATTTCACAATGGGGCCATAACTTTCGTCCTGCCTACTTAAAGATAAAAGAACTAATAGAGCATATGGGAGATCCAATACTTGCTGCTTTTACGGCAACAGCCACCAAGCGGGTTCAGCAGGATATTATTAGGCTGCTGGGCATTGAAGGGAAATGCAATGTTTTTGTTGAGAGCTTCGATAGACCCAACTTGCAATTTGGAGTAGAAGAGTGTGAAGATAAAAAGGTATTTATACTGAAATATATTCGAAAGCACAGGCATAGATCGGGTATTATATATGCTGCAACCCGGGCAAGTGTAGAGGAGCTATGGTACTTTTTAAAACACAGAGGCATAGCAGCAGGCATGTACCATGCTGGACTGGATAGCGTTACACGGAATAATACCCAAGAGGCTTTTTTAAATGATGAAATAAAGGTTATGGTAGCCACTAATGCATTTGGTATGGGAATAAATAAAAGTGATGTGAGATATATAATTCATTGGAATATGCCAAAAAGTATGGAGAATTACTACCAAGAAGCTGGGCGGGCAGGCCGGGATGGAAAAAGATCCAGCTGTATACTTCTGCGTTCAAGGCAGGATTATGACCTTAATCGCTTTATGATAGATGGAAATTATCCTCCAGTAACCTTAGTGGAGAGACTATATAAACGTATTAAAGCCAAGGGGGAGAAGGGTATTCCCCAGCAGCTTTTAATTAAGAGTAGGACTATAGATAAACACGTTCTACAAAGCGCCCTTAGAAAACTTTATGAGTACGACTATGTCAAGGTAGAAGATGGCATAGTGTACTCAATATATGATAGGGAATTTAAGCTTACCCAGCAGGAAATAGACTGGCATAAGAAGATAGAACTTGATAGGTTAGATGCCATGGAGGAATATAGCAAAGGGGAGAAATGTCTAAGGCGCTTTATACTAGAATATTTTAATGAAAAAGCTCAGTTTGAAAAATGCGGAAACTGTAGTGTATGCAACAAAGAGAAAAAGAATCTGTCTCAAAAGGCCTTAGACAAAATCCTAGAAGATATATTTGGCACCCCTTAAACATCTAAACTGTTATATTTTTTATTAGCCAATGTCAACAGTCCATAGTAGCTAGGTACTGATAATAGGACAATGATCAAAGATAAAATTCCATATATCCAAAGCTCGGAGATTCCTTTTAACATCAATAATACGATGATCCCGCCCAGTATAAGCATAAAAAGCATAATTACAAGCATGGCCAAGAAAGCATTGAAGTTTTGCTTTATGGCTTCTTGGGGGTCATTCCACTCTAATTTTGGACGAATTAGATCTATAATTAGCCCTAGGATATTTATAAGTACATTTGCCAAAAATCCTATAAAGATTATTACAATCAGCCTATACAAAAGCATGTCTAGTAGGAAATATAGAGGCAAGGCAATTATAATCAGTGCTATCAGAGATAGACAGCTACTGTGAATTAGCTTTGCCAAAACCTGATCTTTTGGTGATACAGGAATCAATTTGGAAATCCAAAAGGTCCGGCCTTCTCTAGATATAGATGTAGATGCGATTAAATTCATGCTGGAAGCAAAAAGCATAATCCCTAAAGAAACAAGGGCTGCTATAGGAGCATAATTAGGATCTTTTGCTAGGCTTACCACCTCTGCCATTTCTTCTGATTGAGTTATAAAGGGCATTAGCATTAAAAAGGGAACCATGATCATTCCTGCTATACCATTCATTAAATATATAGGTGTGCGCATAAATAGCTTCCATTCTCTCTTAAACAAGGCCATAACAGGGGAAGTGGTTTTTGATGCCCTTTTTTCCATATCCTCAGCCGATATAGCTCTAGCCTGGCGTTGTATCTCTTGTCCAGAAAGATATCCCTGATAAAAGAAGGCATTGCCTAGCCATAAAAGCACAGCAAGCAGGGCTAATGATAATCCAACAGTTAGAAGAAAATATCCCAATCCTTGCCAACCGGGACTGGTTAGGCCTAAAGTAGCCCATACGCTGGGAGGAAACTTGTTTCCAATGGCCTCAATAAGCCCCGTGTTACTTTCTATAAGGCTCATAAAAAACTCTTTCTCATTACCTTCAGGTATATTCTGTGCTAAAAAGTTTACACCCAAACCGAAAAAGAGACCTAAGAGACTGGCTATTATCATCATTAAATCTTTACTTTTTCTGATATTTATAAATCGCATAAGTAGTATAACGAATATAGCGGCAATAACTAGAGGCAGTATGGGTGCCATTAGCACCAATATAAGGCCTTTCAGCCAATAGAAGATATTTGACCAGGTACCTATACCGTATATTATAAAGGCAGGAAGAAGCATTGGAAGAACTACAAGATATTCGCTTATTAGTATTATAATAAATTTAACCCCTAGCACCTCTGCAGGTCTTAAAGGCAGGGGAATTAGGATATTCATATCATTGGAAAAATAAAAGACTGACATTATATAGAATATCCCAAAGATTAATACAAGGAGTTGAGCTGCCATAAAGGCAAAAGTAAGGACTATTTGAGGATGGCCTATAGTCTGGCCTGCCATAAAAACACCTAGGAGTAAAAAGCTGTATAGCACCAATAAAGTACCACCGCCTATGACAATACTCAACAGAAGAAAGATAGGCTCCCATAGGCGTTTTTTTTCTTTGGTGAAGCGGTATTTTAGGGCGGAAATACCAAAGTATACATTTAGGTTTGTTTTTAGTAATGACATAAAGGTTTTCATGCTTCGGTCAACTCCAAGAAAATATTTTCCAATGAATCAGCCTGATCACCATGCCTTAGCTCATCCATGGTGCCTATAGCTATAAGCTTACCTTTGTTAATAATACCTATCCGATCACATAATTTTTCCGCCACTTCCAAGACATGGGTGGAGAAAAACACTGTATTGCCTTGATCACAATGTTTTCTCATAAATTCTTTTAAAAGGTGGGATGACTTTGGATCCAGGCCCACCATGGGTTCATCCAAAATCCAAACAGCAGGATTGTGAATCAAAGCCCCTGTTAGCACTATCTTTTGTTTCATTCCATGGGAATAACTCTTTATTAGATCCCCAACAGCATCAGTTAAGTTAAACATATCCAACAGATAACTTATTCTCTCTTTCCGTTCCTTCGCGGGTACTCTGTATACATCAGCCATAAAGTTTAAATACTCTATACCTGTTAAGCGATCATAGACATCTGGATTATCCGGGACATATCCTATATTTTTTTTAGCTTCAACAGGATTTCTCATCATGTCAATTCCTGCAATTTTGATGGATCCATTATCGGGAGTTAAAAGTCCCACCATCATCTTTATAGTAGTGGTTTTACCTGCCCCATTGGGACCCAAAAATCCAAAGATCTCACCAGGCTTAACATGAAGGTTTAAATCATCAACAGCCTTAACTTGGCCTTTATTATAGCTCTTTGAAAGATTTGTAATCTCTATCATATTGCTTCTCCTTTGATTTTTTTACCATCTTAATCATTTTATCATGAAATTTTAGTTGTTTAAAGAAAAAATATGATATAATTAAAGGAAAATAATTTTAGATGGGGTGTTTGGATTGAAAGTTCGTAAAGCCATTATTCCTGCGGCAGGTCTAGGTACTCGCTTTTTACCTGCTACCAAGGCCCAGCCCAAGGAAATGTTGCCTATAGTGGACAAGCCTACTATTCAATATATTATAGAAGAAGCTATTGCTTCAGGTATTGAAAGCATAATTATAGTTACAGGAAGAAATAAGAGGTCCATTGAGGATCATTTTGATCGATCTTTGGAACTAGAGTACGCCCTACAAAAGAGCAAAAGGGAAGATTTGCTAAAATTAGTTGAAGATATATCCAATATGGTGGATATTCACTATATCAGGCAAAAAGAGCCCAAGGGTTTAGGCCATGCTATATATTGTGCCCAATCCTTTATTGGCAATGAACCTTTTGCTGTGCTTTTGGGCGACGATATAGTACATTCTAAAGTCCCATGTTTAAAACAGCTTATTGATGTATATGAAGAATACAAGACCACTATACTAGGTTGTCAATTTGTTGATCAAAGCCAAGTGAATAAATATGGTATTGTGGATGGAAAGCTAATTGAGAATGATGTATATAAAGTAAAGAATTTGGTAGAAAAGCCAAAGAGAGAAGAAGCTCCATCCAATATGGCTATACTAGGCAGATATATAATTACTCCTAGAATCTTTGATCATTTAAAGAACACAAAGCCTGGAGCAGGAGGAGAAATCCAATTAACTGATGCTTTAAGATCCTTGGCAATGGAAGAAGCCATGTATGCTTTTAATTTTGAAGGTAAAAGGTATGATGTAGGCAATAAACTGGGATATCTTGAAGCCACTATGGAATTTGCCCTGCGCAATCCAGAACTAAGAGAAGACTTTAAAGCATATATTGAAAATTTAATTGAAACTGATCTATTTAAAACAGGAGAAGAAAATAAAATCTAACAGGATAAGGGGGATGCATATGCAGTACAGGAAAAAGTATGAACAATGGCTAAATAGCCCAATTATTGACGATAAAACAAAAGAAGAGCTTAGAGCAATTGCTGATGATGAAAAGGAAATTGAGAATCGTTTTTATAAAGATTTAGAGTTTGGTACAGGAGGTCTTAGAGGAGTAATAGGAGCAGGATCCAATAGGATAAATAAGTATACTATTGGAAAGGCTACTCAAGGACTTGCCAACTATATTGTAAAGCATGGCAAGGAGGCTATGGATAGAGGAGTAGTAATTGCTTATGACTCTAGGAGAATGTCATCAGAGTTTGCAGAGAGAGTAGCCCTTATATTAAGTGGTAATGGAATCAAAGCCTTTTTATATAATGAGCTTCAACCGGTTCCTGTATTGTCCTTTACAGTACGGGAATTAGGCGCAATAGCAGGTGTTTTAATAACTGCTAGTCATAATCCACCCCAATACAACGGATATAAAGTTTATTGGGAGGATGGAGCTCAACTTAATTTGGAAAGGGCCAATGAGGTAATTGCTGAGATCAATGCCGTAAAGAATTTTGGAGAAATAAAGGATATGCCTAAAGACGAGGCTTTAGAAAAGGGATTGTTAAATATAATTGGCGAGGAAGTTTTATCAAAATACGTAGATAGAGTAGTTGGCATATCCTTTAACCCTGAGTTAGTAAAAGAGATGGGAGATAAGGTAAATATTATATATACTCCTTTACATGGTTCAGGCAACAAACTAGTTCGTCGGGTATTGGCTAAGCTAGGCTTTAAAAATGTAAAAGTGGTGCCCGAGCAGGAACTTCCTGATCCAAATTTTAGCACGGTAAAATATCCTAATCCTGAGGAACGTGAGGTCTTTGAGCTGGCCATAGAGATGGCAAAGAAGGACGGCAATAACACCGATATAATTCTAGGTACTGACCCTGACTGTGATAGGGTAGGTGTAGTTGTAAAGAATGCTGAAGGTGAGTATGTGGTGCTTACCGGTAACCAGGTAGGTGCTCTGTTGACCAATTATATATTAGATACCTTGAAGAAAAAGAATGGCCTGCCTGAAAACGGTGTTGTAATAAAGACCATTGTAACCAGTAAGATGGGTGAAAAAATAGCTAAATCCTACGGCGTTGATGTTATGGACACTCTAACAGGATTTAAGTTTATTGGCGAAAAAATGGGTCAATTTGAGAAAACCAAAAGCAATACCTATATATTTGGATATGAAGAAAGCTATGGATATTTGGCTGAAGACTTTGTACGAGATAAGGACGGGGTATCCTCATCCATGCTAATTTGTGAGATGGCGGCTTATTATAAATCCAAGGGAATGAGCCTGTATGAGGGCTTGGTAGAACTATGGGAGAAATACGGCTATTTCTATGAAGAGCTAAAGTCTCTAGTGGCAGAAGGAAAAGAGGGAATGGAACAAATTACCCGATTAATGGAGGGGCTACGCAAAAATCCACCCAAAGAATTTGCCGGTATTAAGGTTGCTGTAATTGAAGACTATAAAGAGAGCAAGAGCTATAACCTTATGGACAACAGTACAGCTCCTATAGAATTACCGGTTTCCGATGTATTGCGCTACACTCTAGAAGATGAATCTTGGTTTGCCATCCGGCCTTCGGGAACAGAGCCTAAGGTGAAGCTTTATTTCTCAGTTGTTGGTAAGAGTATGGAAGATGCTCAGAATAAAATGGAAAAGTTAACAAATGCAGTTGACCAAAGGATACGAAGTTAGTAGGAGAGATTTTAATGAGAGATACATTTTTATTCGACTTAGATGGGACTTTGCTACCATTTGAAATAGAAGATTTTATGAAGATTTATTTCGGAGAGATGGGTAAGCATTTCCATGATATGATAGATGGCAAGGTGCTGGCCAAATATATTTTGGCCTCCACCGAAGCCATGATAAATAATTTGGAACCACGGCCAAATGAAGAGAAGTTTATGGAGCATTTTGCCAAACTAGTTAAAACTGATGATCTAAGTTTATACAAGGAAAAGTTTGATCTATTTTACGATGATAAGTTTGATAAGGTAAGAGAATGTGTAGAAGAGGTATCCTTGATAAAGGACTCCATAGAAATACTCAAATCCAAAGGCTATAATTTAGTAGTGGCTACAAATCCTATTTTTCCTATAAAAGCTATACAAAAACGAATAGAATGGGCAGGACTTAATATAGAGGATTTTTCCTATATCACCTGTTACCAGAAAAACTGTTATTGTAAGCCTCACATTCAATTCTATGAGGAGGTTTTAGACGCCATAGGCAAAGATCCAGAGGAATGTTATATGGTAGGCAATGATGTACAGGAGGATTTGGTTGCAGGCGATTTAGGTATAGAAACATATCTTATCACTAATTACATGATCAACAGAAACAATGAGGAGATAAATAGTACTTATCAGGGAACCTATGAGGATTTTTATAAGTTTGTAAAAGAATTAGAAGAAGTATCGTAGGATTTATTTAAGATTTATTTTTTGCCCTTGTTGCCGATGGAAAAAAGCCTGCACCAATTATGTTCCGTTATGCTTATGTTATAGGCAAGTCTACTGAACTTTTTGATTTACTAGAACAATTAGATCTTCAAATAAAAAATAAGAAGATCTTAAATATAAAGAATTGTTTATAGAAAATCAAAATAAGGGGAGATTAGGGATGAAACCTAAAAAAGTGGTCATAGTTGGAGGAGTTGCAGGTGGAGCCAGTGCCGCAGCTCGCCTTCGCAGATTGGACGAAGAGATGGAGATAATCCTATTTGAACGGGGAGAACACATATCCTACGCCAACTGTGGACTTCCATACTATATTGGAGGAGTAATTAAGGATAAAGATGATCTATTGGTTCAGACTCCAGAAGGGATGATAAAGCGGTTCAATATTGATATTCGCGTAAATAGTGAAGTTCTTGATATAGATGTGGAAAAAAAGCAGGTTGAAGTAAAAAACAGGGTTACAGGTGAAAGCTATTTTGAAAGCTATGACAAGCTCATTTTATCTCCAGGTGCAGAACCAGTAAAGCCTCCTATACCAGGAATAGAAGGGAAAAATATCTTTTCTCTGCGTAATGTAAGGGATACCTTTGATATAGAGGATTATATTGTCAGCAATAATTGTAAGAATGCTGTTGTGGTAGGCGGTGGCTTTATAGGTCTGGAAATGGCAGAAAATCTCTGCCACCGTGGTTTAAAGGTGACCATAGTAGAGATGGCAGACCAGGTAATGGCTCCATTGGACTACGAGATGGCTGCTATTATCCATAGGTACCTTAAATCCAAAGGTATTGAGCTCGTATTAAAGGATGGAGTCAAAGCTTTTGCCCATGAGGGTAAAAAGACTCATGTTGAGCTAATGAGCGGCACCAAGCTAGAAACAGACCTGGTTATCTTAGCCATAGGTGTTAGGCCAGAAGCTACTTTGGCCAAGAAAGCTGGCTTGGAGCTAGGTGAGACTGGGGGAATAAAGGTAAATAAGCATCTGCAAACATCTAATCCCCATATATATGCTGTTGGAGATGCTGTAGAGATTGCGGATTTTATAAATGGCAGTCCAGCCTTAATACCTTTGGCTGGTCCAGCAAACAAACAGGGTAGAATTGCAGCAAATCATATTTGCGGTATTGAGGATACCTATAAGGCCACTCAAGGTACTTCCATAGTAAAACTTTTTGATATTACAGCAGCGGTTACAGGCAACAATGAGAAGACCTTGAAAAAATTTAATATTCCATACCTTTGCGTTCATATCCATTCTCCTTCCCACGCAACTTACTATCCCGGCGCTACCCTAATGGCTATAAAGGTGCTCTTTAGTCCAGAAGATGGCCAGCTTTTGGGCGCCCAGATTGTGGGATACAAAGGAGTAGACAAACGAATTGATGTTTTGGCTACTGCAATAAGAGGTAGGATGACAGTATATGATCTTCAGGAATTAGAGTTAGCCTATGCACCCCCCTATTCATCAGCCAAAGATCCAGTTAATATGGCAGGCTATGTAGCATCTAATACCTTAATGGGACATCATCCCATTATCCAATGGTATGATATTCAAGAGTTGGACCAAGAAAACACATTATTACTAGATACCAGAACTAGAGAAGAGTACAGCATGGGTGCAATTCCTGGATCTATTAATATACCTGTAGATGAGCTTAGGGAAAACCTAGACAAAATAACAGGTTATAAGGATAAAGATGTAGTAGTATACTGTAGGTCAGGTCAAAGAAGCTATATTGCCACTAGAATTCTGATGCAGAATGGGTTTAATAAGGTGCGTAACTTAAGTGGCGGTTATTTGACCTGGAGTATTGCAAACCAATAAACTAAGAGCTGCTGCAAACTAGCTAGTCTAGTTTAGCAGCAGTTTTTTGTATATAGCCATTATAACTAGCACAACAGGTTAATATATATTAGTTTAAATATTTTTATAATTAGAAAGGATTATTGAATCTTATATAGAATATATTTATTACAGTTATGAAAACGATACCATAACATTTTATGGCAGCAAATATATGAACTTCTAATATAGGACTTATTTAGAAAGGCAGTAGAAAATGGCCAATATCAGAGATGTAGCAAAACGTGCCGGTGTTTCTATAACTACGGTTTCCCGGGTCATAAATAATATTGATCCGGTAAATCCAGAAACCAGGATAGCAGTTGAACAGGCTATGGCAGACCTTGACTATGTTCCAAATCAATTAGCCAGAGGAATGCGCACCAAGAAAACTAATACTATTGGAGTAGTAATACCTGAATTTATTAATTCTTTTTACCATGAGTTATTCCAATATATTGAAGAGCAGGCAGCCTTGGTGGGATATTCAGTATTCGTATGCACTACTAGAGAACATACAGATCAAGGCATTGATCAAATCAAAGAATTAATTAGTAGACGCATTGATGGAATTATCCTGTGCACCTATAGAGGCCATGAAAAGATGATGATCTATTTAGAGCAGGTAGCCCAAGATATTCCTGTAATATTTTTGGATAACCTAGGACGCAATTATAAGGTTAATTCCATATATACCAATGGCTTTAGTGCTATGGAAAGAATGATATTGCATCTAGCTGATTTAGGTCATTTTAACATAGCATTTATAAAAGGCTTAGAACAGTATCCTGTAGCCAATGACAGGTTTACCGGTTTCAAGCATGGTATGGAAAAGTGCGGGCTGAGGGTAGATCAAAGTTATATTTTTGAAGGAAACTATAGTTTACAAAGTGGCTATAGGGCGGCCCAATATTTTATTGAGGAATGCCCAAAAGGTCCTCCAGATGCTATTGTGGCTGCATCAGATTTAATGGCTATAGGGGCAATGAATTATCTATTATCCAAGGGTATTGGCATTCCTCAAGATATTGCTATAGCTGGGTATGATGATATTTCATTGGCTAGACTTATGGTACCTTCCTTAACCACAACAGCTCAACCCATAAGGGAAATTGCTAAACAATCAATAAACCTTATTATCAATTCTAAAGATGAGAAAACCAAAGAAAAAAAGAATTTAATATTAGAGGGCGTGTTAAAAATAAGGCACTCTACTGATCCAACCAAGCCCAGGGTTGTGGATTTAAGTCATTAATAAAGGGAAAGGAGATGGGAACAGGTGAAGACATTAGATCTAATGGCCTTTGATTTCGGGGCCAGCGGAGGCCGAGGTATATTAGGCAGGTTTGATGGCGAAAAGCTCACACTAGAAGAGATTCATCGCTTTTCCAATGATCCTGTGGAAGTAGGGGGGCATATCTATTGGGACGTATTAAGACTTTTTTGGGAGATGCAGCAGGCGCTTATAAAGTATGCCAATAGAAAAGACAAAAACCTAGCCGCCATAGGTATTGATACCTGGGGTGTAGATTATGGATTGTTGGATAAAGACGGGGATCTATTGGGAAATCCTTACCATTACAGGGACAGTCGTACTGAAGGTATGATGGAAGAAGCCTTTAAGAGGGTACCTAAAGAGGAAATCTTTAAAAAGACCGGTATAGCATTTCAAAAATTTAATACCCTGTACCAGCTTTTAGCTACAGTTATGCAAAAGCCTTATATACTGGATAAGGCAGAGACCTTGTTATTTATGCCTGATCTGCTAGCATATTTTTTGACTGGGGAAAAGAGTACTGAGTTTACTAATGCTAGTACAGGACAGTTGCTGGATGGGGAAACTGGAGATTGGTGTTATAGCTTAATAGATGCTATGTCTATTCCTCGGGAAATATTTACTCCTATAGATCAGCCTGGCAGCTTTCGAGGCAAGATAAAGTCTGATTTAGGTAGTACTCTAGGGGTAGGAAGGGTACCAGTTATTGCTGTAGCTACCCATGACACTGGTTCTGCGGTGGTTGCTGTTCCGGCTTTGGAGGGAAGTTATGCCTATCTTAGTAGTGGAACCTGGTCATTGATGGGAGTTGAGGTTAACAAACCAGTTATAAACCAAAAAACCTTGGAGTGGAACTATACCAACGAAGGCGGAGTAAATGGGACCTATAGACTTTTGAAAAACATCATGGGTCTTTGGATTGTCCAGGAGTGCAAGAGGGAATGGGATCGAAGAGGAGAGGTTTATAGCTATGGAGAATTGGCCCAAATGGCTTCTACAGCAGCTCCTTTCCAAGCCTTTATTGAGCCTGATAATGATCTATTTTATAGTCCTGGCCAGATGCCTGAAAAGATACAGCAGTATTGCAAGGACACAGGTCAGAAGGTTCCTGAAAGTAAAGCTGAAATTCTACGCTGTGTATTCGAAAGTCTTGCTATGAAATATCGCTGGTCTATGGAAAAACTAGAGGAGATAACAGGAAACAGACTGGAGGCACTTCATATTGTGGGTGGGGGAAGCCAAAATAAACTACTAAATCAAATGACAGCCAATGCTATAGCTAGACCGGTTATCTGTGGACCTGTAGAAGCAACTACTATAGGAAATCTTATGGTTCAGGCCATGGCCTTAGGCGAAGTGGCCAACTTAAAAGAAATTCGCCAAGTAATTAAAA
>ERZ773359.2182-NODE-2182-length-25336-cov-8.014398_pt1 | contig 25336 bp, 25 predicted proteins | sample MGYA00374955_ERZ773359 | MGnify/ENA primary metagenome ERZ773359 (study PRJEB29098, sample SAMN04486028) | biogas fermenter metagenome | study: EMG produced TPA metagenomics assembly of the Biogas fermentation microbial communities from Germany - Plant 4 DNA1...
AAAAAATAAAGCATCGGACATGTATTCTTGCCCGATGCCTTATCGCCTATATATATTCACCCCAACTACCTGTTGTTGGTTCGGGGGTTTTCTTTATCTCAAATAGTTCATCCATGCGCGTCATCTCCAGTAACTTCTGTACCCCCAACTGAGGATATTCCACAATCATTTCACCGTTATGACTCTTCATGAACTTAAGGAAAGATATCAACATTCCTAACCCTGCACTATCTAAAAAGTTAACATTTGACAGATCGATTACCAACACGGCATCATCTTCACTGATAAAATCAAAGACCTGCCTTTCTATTGCATCGACGGTTAAAAATGATATGCTTCCCTTGGGTTGGACATATACTCCTTTGTCGTTTCGTGAGATTACAATACGCCATCCCCCCTTAAAGCTTGCCATATGTTTACGCCAGACCTTTCATAAGGTCTAAGGCAACAGTAATAATCATTGACGTGTATAGTAACAACTGAGGCTGATCATCCCATATGTCACAATATTTCCTTCCGGATATTTACCACCTCAAGCCGTATATCCTGCTCTATATATTCCAGAACTCTGTTCATCTGTTTTTCAGCTTGAACTGAATTGTTGGATACACATGCAAATCCCAGTTTTGCGCGTTGCCAGGTATCCAAGCCGTCAACCTCTGCTATTGATACATTAAACTGATTCCTAATCTTTGAAACAAGACTTTTTAATATTTGCCTTTTCTCCTTCAATGATTGGGAATTATACAATCTGATCTCAATTTCAGCAATAGCTACAAACATTCTCATGATTCGTATATTTCAGGCCTGAAACCATGAACCACGGGATGCCTTCTTCCAAGGCCAAAATCACCATGGCTGAGCCTAATTATCGGAGGGATCTGCCTGCGCTTGTATTCGGCTCTGTCGATCATATTGATTATTCTGTATACCGTTTCCTTGTCATATCCTTTATGGATGATTTCCTCCAACGGAACATTTTTCTCAATATACATCCTCAGCACTTCATCTAATACGGAATACGGAGGCAGGGAATCTTCATCCTTTTGGTTGTCCCTAAGCTCTGCTGTCGGGGCTTTTAAGATTATGTTGTTTGGAATTATTTCCTCTTTACGATTTATATATCTGCATAGCTGATAAACATCGGTTTTTAGTACATCCCCTAATACCGCTATACCCCCACAGGAATCCCCATATAGGGTAGAATAACCAACTGCAATTTCGGATTTATTGCTGGGGCAAACTAAAACCCGGCCTTCTCTGTTGGCTATGAACATGAGTAAGTTACCCCGTATTCTGGCCTGGATATTCTCTTCAGCCAGATCCCCATGAACTTGCCCATCCTGGTTAAATATCTTTAAATAGTCTTGAAAGATATCATTGATTGGAATGGTTCTGTACTCGATCCCGAGGTTTGATGCAAGCTTATCGGCATCTACCCTACTTTCATCGGATGTGTACCTGGAGGGCATAAATACCCCCAATACATTCTCAGGGCCTAAGGCATCTTTTGCTATACACGCCAACAAAGCAGAATCTATACCCCCGCTTAATCCCAGAATGGTCTTTTTAAAACCCGTCTTACGGAAATAATCTTTAACACCAAGGACTAAACCCTGATACATCCAGGAAATATCCTCCTTATGGGCTGCCAGCTCTGAATATAATCTCTCAGTATCATATATTATTAAGTCCTCTTCAAAGGGCTTGGCATGGAGAATTAATTTCCCGTTACCGTCGTAGACCATACTGGAACCGTCGAATACCAATTCGTCATTACCCCCGATTTGGTTGGCGTATATAAAGGGAATGCCATATTTCTTGGTATAGTGGGCTATCATATCCATACGAATCTGGTGTTTTCCATAATGGTATGGGGAAGCCGATAGATTAATAAATATGTCGGGATCATCTTCATAGAGTTCATCTAAAATATTCCTTGAATATTTTAGATGACCAAAAATATCTTCATCGTTCCAAATGTCCTCACATATTGATACACCAAGTCTTTTTCCCCTGAAATGGAGACACTTTATCTGCTTTGAAGGCTGGAAATACCTAGCTTCTTCGAACACATCATAATTTGGTAACAGGCTTTTGTCTACCCTTCCCGCTATAATCCCGTCCTCTATTAAAATGGCGCTGTTGTATAATAAATGATCATAGGAACCGGCCATTACAGTACCTATAATAACACCTATTCCCTCGGTGTAGGGTAAAATTTGACTCAGAGCCCTGTCACAGGCCTTCAAAAAGTCGCTCCTTAAGAGTAGATCACGAGGCGGATAACCCGTTATGCTGAGTTCCGGAAAAACAACCAGGTCACATTTTTGTTCTCTTGCCTTAACAATGAAATCGATAGTTTTAGATGTGTTACCCTCCAGGTCACCAATCTTTGGGTTGTATTGTGCTACAGCAATTCTCATAATTTTATCCATCCAATTCCAAAAAATTACTAATTACCTGGCGCATATTACCAGCATCAAGTGTAGTTTGGTGCAAAATAGGTTTGTACTTTAAATCCATAAGGCCCGGTGGTATCTTCATCCCTGATGCAGACGCCAAAGCCTCCAGTACCTGAAAATCATCCTTACCTTGAATGTACTCCATATCCTTAATAGCCTTTAATACATCTCCTGGGAATTTAAAGGGGCTTGCAGTGGATACCAAAATTGTTTTTTGGGTATCCCCGGTCTCTTCCCTGTATTCATCGTATACCCATTTTCCAACAGCCGTATGGGGATCTATTATATATTTATATTGCCTATAGGTATCCCATATGGCCTTTAGGGTTTGTTCCTCATCAGCGCTCCCACCCCATAATATGGATTGAAGCATATTGAGGCTCTCCTCATCTAGTTTATATCTGCCAGTCTCATTTAGTTCCCTCATCCACATTCTTATCTGACGATCTTGCCTGCCACAGAGTTCAAATAATAGTCTCTCCAAATTGCTGGATATTAATATATCCATAGAGGGAGAGATGGTCTTATAAAAATCTCGCCTTGTATCATATATGCCTGTCTTAATGAAATCCGTGAGGATATTATTTCTATTGGAAGCGCAGATTAGCTTGTCTATTGGTACCCCCATATTCTTAGCGTAATAAGCTGCTAGAATATTGCCAAAATTGCCGGTGGGGACTACTACATTGAACTTCTCTCCTGGAGCCAGATCGTTATTCTTGAGTAAATCCGTATAAGCTGAAACATAGTATACTATTTGTGGAACCAATCTACCCCAATTGATGGAATTAGCAGAAGAAAACCTCTTCCCTCGTTCTTCTAACAGCTTATTATAACTGTCGTCGGTAAATATGGCCTTGACCCCGGTCTGAGTATCATCGAAGTTACCCTTAACAGCTGCCACATGTACATTCTCCCCTTGTTGGGTTACCATCTGCAATTTTTGGATGGTACTTACCCCTTCATCGGGATAAAATACTATGATTTGGGTGCCATTAACATCCCTAAACCCCTCAAGGGCGGCTTTACCGGTATCACCCGATGTTGCCACCAAAATAACTATTTCCTTATCCTCATCAGTATTGGATACTGCATAAGTCATAAGATGAGGCAGAATCTGAAGGGCCATATCTTTAAAGGCATAGGTGGGTCCATGCCAAAGCTCCTGAATAAATAAATTATTATCAAGCTTTATTACCGGGGCTATATCCGGACAATCAAAATTGTCCTTACCATAGGCTGCATCAATTATTTTTTTTAAGTCTCCCGGATTATAATCCGTTAAAAATGGAGAAAGAACCTTGAAAGCCCGTGACCTATAATCCATATCCGCCATTTCTAAAAAATCACGGTTTGCTAGTTTGGGGATGGTTTCCGGTACAAACAATCCCCCTTCCTGAGATATACCCTGTTTAATGGCATCCATGGTACGTATTCTTAATTTATTATTCCTTGTACTTAAATAATACATCTTATATTCCACCATCCTATATACCGCTGTCATATGGGTAGCATCATTTGCTATCATTGCCGGGTAGAGGCATCGACATTCTTTATGTCAATATACGATCTATTCCGGGTATCTTCTGTTAATTATATCCTACACCCTTGACAGCGTCAATACAGCCACCTAAACGCACAGGATGACAGCGCTTTAAAAAATTCAATAAAAAAACTCCCCTAAAACAGTTCAGGAAAGTATACGGTTTCTTAGCTATATAATTGGAAATTTCCAAAGAAAAGCCAAGGGTTGTGGTGCCCCCTCGGCTTTTGGAATACCCCTTAATTATGCAATATACTTCTTTAAAAAGGTAGGAACGCTATCAGGATCACCGTTCATAGAAATTGTAAAGCTAATATTAAATTTCTCCGAAATCTTAGTTATATCCGAGATCCAATCACCGATATCAGCCAAATCCTCATTTAGATATTCCAAAAGTCCGTCTATGAAGATCCTTTCAATGTCATAGTTTTGTGCTATAATCCCACTCAAAAATCCATAAAACACATTGAAATCCCTTATATCAAAATCCCTGAGCTGTATCAACCGAATTCTGTGGTTCAATTCAATCATCCTGCGTCTTTCCCCGCTGATAAAGACAATTTCACCCTTGGTTTCATCCAAAGCTTTGTTGGCCATGTTCACCAAGGTCTTGGTCTTCCCGGTACCCTTGCCACCGACCACTGCTTGTATCATGTTGACCGCCTCCCACCATATTATTTCACTGTTTTAACTAGGTTTTATTATATCATGAGGGCAAACCTTAATTGGTTTGCTTCACGCCGATTCAATAAATAAATGCATTAAATAAAACCCTAAAAGTTCTATCTCCTTAATTGCATTTATTATATCATAATAAAAATTTCTTTACCATAGTCATATAGATTTATCCCTACAAAGAGGAACCAGGGCCTTAGGGGAATTTCCCCACAGCCCTAGTTTTTTTTATGTTTCCGCTTCCTTAGGGAAGTGTTTAGAATCTCCTTACGAATCCTAATATCCTTTGGCGTTATCTCTACCAGTTCATCATCATCAATAAATTCCAGAGCTTCCTCCAAAGTCAACTCCCGTTTGGGAGTAAGGCGCAATGCCTCGTCGGATCCAGCAGCCCTTACATTTGATGCATGCTTCCTTTTACATACATTTATCTCTATGTCCCCCTGACGGTTGTTTTCTCCTATAACCATACCCTCATATACCATAGTCCCCGGTCCTATGAAAAGGGTTCCTCTTTCTTGAGCGTTGTATAATCCATAGGTTGTCGCCTCGCCCTGATCAAAGGCTATCAATGAACCCTGCTGGCGGGATGGAATGTCCCCTTTGTAGGGATGATATCCCTCGAAGGTAGAATTTAATATTCCCTCACCCCTGGTATCTGTCAGAAACTCAGAACGATATCCAAAAAGTCCGCGAGCCGGTACAGAGAATTCCAACTTTACACGGCCTCCCCTGCTCTCTCCAATCCTTATGATCTCGCCTTTCCGTCTCCCCAACTTCTCAATAACTGTTCCCATATACAGGTCTGGTACATCCACCAGGACCCTTTCAATAGGTTCATGAAGTCTGCCGCCTATGGTTTCATAGATAACCCTGGGTTTTGAAACCTGGAATTCATAGCCTTCCCGTCTCATATTCTCAATCAAAATGGAAAGATGAAGTTCTCCCCTCCCAGAAACCACAAAGGCATCGGGTGAATCGGTCTCCTCTACCTTCAGACTTACGTCGGAATATGTTTCCTTGAACAAACGCTCCCTTAGGTTTCTGGAGGTCACATATGTCCCGTCCTGACCTGCAAAGGGGCTGGTATTCACCGAAAAAGTCATAGATATGGTAGGCTTGGATATCTCAACAAATGGCAAGGGTTCAGGATGTTCCGTATCGCATATAGTATCACCTATATTTATACCCTCCACCCCTGATACCGCTACAATATCCCCCATATCGGCATGTTCAACGGGTACTCTTTTTAGTCCATCGAAAAGATACAGATTAGTTATCTTAACCCTTTTATGTCCGTCACCATAGCTACACAACAAGGCCTCCTGACCTACATCTATATGCCCTCGTTCAATTTTACCTATAGCTATCCTTCCAACATAATCGTTATAGTCTAATGTGGACACCAGCAGCTGAAGGGGAGCGAGGCCATCCCCCTTTGGCCCTGGTATATACTCCAAAATGGTCTCGAAAAGAGCGGACATATCCTGTCCAATTTCATCAATATCTCGAGATGATGTCCCCTCCTTTGCCGATGTATAGACAAAAGGGCAATCCAATTGTTCTTCATCTGCACCCAAATCTATAAGCAGATCCAACACCTCATCAACTACTTCCACTGGCCTGGCATCAGGCCTGTCTATCTTGTTGATGACCACTATTACAGGATGGCTTAGTTCCAATGCCTTGGACAGCACAAATCTTGTTTGAGGCATGGGCCCTTCAAAGGCATCCACCAATAGGAGGACTCCATCTACCATCTTTAGTACCCTCTCCACTTCGCCGCCGAAATCGGCATGCCCCGGGGTATCTACGATATTTATCTTTATCCCTTTATAGGAAACCGCAGTATTTTTGGATAATATGGTAATCCCACGCTCTCTCTCTATATCGTTGGAATCCATAACCCTGTCCTGAACCTGCTGATTTGCACGAAAAACCCCGCTTTGCTTTAATAGCTGATCCACTAAGGACGTTTTCCCATGATCAACATGGGCAATTATGGCTATATTTCGAATGTCTTCTCTCGTATTCATAATCTTGGTGTTAAGCCTCATAATCTAAATCATGAGGGTGAATACCCGTTCTCCTCTCTGTATATAGGCTTATTTCGTTTCCATATTTCTTAAGTTACACAAACTCAACCGTTTGCATATCCAATATCTGTAAATATTCCCTCATTGGTTAATTTAACGCTTGTACTAGTCAATCATATGCCGGTAATGGCTATTGACCGCTACTTCTTATCAACAGATCATTACCTAAGATTATGAACTAGCAGCAGAGGTTAATATAATACTTCGATATAACAGTAAGATTATAACAGTATGAGGTTTCAAAATCAAATACATTATCTCTCCTATTATTAAAAGCCTGGTTATTAATTAATAACACATAAAAACAGGGCCATTGATGACCCTGTTCTAATTTGCTCTCTCGCATTTCCCTATATCCTGTTTTTGAGTGTATTTAACATTGTTTTCACTTGTGGTATAAAGGATACCGCTAAGCATATCACAGTCTCTGTACCAATAATTAAAAGGTTTACAAGCAGTGAATACAGGATTGTGTTCATACCTTCTGGCGCATACTCACCAAAAAATATCACGCCTGATAAAAATGAACAGAAAAATCGTAAAAATCCTCCCAAGGCTATACCCTTATGAAGGTTGTTTTTAAAATAGCCGGCAAAGCCTAAGACAGTGTAGGCTATTACATAATCCAATAAAACCTGCACCCAATGGACTATATAGGGTCCCTGGATCAGCTGCAAAAGGCCATATGCCGTACCGGCGGCTAACCCAGCTTTAACACCAAAAAAGTAGGCAAAGACGAATAAGGGTAACATACTGGCAGGTGTTATCGACCCTCCCTGGGGCCATCTGTATAGCCTTATATATGACAGGACAAAAGAAATTGCTATAGATAATCCTGCATATACTACCACTTTAGTATTATAGTGTTCAGCCTTTTTCTTCGATAATGCTAAATAGACTATGAAGCCTATAACAAGAATAACAAGTATAGCTATCGTTATGGGCTTTAACTCAGTCAATTTAGAAAACATCGTCTTAAGATATTCAAATACAGGCATGGATTCACCCCCTTCCATAAAGTATTGCGTACGCAATTGGGGGTTAATAAATAAGAAACGCAAGCTATTCATGCTTGCGCGCAATGTTGATTTCATTACACGCTTCCCTTCGTTGGAATTATCCTTACAGGTTCAAAGGGTCGGTGAACATCACCATCTCAGCCATTAAGCTCCCCTAGCGTATACATTTTATTAACTTATATGTTTATTTTAATCTATCCAGCCTGGTTTGTCAAAGTCCTTTTACTATCCGATACCGTTTATTCTTGAATAATAGCCGGGTTTCGTATAAAAGGCTCGCTAAACTCTAGATTTCCAAAGGATTTTACAACCTTTCCCCCTACCAAAAACTGTACTTCCTTAATGTTGGATGTATTGACTGGATCTGTAAGGGAATTAACCATAGCATACAGGGTCATTAGTGCACCTGTACTTCCCATTTTATTGCCGTCTAAGCTTTCAGGAAGATCCACCATTACCGTTCTGTTATTTGAATCCATCCATACCCTAATATCACCTTTAGAAATTTCCGGGGGAATAACAGCTACATGATCTGTGTCCTCTCGGGGACCCAATATCAATTCATCTATGATGGTTTTTGCTATCTGTACATTTTCCCTGCTCATGGCCCTGTATTCGGGGATTAAGAAGGTGGAATCAGCGTTTGCAAAGTATATTTTTATTTTTCTGCCCAGTTTATTGGAAAAATTCTTTGTGGTTAAGGGCTTAGTCAAGTCAATTTCATATAGGGGGGTATCCACATAATCGCCATACCTATTCTGGTAGAATATCTTTACCCCATCAACATTGTTAAGGCCTTGTAGATTATATACAATAGAGCTTAAAATAATCGACTCCCTGTTTCTATTCAGTTCAGCCTTCGCCTGGACCTCCTGGGGATCTTCCTTTTTACCCTTGCTTCTGGAGGTACCCTCTTCAGTAAAAGGGACTTTTAGCTCTTTCGAGAAATATAGGGCGACTATTCTTGATTCTCCATTATCATCATCCATCAGTTTAATATCCAACAACTGAGTGCCCTGAGGTAGTACCGGATAGAGCCCTTCTGAAACACTTATGGGTCCTTTTATAAGTTCTTCTATTATAGCCCTGGCAATACCTCCATTCTTAACACTTATGGTTCTTATCTCGGACAGTAGGTACTGCCCCCTAAAATCGCGGAAAAAGAGTTCCCAGTTTATCTCTTTAATATTATCCTGTGTTGGGTCATTACCCTGGGTTGCTATCAACTCGTTTAAATTATTCGTGGTTCTAACCAGCACCCCCAGGGATTCGGTGCCATCTGTACCATCCCGGGTTAACTCCTTACCATCGATATTAATTTTCACATATTTAATCTTTTCCTGCTCCGTAAGGGTATTTACCAAGGCAGTGCGTGCAACCAGCAGGTCCTCAGCATCCAGGAATTCATGAGATAGATTGATATTTACTATGTTATCAATTTGTTGAATTTCTAACACCTTAGTCTTGCTGGGGATAACTGGCTGTAGTTCCTTTGAAATCGGTCCCCTGATCAGTCCCTCCACCACCTCAACCATGAAGGAATCCATATCAGTCGCCAATATCTTACGCGATTCGCTAACCAGTTTGTTGTTTTCTTTGTCCCAGAAATATAGTGACGCGCTTTGCTGTATAATGGATCTTTCATGGTCTTCCTCAACTATATCGTCCTCAGTTGAAGCACTGTCAAATATTTCTGCTTTTTCCGAATCATCTATTACATCTTTCTTTATTAGCCCCTCTGGAGGCTTGTTTATACCTCCGCATCCGGAGACCAATATAACAAGTAGAGTTACTATAAAAATATACGCTGTCCTTTTCAAAATGTTTCCCCCCTGTTCCATCAACGGAACTCACTAACAAAGTCGGGTAGCTTTACCTTCCAGATATTATCTTCGTCCACCACACTAATCATATCCCCTTGTCTCTTTTCCTTTTTTCCAGATGTAAAGGTGACATTGTATGATACAGTAACAAAGGCTTTGCCATCCGGTTTTATTTCCTCATCAGTAATGAAAGTATTTTCCAGTTCTATGCTCGCCACTACCGCCGACCACAGGCTAGCTAATTCTTCCTTGCTTGGGAGACTATCCTTCCCCATGGTTTCCTTTGCAAGCAAGGGATAAACTCTATCCCATTTGGGTTCCCCCACTAAGCCCCTAAAAACTAAATCAACGGACTTCGATGGGGTTAATATATAGGACCTATCCCTATTTAGGGCCACCAACACAGCATTTGCAAACTGCCCATCTTCCGATTCAGCTGATTCAGGAAACATCAACTTGCCCAATTCCTTATCCATATCCGCATAGGATACAGCCCGATTTTCAACTAAAAATTTAACTTGATTAACACCTTCCAATTCTGTTAACGAATCTACTATTGAATAAATACCCAGGCGTTTCATCTCGGCTTTTACAATAGCCCTTTTGTCTTCGGGTATCTCCTCCTTGCCGGGGATCTCATTTAGACTGATGTCATCGGTAAACTCCTTGCTTAAGTTAACAAATACAGTTTCACCTTTTCTAGTCACATCCAGAACTTTCACCCCCGCAGGCATTATTGAAATCCGGTCGTGCTGACTGGGGCCTTTCAGGAGTTCCTCAACCAATAGCTGTTCTACAGATTGCTTATCCCTAACAGCTGTCCTAATCTCCGGTACCAAATAATCAGAAAATTTATGCTTGAAGTAGAGGGTAAAGGTATATTCTTCCGGCCTGGGATCCGGATCTATTGATAAGACCTTCTCGTTAGTGATCTGATTGCCCTCTTCTTTTTTTTCGTTGTTATAATCCTTACCGCCCATGGCACTACAACCGGTAACTATAATTACCAGTATCGTAAAAAGGATTATATGCCAAAATTTCTTACCCAAAGTTCCACCTCCGGTTCCTACTGGGTCATGAACACATATATTATAGGGGATTAACATTACAAAAGGTTTAAGCAAGGTTAACATTTTAATAAAGCATGATTATACTTCACCCTCCCAAAGGGGCAGATTAATTGTAAAAGTGGTTCCCCTTCCCTCTTCACTATCCACTTTTATACTGCCCCCATGTAATAGTATAATTCTATGCGTAATGGACAGGCCCAATCCCGTTCCTCCGGTATACCTGGATCTGGCTTTATCAACCCGGAAGAAACGATCAAATATATGGGGGATGTCTTCCTTGGGAATACCTATACCAGTATCCGAAATCTTTATAATTGCCTGATCCTCCTCTTCGTAGACATCCACCATAACCCGGCCCCCATCCGGTGTGTATTTAATGGCATTGTCCACCAAATTACTAATAGCTTGCTGTAATCTTACGGCATTCCCCGTCGTCATCGTTCTATCCTGAATTCTGGTATGCAAACTTATATTTTTGTCCTTAGCCAGGACATTTAGCCCTCTAACGGTCTTCTCCACCAGATGGGATAGATCCACTACCTCCTCTTTCTCGCTCACCTTCTCATGGGCGTCTATCTCAACCAGGGATAATAAATCTGTTATAATTGCATTTAAACGATCAATCTCCGCATTAATATCAGTTAAGAATTCAGTGTAAATATCTGAGACATCGCCACCCATATGAATCAAGGATTCAGCCAAAACCTTGATAGCACTTAGTGGGGTTTTTAGTTCATGAGATGCATTGGAGACAAACTCATTCCTAGCTCTGTCCAGGTTCTCCAACTTTTCGCTCATGATATTAAAGGCTTCTCCCAATTCACGGAATTCACCAATGCCCCTAACTTTGACCCTCTGGCCCAGGTGACCTTGACCCATTTTACGAATTACATCCGTCAATGATTTTATTGGTCTGGTTATATATGCACTTATACCAAAACTAACCAAAATAACAAACACAACGATGAGAAAAGATGATCTAAAGAGCATTATTCTTACCGCTTCAAGAATTTCACCTATGTCTGAAAGAGAGGTAGATATAATAACTGCACCAATTATTTTTTGGCTATCATATATAATAGGAGAAAATGAATACATTACCCATTTTTGTCCGTACAACCTATCCCCTATGTGTAAAACTGTAGGATCTATATCTTTACCCAGTAGCAAATCATCTACTATAGGAAAATCATTTCGGAGGTTTCTCTTTAAAAATCCATTATCACTCAAGTCGTTATATGAATCAAAATCTACAATACCGTTGGCATCTAAGACGAGTATTCGGGTAGGCTGACCCCCCTCACGATACATTATTTCTTCCCCTATTTGGCTGATGGTAAATATTATATTTTCCTTTATTGCAGTATCTGAACTAGAATAATCCTTGGATATGACTTGGGCTACCTGTACCGCATAAGCCCTAAATCGTTCTTTCTTATCATGGATCTGGCGATTTTCAAATAACTTCAGTATCGTTAGATTGGTAACCACAAAGCCTATCCCAATAAGTATGAGATAGGCAATTGCAATTCTCCATCGTAGACTATGAAAGGTTTTTTTATTTATCCACAAAGTAGTACCCCACTCCCCATTTAGTAAAGATATACTCAGGTTGGCTGGGATTTTTTTCTATTTTTTCCCTTAGCCTCCGTATATGAACATCAACCGTTCGTAAATCGCCGAGATAATCATATTTCCATACGGTCTCCAGTAAATTCTCTCTACTATATACTTTTCCTGGGTTGGAAGCAAATAATTGAAGAAGATCAAATTCTTTGGCGGTCAGATTTACGTCCTTCCCGTCTATAGCTACGCTTCTGTTGGCTATATTTATCGTCATATTATGAATTTTTATGACCTGTTCCTGATTCTTGCTTTCGTTATGATTGGACCTCCTAAAAATCGCTTTAATTCTTGCCTTTAGTTCAAGAATATTGAATGGTTTTGTTATATAATCATCGGCTCCATATTCCAAACCAAGGATTTTATCCATATCTTCGCCTTTGGCAGTAAGCATAATTACAGGAACAGAAGATTTCTCACGTATCCGCTGCAGCACCTCAAAACCATTCAACTCGGGAAGCATGACATCCAACACGACTAAATCAAATTCCTCACTGAAGAACTTATCAACGGCTTCCTGCCCGTCATAGGCCTCTACAATATTGTATCCGTCCTGTTCCAAACTAAATTTTAGTCCTTTTATGATGGCAGGTTCATCATCTACTATCAACAGATTCTTCTGCATTATGCGTCACTTCCCTTTCCTTAATTAAATACCATCTAAAAGTAACCGGTCGGTTGAAATCCTCTGATTTTCTAGCAAATCATCACAATTAGATACTACCATAGGCATCCGTTAAAATCAATGCGTTTGCCGATTTGATTGCATCATGTATATTGTTACCGGCACAAAAGATTATAATCATTTGACCGTAATGAGGTCCTTTAAACCATCAAAGGTCTTCTGTCCAATTCCAGGTACATTCATCAAATCTTCCTCACTTCTAAAAGCACCATTTTGCTCTCTGTAATTAATAATGTTGCCTGCAATCACCGGACCGATTCGGGGAAGGGTTTCTAATTGCCCCTGGTCTGCCGTATTTATATTTACTTTAGCCTTCTCTTCATTCATCTGCGTACCTGGAGAATTTACAACCGGACACTCTTCACCTATTTTCGGAATTATATACATCCCCTCATCCTGGACCCGCAGGGCTAGATTTACCTTCAAAAGATCTGCCTCATCGAGAAAACCACCGGCTTTTTCTACGGCCTCAATAAGGCGGGATTCGGCAGGAACTTCAATTACCCCCGGGTATCTGACCTGCCCGGTTATGTAAATCTTTACGGTATCTGAAGTTCCGAGATCGCCTTGTTCTTCCTGCTGGACGCTATTGTCCCCGTTCTGGCTTTCTGGTACTTTTGAATTCCCCTGAGGTACAATTACTACGCCCTCGGGATTGTTTCTTTGTAAAATAGTGTCTTTAAAGATGACGGAGGTAAGTATTCCTATAATTACAACTCCAATAGCCGCTATGAGCTTAATATGCTTGCTTTGAATTTCAACCATGGCGATCATCCTCAATTACGTTAACTATCATCTACATATATTGTAAATAAGATCAAATATTACATATTCAGTTTATATATCTGATCCTATATTCTTTATTCTATCCCGTTTAATAAATTCCTCTTTTTTCATATCCTTTTATAGGCTTTTTCCTGTACAAATCCATGGTTCATCTGCTATACTTAAGGATGACTTTATATTTGTGTTAGAGGGTGTGGGGTTGAGATGAAAAAAGTAATTGCAGTATTATTGGTACTAATATGTGTAATTTCCTTTGCCAGCCCAATACTTGCAACACCGGATGGGGATACAGTGGACATCACCATCTTTTCTAATATAAAACCGAACAATATTGAGCTCGATGCCCAGGGGGCTGTTTTAATGGCCTTGGAAAACGGGGAGATACTCTTTTCTAAAGATTGTAATAAACGACTTTATCCAGCAAGCACTACAAAGATATTAACAGGGTTACTGGCCTTGGAATATGGGGATTTAGATGAAATCGTGACCGTTGGAAACGAGGCCAACCTATGCGCCTATGATAGTAGCAAGGCAGGCATTGATTTACATGAAGAGATTTCCCTTAGAAATCTACTCTACGGTCTAATGCTACCTTCGGGGAATGACGCCGCCTATGTCATTGCAGTACATATCGGCAGAAAAGTCAAAGGTGATTCAAGTCTATCCATAGACGAAGCCCTGAAGATCTTTATTGCCCTTATGAATAAACGTTCCAGGGAACTGGGAGCTATCCATTCAAATTTTGAAAATCCTGATGGATATCACCATGATAACCACTATACTACAGCCCATGATTTAGCCCTTATTACACGGGAAGCCATGAAATATGACATTTTTCGGGAAATAATCAGCACGCAAATGTTTACTATTCCCGATTGGTCCAGTGCACATGACCCCACTGTTGAGGAGAAGGAAATAAGATATTGGAGAAATACCAATGCATTAATACAACCCAATAGTAAGTACTACTACCCACATGCCATTGGAGGAAAAACCGGTTATACATCCAATGCCATGCATTGTCTGGTGGCCATGGCCAATAGGGATGGCGTCGAGTTGTTAACTGTTGTACTAAGTAACACTACCAAGGACAGTAAATGGATTGATTCTACCACACTCTTTGATTATGGATTTAGTAATTTCGTGAGATATCAGCCCTTTACCAAGGGTGAACAAGTGGATATCCTATATATAACGGGAAACCCTACCACCGATTGGGTTAGGGTTTTAATGGCTGAGACTCCAACACACTTCATACGTAAGGACCAAATATCCAAGATCAGCCATGAAATACAATGGAATCCGGAAATTAGCCAGAAAACGGAGGATGGAAGAAATATAATTTCCTTACCTGCCCCAGTTTCCCAATACCAGAAAGTTGGAACCATAACCTTCCGGCTTGGAGATACCATCCTTGATAGTATAGATTTAGTAGCCTCCAAGTCCGTTGAGGTAAATGAGATAAAACCAAATTTCCCTGCTAAGTTACGGGATGGTGTCTATATTCCATATCTGGCCTTATGGTACGATCTAAGCCTATGGCAGAAGTTTGCCTTAGGAACCGGGGTGTTTGCCTTGATCGTCTTCATCCTTTACATTAGAGCCGTAACCGTAAGACAGAGAAGGAGAAGATATGTATTCAGAAGAAGATAGCCGCTTAATGGCTATCTTCTTCTGATTTACATATTGTACATTAAATCCTAACGGTATGCCCTGGCACTTTATATCGCATGCCTGGTATGATTATTTCTCACTTGACTACGATATTAACAAGTTTTTTGGGTACTGCTATAACCTTGACTATGTTCTTACCGGCTATCGATTCCTTAATTTTTTCATGCCCCAATGCAATCTCTTCCATTTCCTCCCTGGTAGCCTCAGCTGATATTGTCAGGCGTCCTCTGAGCTTTCCATTTACCTGTACCACTATCTCTATTTCATCCTTAATCAACGCCTCGGGATCCCATTTCGGCCACTTCTGATCATGTACACTGCCTTCCATTCCAACAAGTTCCCATAATTCAGAAGCTATATGGGGAGAAAAAGGAGCCAGCATTATCATCATATTAGTGATAGCCTCCTTCAAGATACCTCTATTCAGGTTGCCATCCCTGTTCTTTTCCAAATAGTCATAGGTTGCATTGACCAGCTCCATAATAGCGCTGATGGCTGTATTAAAGTTGAACCGTTCACCAATATCCGTTGTAACCCTCTTAATCGTATTGTGTAGTACATATCTCAATTCTTTGTCCTGACCGGAAAGGGTATCCTCAGCTCCCAAATCATTATTCATAACCTCTTGGTAGGATTCCGTCACCAGCCTCCAGATCCGATTCAGGAACCTGAAACTGCCCTCTACCCCTTGATCACTCCACTCCAGATCTCTCTCCGGAGGAGCACCAAAGAGTATGAATAGACGGGCTGTATCCGCACCATATTTTGCAATGATCTCTTCCGGGCTTACGGTATTGCCTTTGGATTTGGACATTTTCGCCCCATCTTTTAAGACCATACCCTGGGTTAAAAGCCTGGAAAAGGGTTCTTCTACCGGCGATAGACCCATATCATAGAGTACCTTGGTGAAAAAGCGTGCATATAGCAAATGAAGAATGGCATGTTCTACCCCGCCTACGTATTGATCTACGGGCATCCAATACTTGGTCTTATCCATATTAAAGGGATGATCATGGTTGTTAGGATCCGTAAACCTTAGAAAGTAGAAGGAAGAGCATACAAAGGTATCCATGGTATCAACTTCACGTTTGGCACTTCCTCCACACTTTGGGCATGTGGTATGAACAAATGATTCGCTGGTGCTAAGGGGCGAGTTGCCCTTACCCGTAAACTTAACATCCGTGGGCAATAAAACCGGAAGGTCTTCTTCTGGCACCGGTACCATACCGCATTTATCACAATACAGTATGGGGATGGGAGCTCCCCAATATCTTTGACGAGATATTAACCAATCCCTGAGCCTAAAGTTTACCTTTCCTTCTCCGATACCCTTGGCTTCCATATATTCTATTACCTTTGTAATTCCCTGTTTGCTGTCTAGTCCATTGAAGGGACCCGAATTAATCATAACCCCATCTGCTTCAAAAGCCTGATCCAAATTATCCATATCAATACTTTCGTCCCTGGGCTTTATAACTGGTATAATGGGTAGATTATACTTGGTAGCAAATTCAAAGTCCCTTTGGTCATGGGCAGGAACCCCCATTACGGCTCCTGTTCCGTAATCCATCAATACATAGTTCGCTATAAACAGGGGAACTTCTTTTCCGTTCATTGGATTTATGACATATCTACCTATAAAGAGTCCCTCTTTTTCCGCTTCGGTGGATGTCCTCGATATCTCGCTTAGGTGCTCCATTCTTTTACGAAACTCTTTGACCGGCTCCTCATATTCTGTACCCTCCACCAACTTGGGGACCAAGGGATGCTCAGGGGCCAATACCATAGAGGATACCCCGTATATGGTGTCCGGTCTGGTTGTAAACACTTCAATTTTTTCGTCAAACCCTTGAATCTGAAAGGACACCATTGCCCCCTCGCTTCTTCCAATCCAATTCTTTTGCATAATCTTAACCTTTTCAGGCCAATCTTCCAACTTATCTATATCGTCAAGGAGCCTTTGTGCATATTCAGTTATCCTAAAGAACCATTGCTCCAGTTCCTTTTTTGTGACTTCAGTGCTGCATCTCTCACAGCCACCATTTACCACCTGCTCATTAGCCAAGACGGTTTCACAGGAAGGACACCAATTTACTGATGATTTCTTCTTGTAGGCCATTCCCTTTTTGTAGAACTGTAGGAATAACCATTGAGTCCACTTATAATACTCCGGGCTGGAGGTTGCAATCTCTCTACTCCAGTCATAGCTAAATCCCAAGCCCTTAAGCTGTTCCCTCATAGTATCAATATTGCTGCGAGTCCACTTGTCCGGATGAATACCCCGCTCAATAGCAGCGTTTTCTGCCGGCAGACCGAAGGAATCCCAACCCATGGGATGAATAACATTATATCCTTGCATAGTCTTAAATCGTGCTATAACATCGCCTATGGAGTAATTCCTAACATGCCCCATATGCAAGTTGCCCGAGGGATAGGGAAACATCTCCAGCATATAATATTTCTCTTTATTTGGGTCCTCCTCCCTTTTAAAAACTCCCTCGGTTTCCCATCTCTTCTGCCATTTTCTTTCGATCTCAGCAAAATCGTATTTCACACTATTACCTCCTATATGCCCAATAAAAATGCTTTATATCGGGATTTGTGCACTGTAAAGCATTTTACCTGCTTCGTATACTACAATAATTGTATATAGACACAAATCTCCAACTCCATTGAAACCAGTATATTGCAATTGCCAAGGTAATTGCTCCCGATGGTTTTGATCTGGATTTCTTAATTAATTAGATAAAAAATCCCCTCGTTCCTTTAGGGACGAGAGGTCTACCCGCGGTACCACCCTATTTGATTGCATAGGAAATATTGATTACACCCAGAAATCGGATTGAGTTAATCTCAGCGACTTTCGGGTTAAACCATCCTATAGCATCCACTCTTCATCAATAAGGCGATGAGCCACTACAGTTTGGTCTGGGCGAGTTCGGATCCTCAAATATCGACTTGCACCATCCGTCGACTCTCTGAAAATTCTCAGCATCCTACTATTCCCACTGTAGTTTCTTATACATTTTCAGAATAATAAAATATTATATTGTATCAATTAAAGGTTGTCAACTGATAAGGGTATAGCGTCAGCCCATAGGCGTTCCAAGCCATAGAACTCCCTTTCTTCGTGGTGGAATACATGGAGTATGATATCTCCATAGTCCAATACAACCCAGCGATTACCCCGTTGACCGTCACGGTGTATAGGTTCCAGTCCCTCTTCCTTCATCTTTACTTCCACTTCCTCATAAAGGGCTTTCACCTGAGATTCCGAGCGACCACTTGCAATGATAAAATAATCCGCAATAATGGTCAGGGAATGTATGTCTAAGACCGTAACATCCTGTGCTTTCTTATCCCGTAATATCCCAGCGATCTTCAGTGCGGTACGCTTTGTATTTAGTGGCAATAAATCCCCTCCTATAATTTTTTCTTATTTAATATAATACTATTTCGCGCTTCCAAGGTATTTGGATGTATTAAACCGCCTCTAGCTATAACCAATTTTATGGTATTATCCAAGGCCTTTAACAACGCACCCTGTAGGTCTTCTAATGCAAGGGCTCTCAGTTCATCTACTCCCTCAAAGGTGCGACCAGGCTCGATCAGATCGGCTAAGTAAACGATCATCTCCAGCAACTTCATATCCCTTTTGCCATAGGTGTGATATTCAATAGCTGAAAGGATATCCAAATCATCTATCCCAAAAATATCATTTGCTACTCTTGCTCCTAATGGACCATGGATTAAGCCCCTTTGACACAGACTAATTTCATCCAATTCAATTTCGTATTCCTTTGACCTTAGTATTAGCTCACTACCACTGAACCCCTTGGCACAGTCGTGCAGCAACCCGGCAATAGCCGCCTTATCTTCATCAGCATTGTGAAGGCGGGCTAACCTCTTAGCACATTCCATTACCCTTATAGAATGCCGCAACCTCTTAGGCTCCAACATTTCAGTCAACTTATTAATAATTTGTCTTTCATCCATTAGATACTCCGTCTTTATAAGGTATTTCAAAAATTATGACTCCCTGGTTTAAAATTACAGGATTGAATTTCATCGTTGTAGTCGCTAATCCTTGACATATAGCCCCTTCTCCATAATATACTCCTCTACCCTATCAGGCACCATATATCTGATGGATTTTCCCCTCGATACCCTATTTCTTATATCCGTCGACGATATATCTATCATAGGAGCTTCAACGAATTGTACAATGTTGTTAAAGCGTTCTCTTACCCTTTCAGCCTTGATCATCAATGTATCTGTCGGGAAATTGGGTCTAAAGTACACAGCTAAGTTGCACAATGTCATTATTGTCCCTGCATCTTTCCAACTATCTATCTCTAAAAATGAATCCCCGCCTACTATCAGCCAAATTTTGTTTTCGTCGGAATGCCCTTGACTCAGGGCTTTAATGCTGTCTACGGTATAGCTTATACCTTCCCTTTTCAATTCCAGATCACTTACATCAAAGTAGGGATTTTCCAGGATAGCCAACCTAGTCATCTCAAAACGATAGTTTGCAGGGCTAATATGGTTATCATTTTTGTGAGGTGGGATCTTTGCCGGGATAAAGAGCACCTTATCTAGGCTGCACTCCTGTCTCGCCATCTCGGCTACTATTAAATGTCCTATATGTATCGGATCGAAGGTCCCACCAAATACTCCCAATCTTCTTACCAATTCCTCTTAATTCTCCTTAACATAAACTCCCTTTACTAATTATACCATACTTCAAGTCCTGGTACTACATGTATTACAGGAAACATAACCTTTTCATCATGTTGCAGACATCCATTAAGCCTTTGTCTCTCCTATATGTTGCTAAATAACATAGATTAAACGTGAAAAAAATAAATCATAGTTTAATTGCCCAAAACATGGCAATAATCTAGTTGGAGGTGTTTATATTGTCCTTTAAAACCTATTTAAACAAGATTCGTCTACTTAGTTATTATATGGGGACCGAAGATACCCCCCGACACCTAATAGGGCTTATTGCTGACTTTTTATTGCCTGTACTCGGTTTCTTCTCTGCCCTATATCTATGGCTGATTTTGCGCACTAGATCTCCCCTGGTATCAATAATTATCGGCCTTGCTGTTTCATTTCTGTTCGCCCTTGCCCTTTTTCTTCGAAAAAGAGCATTCTATAGAAAAAAGCGAAATCAAATACGCAGGCTAATAGCCAGAGACTATATGACCAGCCAACTTGCCATGTTAAGTAGACAAGAATTCGAATGGCAGCTTCTCAGGGCATTGTCCAGTCTCAAGGGGCTAAAGGACCTGGAGCAACGAAAAGGATATCTAAAGGCCCAATATAACTATGCACCCATAGCCATAGGCTATCACCATTCCCCTTATAAGGGTTACGTGTCCTATGAAAGGGTATGGGCTTTTTATAATGCCTACCGTACGAGGGGGTATAACAGCCTCATTTATATTTCATCGGGCTACTTTGAAGATGCCTGCAATAACATACAAGATGGCGATCTTCATATTCCCATCACCCTTATGGATATTGATGACCTACTTGACCTAATGGAGCAAGCAGGCATGACCCCTGGAGAAGATCAGTTGGATCATCTTGTAGAACAGAGAATTACGGAAATTAAACAAAAAGCAAGGAGTGCCAGAAATCATACCACAATACCCTATAAAATTAAACGATATATGCTAGCATCCCTTTTATTTTTAGGCTTATCCTTGCTCTTTCGCAAATATTTCCTTTTCTATTTTGTACTGTCCATCCTATTTTCCGTATTGGGTTTGATTAATCAAGTCCTGTATGGTAACCATAAAGAATACGATTCAAAGTCGCCTTAATTGGGAAGTTCAATCTTTGGGTTCTTCGTAGATTTTCTATATAGCACAAACCTGCTGCCAATGAGTTGCACCTCTTGGGCCGATAGTTCCCGGGCCAACTCCTTGAAGATATCCTTTATATCCATTTCAGCGTTTTGTAATACATGAACCTTTACAAGTTCTCTGGCCTCAAGGGCATCATCAAGCTGTTTTATAAGATTGGCGTTTATCCCGCCCTTGCCTATTTGAAAAATGCTATCTATTTGATTGGCCATTCGTCTCAAATAACTTCTTTGCTTACTGGTTAGCATTCCATTCACCTCTTTTCTACAGTTGTCCATACAGCTGCTCGATTATTCTATAAAATCAAATTCAAGATCATTCATCTGTACTGTGTCACCGTCTTCGATGCCTGCATCCTTTAAGGCATCTATAATTCCCATCTTTCTAATGGCTCTCTGAAAATATTGCAAGGACTCATAATCTTCCAAATTTACCCTACCCAAAAGTCTATCAATTGCGGGCCCATATACTGTATATACATTGTCTACTATTTCGATTTCAAAGGGCTCTTCCTCTATATCCGTACTATCCCAATCAAATTCTGACTCAAAGGGTTCAGGGGGTGGAAGTTGATCCAGCATATTGACCAGTTCCAACACTAAGGGATCAAAACCCTTTCCGGTCGCTGCTGATACAGGGAATACCTTTATTCCTTTTTTACTCAATTCCTCCTCCAGTCTTGAGATGTTCTCCCTGGCGGTAGGGATATCCATCTTATTGGCTGCTACTATTTGGGGCCTTTGGGCCAGCTCCTTGCTAAATGATTCTAATTCCTTATTTATGACATAGAAGTCTTCTATAGGATCCCTGCCCTCTATACCGGAAACATCCAAAACATGAACCAATATCCTTGTCCTTTCGATATGTCGGAGAAAATCAATCCCCAACCCTGTTCCTTGGTGTGCGCCTTCTATTATACCGGGGATATCGGCCATAACAAAGGACCTATCAAACCTGGTTTTCACTACTCCAAGATTCGGTGAAAGGGTGGTAAAATGATAATTCGCAATCTTGGGACGCGATGCTGTCAGTACTGATAAAATAGTGGATTTCCCCACATTAGGGAACCCAATTAACCCAACATCAGCAATGGATTTTAATTCCAGAGTAACCCAAAGTTCCTGACCCTTTAAACCCTCTCTTGCAAATCTTGGGGCTTGACGGGTAGCGGTAGCAAACCTGGCATTACCCCTGCCTCCTCTACCACCACGAGCCAATACTACGCGCTGGTCGGGTTCAGTCAAATCTGCAATTATCCTGTTGGTCTCGCTGTCCCTGATAATGGTTCCGGGAGGTACTTCGATAATTACGTCCTCGCCCTTCTTACCATGCATCTTTCTTCCGCGCCCATCCTCCCCTGGTTGAGCCTTAAAAGATTTTTTATACTGAAAATCCATCAAAGTATGTTTGCCTGTGTTTACGACAAATACAACATCTCCGCCGTTTCCCCCATCTCCACCATCGGGGCCTCCCGCAGGCACATACTTTTCCCTTCTGAAGGATACGGCGCCGTTTCCTCCATCACCGGCCTTTATATGTATTTTTACGATATCTACAAACATATAATCTATAACTCCTTTTGATAGATTATGCCAATCTCCCAACCTAAATTCAATTATACCCAGCTCTATACCCCATAAGACATAGTCTTCCATAGAATTTTAAAAGTAAAGGTACCCTTTTTAATATACCCATAAAATATAAAAGGTCTATCACATAGCTATTTCATGTAATAGACCCGATCGGAAGTCCATATAACTGATATTATTAGTGTACAGCCAGCTGAGTCTCCTGATAAACGCTAACCTGCTTTTTATCTCGGCCTTTTCTTTCAAACTTAACTATGCCGTCTACCAATGCGTAGAGGGTATCATCTTTACCCCTGCCTACATTGTTACCGGGATGAAGTTTGGTTCCTCTCTGCCTTACCAGGATGTTCCCGGCCAAAACGAATTGCCCATCTGCTCTTTTAACGCCTAATCTCTTAGCCTCACTATCACGTCCGTTTCGGGAACTTCCTACTCCCTTTTTGGATGCAAAAAGTTGAAGATCCATTACAAACATCTACTCCACCTTCCTTTCCCGAATATCTACATATTCACTATATCCAGCTTCTATACTCTTAAGCCCCAAGAGGCCTGTTTCCAATACTATATTGGCTTCGTCAATCTTTTCTTGCGAAAGACCATCTGGTATCCTTAAGTCAGCCAAACCACTTTCTTGATGATATAGGGGTTTTATACCCACCACATTGCTTAATCCAATAACTGTTGTCTGGACTATAGCCGAAACAGCGCTACATATTATATCGCGTCCTATCTCGTCATACCCTGAATGGCCACTTACTTTTAACCGACGGATATTTCCCAAATAATCTCGCAAAATCAGTATCTTAATCATTACGATTATCCGATAATTTTACTAATTTGAACTTGGGTAAAGGGCTGACGATGTCCCTGCTTTTTCCTATAGTTCTTCTTAGGCTTGTACTTAAAAACGGTGATCTTTTTACCTTTCCCGTGTTTTATGACTCTGGCTTCAACCTTGGATCCCTCTAGGATAGGGGTACCAACTCTTAAAGACTCATCGTCGTTGATAGCTAATACTTCGTCGAAGGTAACTTCTGAGCCCTCTTCTACATCTAGCTTTTCTACCCTTATAACATCTCCCTCATGAACAAGGTATTGCTTACCACCTGTTTTAATAATAGCATACATTAAGATGCACCTCCTCTAACCAGTCTCGCCGGATAGTGGTACCTAAAAGGATTTCAAACCATATCCGTGCGGCTACGCACTGAAACATTTTATCATAACGACATGTTGATTGTCAAATTAAAAAATTCCCCTTGATTTTTTTTTACTTATATAGTATCATATTATGTGTTCTCAAGAACTACTGGGTGTGGCGCAGTTTGGTAGCGTGCTTGAATGGGGTTCAAGAGGTCGGGGGTTCAAATCCCTTCACCCAGACCAGTTTAAACCGCTTAAGTCTAAGACTTAAGCGGTTTATTTATGTTTACTTTATCTGCTACAACGCCAGAAATAATGGCAGTACGATAATGTTTATACTCTCGGTATAAATAATTCGGATTATCCTTTATGTGTCCGGCAAAGGATATCCAATATATATTTTTTATATATTTTTATAAAAAATAGCCTTGATGGCTATTACATGCTTTCTATAATAAGCTTTTTATTTTTTCTATAGACTTCCTATCCTTATGTAATACCTCACCAGCTATGTCTCTTGACCTTTCGTCAAGATCACCCCTTAGGACTTTTTCAGCCATATTAACACCTTTAGTCTCTCCTTCGATAGCTTTTTTTATGATTTCATTTGTATCACTATCTGGTCCCAGCTGCATATTCAGCATCATGTCACCCATATACCCCTTCATTCCAAGGTTTTCGTCTGGCTGTCCGCCTATAAATTGGATATAGCTTGCTAATTTATCAATATTTTCCCTATGCTGTTTCTGTACTTCTATAAAAGCTTGCTTCACATTTCCCTCTTCCAGCCTGGATATAAAGTTATTGAAACTCTCAACCGCCATATATTCTCCTTGTAAAAGCTGATTAAGTGCTTCTATTGTTCTTTTGTTGGACACTATTACTAACCTCCTTAGTACTAATTCAGTACTAAATTCATGCTGTTTATTTATTATGTCACTAATAGCATAAACAAATACATCCAGTACAGAAGCTTTATACCCTATGACATCCTGTTTATTCCCATCACGTCAACATATAACATTTCATGTATAAAAAAATCCAAGTATCTGCACGGCAGCACTTGGATACCAAGTCATATTTTACACGCTGTCTAAAAACTGTGTTCATCTATATAAGGTAATTTATTACTGATCATGTGGAATTTCACTGTCACACCATCTGAAGATATTTAACTATATCCAACCTTCCCTGTTTTAATATGCCTTCAATATCCTCTGGTGGTAGCGGCATACTAAAAAGAAATCCTTGAATAAAGTCACATTG
>ERZ773359.2183-NODE-2183-length-25336-cov-4.625054_pt1 | contig 25336 bp, 19 predicted proteins | sample MGYA00374955_ERZ773359 | MGnify/ENA primary metagenome ERZ773359 (study PRJEB29098, sample SAMN04486028) | biogas fermenter metagenome | study: EMG produced TPA metagenomics assembly of the Biogas fermentation microbial communities from Germany - Plant 4 DNA1...
CTTGCTGCCTGAGTAACAGCAAGCTTCATACTCAATTCTGACATAAACTTCTTTATTCCTTCTAGGGCTTTTAATATTCTTGTTTTCTTTGGCGACCCTGAAGAAACCTGCTCGATGATTATTTCTAAATCATCGTTCAAATTTGCTTTATCTTCATCCGGTATGCCGATTAGTTGCACATTATTAATTGCTTGCCTTAGTAAGTCAAGTAAATCTTTGTTATTATTTACATTTGTAATATTTGTTGAAGTGACTGTCGCACCGGGCGCAATAAAGAACTTTAAAATGTCTAGCACATGGGCATTTAAAAATCATTTCTGCCGTATCTTTTTCACTTATTTCTGGAATGTTTACTTTTCTTAGCGGTTTGTATTCTATTTTTATAACGCTATTTGACCTATTAAAAGATTTTTTCATATTACCGAATGCTTTGTTTATATTTTCAATTAAATAGTTTGTTGCAAGTGCTTCAATTTTTTTAACAACATCTTTTGAATAAAAATAATCTTTTTGTTTTGTTAAGCCGCAATACGGGCAGAACAAATCGTCAAATGGATGGTTCTCGTCCTGAATCTCACCAGAACGAAGCTTAAACTCAGACCCGCAAAAGGGTCATTCGAATGTAATATATCCTTCGACATCCCCTTGTATTGAAAAACTAATTTGATTATCTTTCATGTAATCTCCTTTCATTGGTGCGAACTCCAATAAATGTAATCTATAATAATTATATCCTATAAAAAATAATTTGACGACATATAAATAAACTGAAGCTTTATCTCAAATTTCGTAATCAATTAATTTTTATTTAAAAGAGGAGACTCAGGCAAAAGGATACTCGCCAGACTATAAGTCTATCAAAAATGAAGTTGAGTCAAAATGGCCACAATGGAAAGTTTCCACATATAATACAAATTTCGCAACGTCTGCACATGCAGTAAAACTTCAAATTAAATAGTAAGTAAAATACTGTGATAGTGTTAATATCTTTCAATTGTATGTATAGTTTGAAATAAAAAATTACTGCATAACATGTAGCTGGTTTAATATGTTATGCAGTTTTTTTATGGGATGTGTTTCTAGCGCAGTTGGGAGCGCGCTTGACTGGCAGTCAAGAGGATCCGAACTCCTGAACAAGAGGGTATCAAGGCTGGATTCTCCTGATAGAGTATATCGTAAATTGACGATTAATGTTGAAATATAGGAGATATGCGGATCACCACTTTGAGCTCCTGGGGAAAACCTCCTGCTAACTGGGTATTGGGAGATGCAATCTTTCGATAAGAGTATATCGCAATTAGACGATTGAAGGCGAAATGAGGCGTATATACGGGATGCGAATTTATAAAGTCAGCACCACATTTATTATAAAAAGATTATAACCAGCTATATTGATATGTATTAAAGTAATTTTATTTGTATGATAAAGACATAAAGGGGAGGAGGCACAAGAAACTTCTAATAAAAAAATTTCAACGTGTCATTATCATAAGTCGCTCATAAATAACAGCTAAATTATTTGACAACGGCATAAATTTAGAATATAATAATTCAAGAAATAATTAGTGTATAAGAAATACACCTCAGCAGGTAGAAGCTTGCATTAGTTTTAAATGAACAATAATTCATAACCGGATTTAATTAAAGTTTAATATTGAGAACATAACATTGAAGTTATAATCAGACGCTAAGAAGGCTCTTTTTCAGCCTTCTTTTTTATCCTATGAAAAGCTATGAGAAGCAATTTTTCAATGGGTAAATTTATCAAGGGATAAAACAAGGATAAAAGAGAGAAAAAACAGATACAGGTAAAACCATAACAGGCAAAATCAATACAGATAAAATCAGTACAGATGAAATCAAATTGGAATAATAAAAAAAGAGCATAAAAGGAGTAAAGATGGATAAAAAATTATGGGACAAAGCAGTGACATTTCACGGACATGAGTGTCCGGGACTTGCAATTGGAGTTAGGGCATGCGAAGCTGTGATTGAAAAAATGGGTATTGGAGCCTCTGACGATGAAGAAATTGTATGTGTAACAGAAAACGACGCTTGTGGAGTGGATGCAGTTCAGGCATTATTAAGCTGCACCATCGGTAAAGGAAATTTAATTTACCGCGGTACTGGTAAGCAAGCATTTGCATTCTTTAATAGAAAAGATGGAAACAAATTACGCGTTTATCTAAAGGCACAAAATATAGATGAGATGGAACGCAAGCAATGGCAGGAATATCTCTTGAATGCTCCTATAGACGAAATCTTTTCATTTTCAGTGCCTGCATTTGACCTGCCTGAACGAGCTCGAAGATTTCAAACTGTAATATGTGAGCTATGCGGGGAAGGCGCATCGGAGCCTAAAATGCATCTGCAGGAAGGAAAAATTGTATGCAGCGATTGTGTTAACAGTTATAGCAGGGGCTGGTAAACATGGGAAAACTCACATTTCCACCAGACGTTCAAGGCAATGAATGTAAGACGTCATAACGGATCAACAACAACAATAGTAACAACAGCAACAACAGCTACAAGGAGGGCATAATATTGAAAAACACTAAACTTTTCGGGTTATTTCTCGTAATAGTGCTCGTGGTAGTGTTAGTAATAAGTGGCTGCACGTCGGAACCATCTATTGATTCAGAAGCAGAAAACTCCAAAACTCGAACCGTCGTCGATGTTTATGGCCGACAAGTTGAGATGCCAGAGAAAATAGAAACCATAGCAGCCATCGGAGGTGCAGCACGTATCTTGACGTATGCAGGCTGCAGTGAAAAGTTGATAGGAGTAACAGATATGGATAAGCAGAACATATCTGCAATGCCATATACTGTTGTGAATGCTGAGCATTTCGCCTCGATAGCATCAGTTGGGAGCGGAGGAAGTAGTGATACTACATATATCGAAGAGCTGGTAACACTCTCCCCAGACATTATTATTGGTCTGACCGATGAAGATACAATAAAAAATGTAGCAGATAAAACAGGAATACCAACCGTGGGAATTTATCCCGAAGGCATGTTTGATGAAAGTTTTTTTGCAGCGCTTGAACTGATAGGGGAAATAATGGGCACCGAAGATCACTGCGCTGAGGTGGTAAATAAAATAAAAGGATGGCAAAAAGACCTGCATGACCGTACAAAAAATATACCAGATGCGGATAAACCCACTGTTTATACTGGAGCTGTCAGCTTTAGGGGCGCTCATGGATTTGAAGGAACTTATGCTGACTATCCGCCATTTACAGCTATAAATGCAAAGAACGTTGTTGATGAAACAGGCAAGTCGGGGGCTTTAATCATAGATTTGGAACAGGTGACTGTCTGGGATCCCGAAATTATATTTTTGAATCCCGCTAATATGAACCTGATAAACGAAGATTACACTAAGAATAAATTATTTTATGAGAATTTGTCTGCTGTGCAGAATGGTGAGGTATATTCACAGATACCATATAACTACAATTGGACCAATATGGAAATAGCCATAGCAGATGCTTATTATGCAGGCAAGATTATTTTCCCCGAACAGTTCTCCGATATTGATCCAATAAAAAAGGCAGATGAAATTTTTAATGTGATGCTCGGCCAGTCATTTTATGAAAAGCTGGCAGCAGACGGGTACCGGTTTGAAAAGATTACCATAGGAGAATAGCCGGGCATGGAAAATACGGAATCTTATAAAGGATATATACGACATAAGCGGACATTTATTTTGTTATTAATAGTTATAACCGGACTGGCTGCCTTATTTGCAATAAGTGCAGGTTCTGCAAACCTTTCCGTTAAGGAGGTTGTACTTACTTTATTCGGTCAAGGTAGTACTCAGTCACATATTATTGTGTTCAATCACAGAATGCCGCGAATTGTGACAGCAATTGTTGGGGGGATAGGGCTTGCGGCTGTTGGCTGTGTATTGCAAAGCATTTTACGAAATCCTTTGGCTTCTGCCTCTACACTAGGTATTTCTCAGGGAGCGGCTTTCGGAGCTTCTTTTGCAATCATAGTTCTTGGTGCCGGGGTGCAAAACCAAACAGCTGATGCCGTTACGATTTTAAACCCTTACATGATATCGTTCTGCGCTTTTATCAGTGCAATGATGTCAACGCTTGTAATAATGGGATTAGCCCATTTTAATAGGGTCACACCTGAATCTATGATACTGTCAGGTGTAGCACTTAGTACCCTGTTCTCTGGTGCAACAACCCTACTGCAATATTTTGCGGCTGATGTAAAGGTAGCTGCTGTTGTATTTTGGACATTTGGCGACCTTGGGCGCACGAGTTGGAGGGAAATTTTGGTCATGACCATTGTGGCAGTAGCTGCAATGACATATTTTGTGTATAATCGCTGGAATTATAATGCATTGCAAAATGGAGAAGAGGCAGCAAAGGGTCTGGGTGTAAGTGTCGAAAGATTGCGCATGATAGGTATGTTCATTTGCTCTCTTACTGCCGCGGTGATCGTTTCATTTGTGGGAATTATTAATTTTATTGGACTTATATCACCCCATCTAGTTCGTCGATTTATTGGTGGTGATTACCGTTATCTGCTCCCTGCCTCGGCGCTTATGGGCGCGGTGCTGCTGCTGCTCAGCGATACGGTCGCTCGCCTGGCAGTTTCGCCGATCATTTTGCCTGTTGGGGCAATTACATCATTTTTAGGAGCGCCTTTGTTCTTATATTTAATCTTTAAAGGAGTTGGAAGACGATGATTGCAGTTAAAAATCTTGATTTTGCATATAATGGCAGCCGCAGGATCCTAAGTAAGGTGGCTTTTGATGCGAAGGAGGGTCAATGCATTGCTATTTTAGGAAATAACGGGGCAGGCAAAAGTACATTAATAAAATGCCTAAACCATATTTTGACTCCCCAAAACGGGGCTGTCTATGTAAATGGCAAGGACCTTCGCAAGTATAAACGAAACGATATTGCTAAGCATATGGCATATGTGGCTCAACGCAACGCTGCCGATAGATTTACCGTATTTGATTCTGTATTGCTGGGCCGTAAACCCTATATAAAGTTTGAGCCTAGTCAAGAGGATCTTGATATAACAAAATCGGTCATCAAACGCATGGGAATGGAAAGCTTTGCGCTTCGTTATGTCGATGAACTTTCTGGAGGAGAGTTGCAAAAGGTCATGCTAGCCAGGGCGTTGGCACAACAGCCGAGGATATTGCTTCTTGATGAACCTACAAGTAATCTGGATATGCGTAATCAATATGAAGTTTTGGCTGCTGTTCGTGAAATTTCAAGAAAGGAAAGAATCAGCGTAATAATAGTGATCCACGATTTAAACCTTGCCTTAAGGTATAGTGATCGTTTTCTGTTGATAAAGGATAGCAAGGTTTTTGCTTATGGCGGAAGAGAAGTCATGACACCTGAAAATATCAGCTCTGTTTATGGCATGCCGGTTGCGGTGGAAACCGTTAGAGGAATGCCCACAGTAATACCCATGCCAGAAGCCATAAGATGATTAATCCAATTTATAGAAACCCCATTGATTCCACTGCCAGGCAGTTAAGGTCTGAGTGATATTTGTGAATGGCCGGAAAGAAGCTGGCTGTTGGTATTGACCTTCATTGACGACGAGCTCATATAGCCCGTCGTCGTTTATATCAAGGATATCTATAGAAAGAATCGGCCTATCCAGGTCTGAAGAGCACCAAACAGGTTTAAATATATCCTCTTCAAGCTTATATACAAAAAGATGGTTTTTGTAGCTATCATTATCACCGGTATGCCAGAATGGGCGGATTTTACCAAAACTGCCCTTTTTCCATAGACTGAAAACTAGCTCAGTGTTGCCGTCATTGTTGACGTCTCCAAGAGAAAAGTATTCCACTTGCCAATCAGGAGGTGTTTCCAAAAGATTCCGACCGTCTTTTTTGACCGTGAGAATCCCTTCCGAAAGACAATATTCCTCCATTACCCCATCGCCGTCAAGATCATCCACTTTGAGGGCTAAATGATCGTAATTATCTGGATTATCTGCGTCTGCAGGAAATGGAGTGGCTATTAGTGCCAGGATGATCAGGATAATAAGCAGTGATATAAATACTGCTGTTAATCTACGCATTTTTATTATCATGTGGTTTCCCCGTCAGTCACAGTGTAAACCTGAGTCCATATCGGAGGTTTAGGGGCAATACCGATTTCAAGCATATCCTTCCACTTTGAATCCGTCAGCCGGTCATTAGCAGGCCAGAGGAATTCATAGTATGAATAAACTGCTCCTTTGGCAATGCGCAATGTACCCTCTATAGGTACAACGGCATAGATACTATTGACGAATCCGGTACCTACTTCCAGAACCTTGCCAGCAGGATCCGTGGCTACATCGGCAATCAAGGCTGCTGGATTCTCATAAACAGAAGACCGGTGGTTAACTCCTTCATCCTTCATGGCCTCAAGCCAGAAATGTTCAAGCTGCCCTCCGAAGCTTTCGATAAGTTCGTATTCCTCTTCGGTAAGTGGTTCCTGAGCCAGTTCCTTTTCTGCAATCACTTTAAGCTTTAAGGCTAGCTCCTCCATACGCGACAGGGATTCGCGTGCGCTTTCAGAAAGCAGGTTTCTACTTTCCAACCCTTCATATGTCATTCTTGTCAGTGCAGCAAGCCGTCCGTAAACTACAGGGTTAGGTTCGACATAACCTCGAAGGTCTTCGCCTTCAAGAGGTCCACCCATTTCAGCATAAACCTGTTTTGCATAAAGTATGGTGTCATGCTTAAGCTCAGCCCAGCTTCCTAGATAAGTCTCAAGCTGTTTCCCGTTCCATGCTTGATTCTGCATAAACGAGGGATAACCTTCACCTTTTGGTTCTGTGAGTGGTTTTAGCGTGTATAGCCAGGTCCAGTATAGACTTTGGGTCCAGATTCCTTTATCTAATGATGCAATATCATTTCGAAGGTTTTCCATATTCTCGGGGTATTTACTATAGTTCGTCTCGCCAATATCCCTTAATATAGAATAAGCTGTTTCCGAACCCATGGCGGCAGGAATATCCAATCCATTTGGAAGCATACGACGTTCTCCGGATTGGTTTTCGAGTACCTCGCGATATATCAGACGTTGAAAGATTGAGGCATCAGGGGTAAAGCGCTGTCCCATAAAGCGGAAGCCTTTAATGTCTTGTTCCCTATTCGGTTGTATATTTGCATCATATATAGGTATTGAGTTAAGAGCCGGAGGGTCAATTTCTTCAAGTGCAGTCCGGAAGGCTTCCCAGAGATCGTCATCCTTCGTCAGTTGTTTCACCGATGGGATCTGCCCATAAATATCGGTTAACAGTCGGTGATACTGAATAATACCAAGGTCATCACTTTTTCCTACAAAAAAGTTGGTTGGCTCATAGATGCGGTTCCAGCGTTCAAAGTCCTCCTTGCCGCTAAGAAGCAGAGTTATTAAAGCAGCAGATTTTGTTTCATCTTCATTAGAAGCCCGAAAAGTCATACGACCATACCACATCATGGCTTGAAAATAAGTCTTAAGCTCATTAGATTTTGTGTAATGTCCTCGGGGTATATATTGAGTATAGTCCTCATTCAGCAATTGAACCGGGTCGCTGTAAGAATTCCCCATATTCATTATTGGGGAAGGAATGAAGGAATCCTTATGTGCAGCGATATACTGCAGCTCTTGCTCTACCTCTTTTCGAACATTGGTTGGGATATTTGAATTGGGATCCAAGAGCCTCTTAGCCACAGCGAAAAACGCGACATTGCGTTTGGCTGCATTTTCCCAATCTGTTCCTTTCAATTCCTTGTACTGCATTTGGCTTTTGGTGAGCATGGATTCTGTCAGGATATCTAATTCGGATCTCAAGGTGTTTTTTTCCAGAGTTCGCAGCAGATGGCTGAAGTAAAGATGATAATTGTGCATCATTGCATCAGTGGTAATGAAGTTGGGAATAGAGTTATACCGATTAACCTCATATATGCTAAAAAATTCACGCCACGAGCTAGGGACTACTACGAACCCATTTTTTACCAGAAGATTTTGAGCTTCCGCTGAGAAATCAAACAGATCCTTGTTTATTATATTGCTTAAGTCTTCTGCAACCTTGTATGCCTCAACTGCTGGTTTCAGTGTTACCGGAACTTCTCGATACGGAGCAAAAATTATTGGTTCTGCGCCTAGTGATATAAGCTGCTGGTCACCTTCAGACTGAGAGGAAGGTTGGCAGCCGGTAAAGGTTACACTTAGCATAAGCACTATTGCCAAAGTTAGGCAAACGAAAGCTGTTCTCTTCTTATTCATAATAACACCTCTTTCTAATTACTTATAAAAAATCGTCTGGTACCGAAATACGATCAAAATATCTTCCGAATATATCATACGAGCATACGAATATATCATACAAGTAAGACGTAATTTAACAACCCTTTGTTCCCAGTATATACCAAAGGAGTCTAATGAACTTATTATTAATTCAATAAATAAAATACAACAAAATACAAGACAACATAATACAATACGACATAATACAATACGACATAATACAATACGACATAATACAACATAATACAACATAATACAATATGACTCTACTATAGGGCTTTTCGGCAGTTGCTTAATCATAGACAGGAATCTTTTTGATGTTTAATGATTGGCGAAACTATGGTTTAATATAGATATAAGATTGATTCTGTGAAATGGGAGGTTAGATGGTTATGCCTATATATAACTTTAATAAAATAATAGAAAGATCCCGCGAAAGATGTATGAATAATAAAATAGAAAAAAGCAGACCATTTCCTGCCCGAATAATAAGAGGTACTCAGCTTGAGGCACTTCAGTTTAAAAATGCTAATCTGATAAAAATTACGCGGCCATTTATGGAGATAATATATGATGTGGTAAAGGGTTCAGGGTTTTCTATTTACCTTGCTGATAAGGACGGCATAGTACTTAGTATAATAGGAGACCAGGATATAATAGAAGGCCAAGAAAAAGTAGGCATAGTTGTGGGTGCGGACATGAGTGAAGAGAGTGCAGGAACAAATGCAATTGGTACGGCACTTTATGAGGATTGTTCGATTCAAATTTCAGGCGATGAACATTTTATAAGGGCTTTTTATATTTGGACATGTTCCGCTGCAGTAATACATAATGAAAACGGTGATATCCTGGGGTGCCTGAATCTGACGGGGAGATGCCAGCTCGCTCATCCCCATACATTAGGTCTTGTAATAGCGGCAGTAAAATCCATTGAAAACCGGCTTGCAGTGGAAGAAACTCAAAAGGAATTGTTTAATACGAACCAGTACTTAAATACAGTCATGAACTCTATGAACGTTGGAATTATTACAACGGATATGAATGGAATAATTAGATCCCTAAACAGCAAATTATGTGAGATGCTGGATGTTAAGGAAGAAGAGATTATAAATCAACACGTGGATAATTTTAGTGAAGATTGGAGCCATATAGGATATGAGCTTAGCAACGGAAAAGTGTATGAAAACAAGGAAACAATATATTATGGTAATGATAAAAAAACTCGCTTTGACTTGAGTGTTTATCCAATAAAAAATTATTCTGATAATATCATAGGAACAGTATGGGTTATCAAGGACATTAAAAATGTATATGATTTAGTTCATAAATATACAGGAATGTCAGCAGTATATACATTTGATGACATCATAGGGGAAAGCAAGGAAATATTAGAACTAATAGAACTTGCAAAGAGTGTATCGGACAGCCCTTCGACTATACTAATTCAGGGTGAAAGCGGGACAGGAAAAGAGCTGATAGCACAGTCGATTCATAATAATAGCAGTAGAAGAAATAAAAGCTTTGTGGCAATTAATTGTGGTGCAATACCAAAGGGGCTTATAGAAAGCGAATTTTTCGGGTATGAAGAAGGGGCTTTTACAGGAGCCAAAAGAGGTGGGCATCCCGGAAAATTTGAGCTTGCCAACGGTGGCACTCTGTTTTTAGATGAAATAGGAGAAATGCCCTTGGATTTGCAGGTTAGCCTATTGAGGGTATTGCAGGAGGGAAGTATCAGTAGGTTAGGAGGTGATAAATGTACATTCGTGGATGTCCGTGTTATTGCATCTACTAATAAAGATTTGAAGAAAGAAATCGAGCAGGGGACTTTTCGCGAGGACCTATATTACAGATTAAGCGTAATTCCCCTCTATGTACCATCTCTGAGAGAACGAGAAGGAGATATAGAAATATTAATAAAGCATTTCTTAAAAATGAAATCAGAAAAACTGGGGAAGCCAATACCAGAGATAAATAGGGATTTATATGAAAAACTTATTAATTATTCCTGGCCCGGCAACATAAGAGAGATGGAAAATTGTATAGAAAATATCGTTAACATGGGTGGTAAAACTTCCTTTAAGTTTGAAGGTGCAGCAGAATTAGAAAATAATTCAAATATTATTAAAAGGGATCTGGAATATAACATGTGTACTTTGGAGGAGTTTGAAAAAAAAGCAATATCGACTTGTCTTAAACAATGCAACGGAAATATTACGAAGGCTGCTCAAATATTGGGAGTGAACAGAAGCACAATACATCTAAAAATAAAAAAATATCAAATAAAGAACAACAATTGACTTGTTTTTCTTTATATTTTTAGAAGATAAATATAATAAATCAGTAATTATGAAATAATATTAACAGAGATATAGTACGAAAATACCACAGTGTTGCAATATTCAATACCTATTATTTTAAAAAGTGTTGCAGTATACAACACTTTTTTATTTTTATAATAAGTAAAATGGATATAAGTCCGTGAAATTAAACGTTTCAACATCACGGAAAATGATGGCATAACATTTGCTTTGATAAATTTATGTCAATAATAATCCATATAAAGAAAAAGTTATCAAAACAAGGAGGAAGCTATGAAAATTAAAGGTTTAGCAATGTTAGGAATCGGGAAAATAGGCTGGATAGAAAAGGAAGCCCCAAAATGCGGACCATTGGATGCCTTGGTAAGACCTCTCGTCGTTGCACCATGTACCTCGGACATTCATACTGTTTGGGAAGGCGCTATTGGTGAACGCTCTGATATGATTTTAGGTCATGAAGCAGTCGGTGAAGTAATGGAAGTTGGTGAACTGGTAAAGGATTTCAAAAAAGGCGACAAAGTTATTGTACCGGCAATTACTCCGGATTGGGGCAGTATAGGATCACAGCGCGGATTCCCGATGCATTCAGGGGAAGCTCTTGGGGGCTGGAAATTTTCAAACTTTAAGGATGGAGTATTTGCTGAGCTGTTCCATGTAAATGAAGCAGATGCAAACCTTGCAAAGCTGCCTGATGACATCGACCCTGTTTCCGCTGTTATGCTTACCGACATGACAACAACCGGTTTTCATGCTGCAGAGCTTGCAGAAGTTGAATTAGGTGATACAGTTTGTGTTATTGGAATAGGTCCTGTTGGTTTAAATTCTGTTGCAGGTGCTAATCTTATGGGTGCTTCTCATATATATGCAGTTGGCTCACGTCCTGATTGTGCAAGAGTTGCAAAAGAGTACGGCGCTACAGAAATCATCAACTATAAAAATGGTGATATAGTTGAACAGGTTCTCGCAAAGACAAATGGTCAAGGTGTTGATAAAGTTCTTATTGCCGGTGGAACTGTAGACACATTTGCAGAAGCTGTTAAAATGCTAAAACCGGGAGGAAATATCGGCAGTGTTAATTACCTTGGTTCCGGGGAATTCATTAAGATACCAAGGATTGAATGGGCTGTTGGTATGGGACATAAGAGAATCAATGCCGGACTTACACCCGGCGGTCGCTTAAGAATGGAGAAACTTGCTTCTTTGGTTCAAACCGGGAAATACGATCCTGGCAAACTGATAACTCATAAATTTGACAGTTTTGACAAAATCGAGGATGCCCTCCTATTAATGAAAGATAAGCCAGCCGACCTGATTAAACCAGTTGTAGAAATTAAATGGTAAACTGAGCATACATACAATAATGTTGCTATACCTTAACTTCTGTTACCGGCACTAAAGTGCCGGGCACAGAAAGTTAATGTGTTGAAAAAGCGTCGGTGCTGGCGCATTCTTCAATTTTAAAATCCATCTCAAGTGAGGTGGATTTTATTATTTTAATAGATTGGGTCGAAAATTATCTACTGATGCGTTATAATTCAATAAATAGACATGCGTACCAGTTATGGAAGGGGAAACACCAAATGGCATATAAAAATTTTTATGACTTAATTAGTAATATTAATAATAGCAAAATTAAAAAAGTAGTAGTGGTCGCTGCTGCCGATGATGAACATGTACTGGAAGCCGTATTTAAAGCGCAGGAAGATAATTTATTAGATTATATATTGATAGGAAATAAAGCAAATATATTAGAAAAAGGTAAAGCACTTTTTCATCCCATCGAAGAAGCAAAAGTTGTTGAGGCATCAAACGATCAGGAGGCAGCTTATAAAGCCGTTGAGTTTATTCGAAATGGTAAAGGGGATTTCCTTATGAAAGGGAAGTTGGAGACAAGAACTCTTCTAAAAGAAGTTGTCAATAAGGAAACAGGGATTGGAAAAGGCAGGATTATGTCACATATGTGTATTATGGAGATTCCTGCGTACCATAAGCTAATAGGGTTTACTGACGGTGGAATGATTATCAATCCTACTTTGAAGGAGAAGGTAGGTATTATTGAAAATTCTTTGGAGCTATTTCGCAATTTGGGTGTTGAAAGCCCAAAGATTGCAGCAGTAACGGCGATAGAGACAGTGAACCCGAAGATGATTGATACAGTCGATGCGGCGGAGCTCAAAAAAATGAGCTTAGAGGGTCGGTTCGGTGATTGCTATATAGAAGGACCCATTTCCTGTGATTTAACATTTTCCAAAGAATCCGCGGCAATAAAAGGCTTCGAAAGCCCTGTAACGGGTGATGCAGATATTATGCTTGTACCCAATGTAGCAACTGGAAACATTTTGACTAAGGCTCTAATATACCTTGCCGGTGCAAAAATGGCAGGCTGCATATTAGGTGCTAAAATTCCTATAGTATTGCCATCAAGGGGGTCTACCTTTGAAGAAAAATATTATTCGCTTGTGATTTGTGCAACTCAGTTAAGTCTCAAAGGGTTATGATTCGTTCGTTTATTGATTTATTTTTATTGCTTGTTAAACATAAACGACTGTCTCTCAAAGACAGTCGTTCTTATATGGAGATTATAATTCAAATTATTCGCCTTCACTAGCAGCTTCTTCGGTTTCCCCTTCTTCGCCTGGCTCTTCATCAAGGCTTGTTGCCTTGCTGCGGGCTATGATTGAAAAAATAATACTATCAGGAGAAGTCCTGATTTCGATGGCCTCATTTTTTGCAACTTCAAGATCACTTACCCTAAATACGTCCCCAGCTTCTCTTCCTTCCATGTCAATTTCAATTTTGTCGAACAGGTCCGCAGGATAGGCTCTGTAGGACAGCTCATGAAGTGATTGCAATATAGTGTCAGCAATCATTTCTTTGTTTATAAGGATAATCTGAGCAGTACTAGTGACTTTTTCACCACTTATCAGTGTTTGGAAGCTTAGATGCTCAGGCTCATTGATGACTGGAACATAGGAAATATCTTTTAAAAGTGTATTATATTTTTTATCTCCAACATTTAATTCAACCTTGCTTCCAGTGGCATTTGTTCTTAGAAATTTTTTAATCTTATTTTGTGGAAATTGAATCATCACGGATTCTTCTAGATCTTTTCCGTATATAATTGCGGGAACAAAACCTTGTTTTCTAAGTTGCTTTCCTTTTAAGCGTTCATTTCGTTTTTCTGCATTTAATATAGCCATAATTACTCCTTTCTACTTTACTTCGCCGGTAGGCGGCAAAGATTTGGAACAGATAATCAGGGCTTACAGAATAACTGAGATACCAGTTATTAATTTAAGGCCTAATTATATGTAGTATTGCATTTTAAAACTTCATTATTCAATGTGTGTAAAAATGAAATACTGAACCAGACAATTGTACCATAGAAAGAAAAATATTGCAAATTTCCACAGCGAGCATAGAGCATGCAAAACGGAATATAGAGCGATGTCCTGTGATTATTATAATTCTACAGTACGGTTTTTAAATGCAGTCATCATCTCGCCAGTAAGGCTTATTTTATATTTATCAGGTGGAATGTCATCTCTGTTAAACCATTCACCGGAGGAAAGCTCATCTTCCTGAAGAGTAATTGTATCATCACCGTCAAGCTCAGCATAAAAACCTACAAGAAGCGTATCTGTGAAAGGCCATGGCTGACTCTTATAGAATTTTAAGTTTTTTACCTTAAGACCGACCTCTTCTTCCACTTCCCTGTGTACTGCTTGCTCCAAACTCTCGCCTATTTCAGCAAAACCCGCTATCAGAGCATGTCTAGTATAAGTGCGACCTTTATATTTGGTCAAAAGCAAACGATCACCGTCATGGACGGCAACGATAACACATGGGGATATAGTGGGATAACTTTGATATCCACAGGCTTCACAATAGATCATGCGTTCCTTTTCAGAACGTTTCATAGGTTTACCGCATCTACCGCAAAAGAGATTATTACCATACCAGCGGCTCAATTGCCATCCTGCCACACCTACAAATGAGCGCCATTTCTTTGGCTCAGTCCTGAAGTTTTCGGTGGATATATATGTCCAACCATCCACTGAGTCAAGACCCTTCTCTTCTACAAGGTAGTAATTGATATCATCAACGGTGAACAAAAACGTAGCATTTTCGGCAAGCCCCGGAAAATCTTCCTCGTAATCTTTGAATGACGGATACCAGAGTTTATCCTTATCCTTTTTTACCAGGACCGTGTTTCCCTCATATGAAAGGAATAAATCATGCGGCTCAGCCTTTTTGTTTTTATAACAGTTGTCAAATCTTCTTGGTGCTATATCGTTAATCATTTTTGCCCTCTTTCATCTTTGTTTGTTGATTTGGTTGTTCACATTATCAACATTGTAACATATTTCAGACTGAATGGACCAAGAAAATGCCTACAGTGTCATTTGGGAAACAAAAATATAAGTTTTGTGTCATGGAATACAGGATAATGTTCTATTCATGCTGATGAAAGCTTCTGCAAGCGTGAAAATATAACGTTTTTATTAATGGCATAGGAATTGCTTTCAGTGTGTGAGCAAATGAACTAATTTTAATATCATTTTATTATTTTTAAAGGGCTGTCTCGAAATGCTTGGGAGGTGAAGAATGTGATTACGGGCATGCCTGGATTTTGTATTATTTGAGGTTTAACGAGGAGGTTATTGATATGAATGAAAAAATTATCAAAAAAGTTCCACCTCAAACATGGACTGCATGGGGGTTTCTTTGGATAATCTATGCAGTCAACGCAAATATAAGAGAATTGCTTAACAGAATTTCTCCATATATCATTGAAGAATATGGGATCAGTGCAACGACGTTTGGGTTACTTCAGACTTTTGCTTTGTTCGGTCTTGCTGCGGGGGCGATTCCTTTAAGTGCCTGGGCAGATAAAGGCGGAACCGGATGGGCAAGAAAGAAACGCTCCTTTGCATTGGCATCTGTTTACTTAACTGCTACTCTTCTTTGCGGATTCCAAGCGATCAGTGCTGTTTTTGCAGTTTTCTTTGCATTAAACGTTATTAGAGGTCTTACTAGCGGCGCAGGCGAAGCATGCGAGGTTGGAATGATGATGGAATGGTCACCAAAAGAAAAGAGCGGGTTCTTTGTGGGATTACATCATACCGGTTATCCATGGGGCACACTTATAGGAGGAATCATTGTTACATTCTATCTCAGTACTTTTGGCGATGAAGTATGGAGATATGTTTTCCTGATATTCCCCATTACTGGGTATATTGTATGGTCGTTCTACTATAAATGGTCGGGTCCTATGAACTACCAGAGGTTCCAAGACAATGCAGTAAAAAGCGGATATACTACCCAGCTTGGTCAAGATTCTAATGATAGCGACTTTACTCCTCCACCAGGATTGCTTGGCAGATGTATCAAGAACCCAAATATTTCAATCATTGTAATTGTTGCGTTCTGCTGCCTGTTCTGCTATTCCGGAATTAACTTCTGGCTGACACCATATATAACATTTGTTGGCAATTTCGATCCGGCACTTGCAGCTAGCTTAAGTGTAGTATTCACTATCACGGGAGGATTGGGGCAAGTATTCTGGGGCGGTATCTCCGATAGAATTGGTTCAAAAACAGCACTTTTGATTTGTACTATGTGGTTAGTTGTCGCATTTGTATTGATGCAGTTTGCAGGGATATCCCTTGCTCTTCTTATAATTCTTCAATTATTCATGGGATTTGCACTAAATGCCGTATATGCTATGATTTACAAATTTATTGCCGTTTCTTCCGAAAAGGGCGGCGTTGTAATGGGTAACTCCTTAGTTGTTTTTGGTATGTATTTCGGCGGTGGTATTGCAACATTCGTTATAGGAGCTCTTATAGATGCTGCGGGCGGCTGGCAGACAGCTTCCGGATACTACGCAGGTTTATATGTAATGGCAGGTATGATGTTAGCAGCTTTCATTATAACGCTTCTCTTCACAAGAGAAACAAATGGACCAAGATTTAAGAAAGATTTCTCACTTGTTAGCTTGAAAGCTTGCAACCTGGAAGATGTTGAGGACCCTAATAATGTTCATTAATAATTAGTAATACTGTAAAATTATAATAATAAAGAAAACGCAGATTAATCAACTGTTCTGCGTTTTCTTTTTTTGATATAAGATATTTTTTATATGTATATATTATAGCAGCTTATAATCATTCATCTTTCGATAAAATGTTTTCCGGCTTAAACCGAGGATACGCATGGCTTCCGTTTTATTATTATTTGTTATTTCTAAAGCTTCTACGATTGCATTTTTTTCAGCATCCGCTACGATTTCGCTTAGTAGCTTTAGATTATGCACTTCCGGAACTGTTGATTGCTCCCCTATATCATAAGGTTGATTCAGATAATTCAGTATCACAGAAGCATCGCAAACGTCATTTTCACACATTATGACTGCGTTTTCCAGGCAATTTCTAATCTCACGGATATTACCTGGCCAACTGTAATGATATAAATGAGAAATCGCTTCGGGTGATAAGCTTATATTTCTGCCATACTTTTTATTAAATAAATTGAGATAATACTGAATCAGCAGTGTGATATCCTCTTTTCTTTCTCTTAATGGAGGTATATGAATAGAAAAAGAATTTACCCTATAATAAAGATCTTCACGAAATTTTTTTTCGAGAATCATTTTCTCTAATGGCTGATTTGTCGCGCATATAATTCTGACATCAATACTAACGGCTTTCTCGCTTCCGATTTTTTCAATCTCATATTCCTGGATTGCACGCAGCAATTTAGGCTGCATCATAAGGGGCATATCCCCGATTTCATCAAGAAATAATGTTCCGCCGTTAGCTAACTCAAATTTACCAATTTTACCGCCTGCTCTCGCTCCGGTAAAAGAGCCGCCCTCATATCCAAAGAGCTCACTCTCAACAAGATTTTCTGGTATAGCCGCACAATTTATAACAACAAAAGGCTTATCACATCTTTTGCTTTTACGATGAATATATTTTGCAATCACCTCTTTACCAACTCCATGTTCCCCGCGTATCATTATTGGAACATCAGTTTCTGCAATAATCGAGGCTTTTTCGATAATTTGAAGAAAGGTGGCACTTTGTCCAATAATATTATATTCTTCCAACTCTTTCATAGAGTCATATAATTTTTGCCTTACATATTTTGAGAAAAAAGTTTGAGTGGAATTCTCCAGCTTAACTCCTTCAGAAGGAAGATCCATGTATAAGGAAAAAGCGCCTTTTAACTCATTTCCGTCAAAAATTGGGCTGGCTATTCCGGTTACATATTTAGTATTATCAACAGGGCATACCTTTTTTTCAACAACAACCTTTTTTTCTGTTTTCAGAGCGGTTATTGTTGTCGAGCCTTCATATACGTTCTGCAATTTTTTACCAAGGATGTCGCGCAGGTGTTTGCCTATATGAATTCCATAATTTTCGTTTGCATAGAAGACGACGCCCTCCTTATCCACGGCAACTATTGCGATATCAATATTATCCAATATAGATGATAGCATTACGGATCTATCGGTGGCTTTCTTTTCCCGAACCTTTTTAGAGGATGTCGAAACTGTTTGTTTATTATTCTTCTTCATCTTGAGCCCCCCCTATAATTTTAACCGTAAAATTCTCCATCATTTTAAAATGAATGGTTAGTAGCAATAGCTCTACAAGTGTTGCAAAAAGGTAACATGTTTTATTCCCCTAATCAATCCAGAATCATCATGTCGAAAAAAAATATTTTTATGAAGGCACTAAAATTATTGTCACCTTAAAGCATGGATTATAGGATATGATTTCATGGCATAAAATTTGCTCCTAAATAATAATGAGTATAAGTATATGTATTATTAATTATGATGGTTTATTCTAAGCTTACTTGACTTAATAGCCATATTTTAATCAAATGGGAGGTGCATATCATGTCAGAATCAGCCGGTGCAAAAATGGGTCTTGAGATTCGTGATGGGAAGATTGCAAAAGTAGGAAGCACTAAAAGGATACAGGAGTTAAACGGCATGCTGCATGCTGAAAGACCTAATGGCGATATCTTTAGAGCCCGGGTATTGACAAAAGTTTATAAGGAGACGGAGGGACAGCCTCAAATCAGAAGAAGGTACAAGGCTTCTGCAGAACTTTACAGAACGATGAAACCTATAATTTACGATTATGAACGACTGGCAGGTTGGCCTGCATCAAGAATCAGAGGCGTTCAAATTGCAATAGAAATGCATGCACACCGGTTGGCGGACGATCTTGACAATATGGAGAATCGTCCCTATGATCCTTTTCAAATTTCTGAAGCAGACAAAAAAGAGCTGCGGGAGGAACTAATTCCATATTGGAAGGATAAGACACTGACAAGTTTATGGGCACAATACCTTACCGAGGACGAAGTAAATAAAATGCAGGCAGGAGGATTTGCTGATATTGTAAACTACATAACATCCCATGGCTCTCATTTTCTACCGGATTATCCTTATCTTATGGAACACGGCTTCGTTGGACTGTATGAAAAAGCAAAAAAGTGTTTGGAAGAGTTGGATCCGAACGATCCTGCGAGCATTGACAAAAAAGAATTCTATATGGGTTTGATAGAAGTTCTGCTGGGGATAAAGCAATTGGCTGAAAATTATGCAGATACTGCTGCAGAAATGGCACAAAAGGAAAGTGATCCAATTCGCAAAAGTGAATTGTTAGCTATGGAAGAATGCATGAGGCATGTACCTTGGAATCCACCCCGGAACTTTTACGAGGCAATAGAGGTGGTTTGGCTCGTTTTCTGTTTGCTGTTTATTGAGGGTGCTGGTCCATCAGTAACATACGGCAGGTTTGATCAATATATGTATCCATTTTATAAAAAAGGAATTGAGGATGGGACATTAACCCCTGAACTTGCAATGGAATTTATCGAGGAGCTGTACATTAAAACCACTTCCAATCCATGGTTTCAATCCACAGACTTAGCGTATTATTTCGGGGGTTATTACAGGTATCCACATGTGGATGTCGGCGGCTTGGATAAAAATAGGCGAGATGCATCGAATGAGTTATCGTATCTCTGCTTGCGTGCTATGAGATATGTAAAGACAACGGCTCCTTCGGTCAGCTTGCTGTTGCATCAGAAAACTCCGGACGATTTGTTGCTCGAGGCCGTTAAGCTCGCAGCAGAAGGAATGGGGCACCCATCTTTCTTTAATGTTGAAACTTTGATAGGTATGCTAGAAAACAAATCAGGCGGATTATATGGAAAGAGCCCGTATACAATGGAGCAGATACTTGAATGGGGTTCCCCAATAGGATGCGTTGAACCCGGTGTTATGGGATATCAGTATGGACATACGGATTCATGTATCATCAATGTGGGATATGCACCTACTCTCGTTCTAACCCGTGGAATTAAGCCTGAGGGAGTAGATGGATATGGTGCAGGAGAACTTTTGTCATTCGACGGAGGGGACCCATCACAGTATAAAACCTTTGGGGACTTTTATAAGGCAGTAAAAGATCAAATAGAATGGGGGATTAAAGCTGCACATAAAAATGCTATTATTGCTGAAAAAATCCTTGCAGAGCAATTCCAACTCCCAACCTATACACTTCTAACCAGAGGTGCTATAGAGAGAGGTATCGATGCCGCATCAGGCGGAGCACTATGTAATGTAGGTCCAACTATCCAACTCGTAGGATTTGGAACATTGGTAGATTCTGTAGCAGCTGTTAAGAAAGTTATTTATGAAGATAAAGCATATACGATTGAAGATTTAAAAGGAGCGATTGATGCTAACTTTGAAGGATATGAAGACCTCAGGACCAAGCTTTTAGCTGCCCCCAAATATGGAAATGATGACGATTATGTCGATGATATTGCAGCAGAGCTATGGACATTCTTTGCAACCACTACCAAAAGCCTTAAGAATTACCGCGGTAGTTATTGTGATCCTGCCGTACAGATGGTACAGGCACATATTGGCTTTGGTGCGATGACAGGTGCAACACCAAATGGAAGACTGGCCGGTCAGCCTCTTTCAGATACTATGTCTGCAACTCAGCAGGCAGATACCCATGGACCAACCTTTGCTGCAAGAAGTTATGGAAAACTCAACTATCCTATCTATACTAACGGAACGCTTTTAAATATGTGGATCAGTAATTCAGAATTGATTGCCAGGAAGTAACTATATTTAATATAGATAACCTTTAGATAACCTTCTTAATATTCTGCTCGGTGCTTCAGCGCCGTTAACAGAATTGCAGTAGAAATCTAATTTATAGTCTTGTTGAAGGGAGAATGAATTATGATGCCTATACTAAACACACCAGATGCAACTTATTATGAACCTGAATATAAAGCTGCAGGGATAAATAATTTTGCCAATCTGGTAAGAACTATGCTGAATGATTACGGCATATATCATGTACAGTTTAATACGGTGGATAAAGCAGTTTTAATTGATGCATTAGATAATCCAGAGAAATATCCCACGCTTATGGTTAGGATTGCAGGATACAGTGTATATTGGACTGATTTGAGCCGTCGCTGCCAGGAAGATGTTATCAATAGAACTGAACATAAGTTTTAGAAACACCTAATAATTTAAATAAGCTCTGTGCTAACAGAGCCTATTTATTGAATGATCGATTAGGTAAAGTGTTTTAAGGTAAAGAAGGGAAGTCATGGAGAGTAATGAAATCAACATTTTTGATATAGGTCATTACCGTAATGAAGATGGACCTGGAATTAGAACTATAATTTTTTTTAAAGGGTGTCCATTACGCTGTAAGTGGTGCAGTAATCCTTTCGGATTTGTGGCAAAACCGCAATTGGCATTTAATAATAATAAATGTACACGATGTGAAGCCTGTGTAAAAATATGTCCGATGGAATGCAATCAATTAAAAGATGATAAGATTGATGTAGATTTCAGTAAATGCAATGCCTGTGGAAAATGCGTCGACGTATGTCCGACTAAAGCTAGAAAAATCATAGGGGAAAAGGTCTCGGTAGACGAACTATATGAGAGAATCAAAAAAGATTCAGCTTTTTACAGAAGATCGAAAGGAGGAATCACTCTTTCTGGCGGGGAAGTGTTGCTGCAACATGAAAAGGCAGTTGAACTATTAAAAAAATGCCGTGGATGTTTGTTTATGAATACAGCAATCGAAACATCTGCATATGGGTCGTGGGAACAACTAAAAGTCCTGGCAGAATACTGTGACCTTATTTTTGTTGATATAAAACTCTTAGACAATAAAAAACATATGAAATATACAGGTGTTTCTAATGAATTGATTCTCGATAATATTAAGAGGTTGTGCCAAATGTCAGTAGAGAACGAAACTCCCAAAATCATAATAAGAAGACCAATTATTGCAGGAATAAATGATGACGATGAAACGACTATAGAAATTGCAAAATTTATTAATGACCTACCAGGCAATCCGGAGGTGAACCTACTGCCATATCATAACTTGGGTGAATCCAAATATGCGATGATAGGTGAAGACTACGAGCTGGAAAAAATGGATATGATGGATGTTAGATCACCAATCCTTAAGCGAATAAAAGATTTGACTTCTGAAAATGCCCCGAATAACAGGGTCAGCATTGGAGGAGGAGAAATTGAAACATAAAATGGGGGAAACTGTAAATGGAAGTGCAAAACTTAATTAATGAATATATACAAAGGGCAAGAGCAGCTCAGGCTATATTTGAGAAGAAGAGCCAGGAAGAAGTTGACGAAGCAGTAAAGGTTATTGCACGAGTTATTGTTGACAATGCAGTACCGCTTGCCGAATTTGCAGTTAATGAAACGGGAATGGGAAATGTTCCTGATAAAATTTCCAAACATACAAATAAACCAAAACTGATTTTGAACCATCTGATTGGAAAGAAATCCAGAGGCATTTTGGAGAGAAATGAAGATACCGGTATAACCTTGGTTGCAAAACCTATGGGAGTTGTAGGAGCAATAACACCTACCACTAATCCAGTAGTCACAACGATGAGCAATTCTATGTTTTCATTGAAGTGCGGTAATGCAATAATTCTAGCACCGCACCCAAGGGCAAAGGGTTGTTCCAGCATGGCTGCAGAACTTATGAGGGCTGAACTAAAGAAAATTGGATGCCCAGAAGACTTGATTCAGGTCATACCTAAGCCTAGCCTCGAGGTTACAACAGCTTTAATGAAGTCTGTTGATGTCGTAATTGCAACAGGAGGTATGGGAATGGTCAAAGCTGTTTATAGTTCCGGAAAACCGGCATTAGGGGTTGGAACAGGTAATGTACAGACTATTCTTGATAGGGGCATCGATTATGCTGAAACGATTCCTAAGATTATTGCAGGAAGAGTATTTGATAACGGCATACTCTGTACAGCTGATCAATCAGTTATATGTCCAGAAGAAGATTATGATGAGATTATGGATATTTTTTCAGCAAACAAAGCTTTCATTGTGAGAGATGCAGACCTGGTTGATAAATTTAGAAAAACATTGTTCGATGAAAATGCTATTATCAATAAGCATGTTATAGGTCAGTCAGCTCAAAAAATTGCGGGGCTTGCCGGGGTAGATATTCCTGATGATACTAAAATAATTGTGCTTGAGGTTACTGACTTTGGTATGAAGGAGGTACTTGCAAAAGAGAAAATGTGTCCTTGTCTTAGTGCATATAAGTATGATAAGTTTGAAAATGCTGTGGAAATTGCCAGAGCAAATCTTGAAAGGGAAGGTAAGGGACACACCGTATCCGTCCATTCAAATGATAAGCAGCATATTGAGTATGTTGCAGAAGAACTCTGTGTTTCCAGATTCGTAGTAAATCAGGTTTGTGCAATAGCCGGCGCCGGAAGCTATAATAATAACTTAGCACCCACCAACACCCTTGGCTGCGGCTCGTGGGGAAATAACTCAATATCTGAAAATCTGGACTATAAACATCTTATGAATGTTTCCAGAATTGCCTACTTTATAAAGGATGCCCATATTCCGAGTGATGAAGAGGTATGGGGATAAAGTACATTCTGTCCGATGCTTTAGCATTGCTTGCATATAAGTCCGTCAAATTAGGCGGACTTTGAATTTTGTATAAAAATAAAGAATAATGAAATAACACAAAATATGGGTTACAATAGTATTATCTAGCTAGCTTACCCCACGATTAATGCTTGTAATAAAGACCAACTATTAAAAGTCAAGACCTAAAATGAATGTTTTGAACGAAGTGCGGGAATGCATTTTGATAAACTTGAACCTTGATAATTGCATGACAAATAAAGCACCCAAGGAGATGCTTAAAAAATCTTTATTGCAGGACGAGGTTAAGCCTGACTGATAAAAGGCTGATTAGTCTTAACCAGATGGAAAATAACTCGTGTGAGCTTTTTTGCTGCATGGGATACCGCTACATTGTAAGGTTTGCCCTCAGATCGCTTCTTCTTGAGATATTGTCTGAATCCCTTATCCCAATGGCAGACATATTTTGCTGCATTAAATAGTGCGTAGCGCAGGTATTTTGAGCCACGCTTAACCATTTTTGCATGTGTGGAGGTCAGTTGCCCTGACTGGTATACAGAAGGCTCTAACCCTGCAAAGGCAAGTACTTTCTCGGCCTTATTAAAATAGGCAAAATTTCCTGTCTCTGCGATGATAATGGCAGCCATACGGTATCCAATACCGGGTATAGTCATAATGGGACTATGAAGACTATCCACGATCGGATTAATTGTTGCTTCGATCTGTTCAATCTGCTTTTCCATCATTCGGATGAGTTGGATGGTCTGTTGTAATTCAAGGGATTTAACCTCGCTGTAGGATCCGATGGAGTTTTTGGCAGCGTTACGTATCTCGATAGCTTTGACCTTGCTATAACGACCTTTAGAAGCTTTAGAAAGCAGATTTGTCAGCCTGGTAAGGTGACATTCACAGATGGCTCTTGCATTAGGCAATTCTGCTAATAAAGCGTATACAGAAGCCATGTGCAGCGATGGAACCAACTTCTCTAACTCGGGAAAGAGAATGACACAGAGCCGTGCATAAGATGATTTGAGTTTTGCACAGTCCTGTACCAAAGAAAAACGGTATCTGGTTAGTGACTTTAGCTCACGAACATGGTAAGATGACTGTGAGTAGGGCTGTAAGCATTCTGTCCTAAGCATAGTCACAATAGAGTGAGCATCGACCTTATCCGTTTTCGTCTTTCTAAGGCTTAAACCTTTTCTATAAAGATTAGTATGTAACGGATTGATCACCGTCGTGGGTAAATCATTGGCGATTAAGAACTCTAAAAGATTATCGCTATAGTGGCCGGTAGCTTCCAGCCCTACTTTTAATTTTGATAAGTCTTTAGAGTGAGTCTTGAACTTCGCAAACAATTCATCAAAACCCTGTCTGTTGTTGGAGACGGTGAATGCTTGGGAGAGAATCTTCCCATTTGAATCCACGATGATACAATCATGCTTGTCCTTTGCAACATCTATTCCTGCGTAAATCATAATGGATACTCCTTTGTGCTATATTTGACACTGTTTTCTTCCACAGACCAGTTTGTCGAATGTAACCTCGTGCTAAATGAAACGTCATGCGTTATCCAACTAATTACCAATTAAACAAACGGCTGTGGTTATTGCCTTTCTGAAAACGTCTAGCGTTAGGAGGATAGGACTAATCCACAGCGTCTGTGAAAATTATAGCATTAAGTCCTTGGAGAGGGACTATAAACACTACTACTTTATAATACGAGGAGGA
>ERZ773359.2192-NODE-2192-length-25232-cov-8.103269_pt1 | contig 25232 bp, 21 predicted proteins | sample MGYA00374955_ERZ773359 | MGnify/ENA primary metagenome ERZ773359 (study PRJEB29098, sample SAMN04486028) | biogas fermenter metagenome | study: EMG produced TPA metagenomics assembly of the Biogas fermentation microbial communities from Germany - Plant 4 DNA1...
CTGCACGCCCCCTCTCCCTCGAGGGAGAGGGTGGATTGGGCTGTGGAAACGGAGCCGCGACGTTCAGTCGCGGCGGGCTATATAGATTTCGCAGCGGGGACCTCGCCTCACTCTGCCCGGCGGGTTACCCCTTCAACATCCGCACCGGGTATGATCCACCAAAACAGACACGCATCCGCAACGGGAGGAAAGGTTTGGCAGCACAGAAGATCACGGTGATAAAAAACGACCACACCGGCAAAGAGGTGTGGCGTTATGAGGGCAGGGTGCTTCAGCAGACGGACACCTGCGTGCAACTAGAGGCGCTCTTTGACCGCGACGACATGGACCTCGGCTATGCCCGCCTCCGGCGCGGCGACCGCTTCGTCGAGTGGTTCTACACCGACCGCTGGTACAGCATCTTCCAGATCCACGACGCCGAGGACGACGCGATCAAGGGCTGGTACTGCAACTTCTCCCGCCCGGCGAGCATCGCCAACGGGTGTGTCGCAGCAGACGACCTCGCGCTGGATCTGTTCGTCTACCCCGACGGGCGCACGCTGCTGCTCGACCAGGACGAGTTCGACGCCCTGCCGATCACCGATCCTGTGCGTGATGCGGTGCTGGCTGCGCTGGAGGAGCTTCAGGCCCGAGTTGCGGCGCAGAAGCCGCCGTTCGACCGGATTGCGCCATAGCCTCGTGCTGGCGCTGGCGGTCAAACCACAGCGCAAACGCGGCGAGGGCGGTCGAGATGGCGATGATGAATGCCGCCAGCCGGAACGTGCCCGTGACACCGGCGACAAGCGCCTCCGGCGGCGCGGTCGTCACGTCCGCCGAGATAGACAGCGCGCTGTTCGCCACGACGATGGTCGTCAGCACCGCGCCCGCCAGCGGAATGCCGGACGTCTGCCCCAGTGTGCGCGAGAGCGACAGCAGGCCCGAGGCCACACCCAGCCGGTGTTTGGGCGCGGTGCCCATGATGGCGCTGTTGTTCGGTGAGTTGAACATCCCCACGCCGATGCCGAGCGGGGCCATGCGCAGGATGTAGCCCAGCATGGTCGTCTCGACGGTCAGCGTGCTCAGGGCGAGGCAGCCCAGCACGATCACGACCAGCCCGATCAGGCTGATCACACGGGAGCCAAAGCGGTCGGAGAGCGCGCCGGAGGCCGGCGCGACCAGCCCCATGCTCACCGGGAAGACGGCCATCAGCAGGCCGACCTGCTCGGTCGGGTAGCCCTTCACCAGTTCCAGGTAGAAGGGGATGATGAACTGCCCGCCGATCATCACGAACACGAGCAGGCCCATCAGCAGGTTCACGCCGAACAGCACGTTCTTAAACAAGCCTAGCTCGATCATCGGGTCCTGCACGCGCGACTCGACGAGCACAAACAGGAGCAGCCCCACGACTGCCGTCGCCAGCAGGCCGAGCACGAGCGGCGTGCTGAAGCCCATATCCTGCCCCAGCGTCATGCCCAGCGCATAGCTGCCGACCGTCACGAACATGATCGCCGCCCCGACGATGTCGAAGCGCTTCGCCGCCTCGTCACGCGCCAGCGTCGGGATGACCCTGTGCACGATGAAGGCCGCGAGGATGCCAATCGGCACGTTGACCAGGAACACCGAGCGCCAGCCGATGGTGCCGATCAGCAGGCCGCCGACCGTCGGGCCGAGTGCAATGCCGACCGCCACGATGCCGCCGCCGATGCCGAGCGCCCGCCCGCGCTCCTCCGGCGGGAAGACCTCGGTGATGATGGCCGTGCCAAGCGCCGTCAGCATCACCGCACCGACGCCCTGCACCGCGCGAAAGGCGATCAGCCAGCCGACCGTCGGCGCAAGCCCGCACAGCAGCGAGCCGATGGTAAAGATGACCAGGCCGATGTTGTACAGCTTCTTCTTGCCGAGCATGTCGCCGAGGCGTGCCACGCTCAGCATAAGCGTCGTGATGACAAGCAGGTAGCTCAGCACCACCCACTGCACGGTGGCGAAGTCGGTGTTGAGCGCCCGCACGAGCGTGGGCAGCGACACGTTGACAATGCTGGCGTCCAGCGTGGACATCAGCATGCCCATGCCGATGCCGAGCAGCGCCCACCACTTGCGAGAGGCAAGATCGTTCTCATACGCTGTCATGGGTTCCCCTCCGCATCGACCTCACCTAGTGGGCCGCGGCCCGGCGCTCGGCGCGGCGGATGCGCCAGCGCAGGAACATGACGATGCCGGTCAGCGCGATGATCGCCGCCAGCCAGGGCAGGAGCACGGCCAGCAACGCGGTCACGGCTGACAGCACGTCCTCGATGGTGCTCACAACCGGGTTGCCGAGGCCCGCCGTCGTGACCGTCACCGCCGGGCGTGCCATCGTCTTGGCCGCATGGACACCGCCAGCAACCAGCAGGCCCAGCACGAGCGACAGCACGGGGCTGAGTTCCGTCACGACGTTGGCGCTCGCGGCAAACAGCACCGCACCCGCCGCCGGGCGGATCACGGTGTTGATCACGTCGTTGGCCGTGTCCACCGCCGGAATTTTATCAACCAGTACCTCGATGAGCGTCAGCACGGCCAGCGTGCCGATCACCCACCAGCTACCCATCACGTCAAAGGGCGGGTTCAGTTCGAACAGGCCCAGGCGCGTGCAAACCGCCACGATCAAGAGCGGCAGGTATGCGTTCAGCCCGGCGCTGGCCGAGAGCCCAAATGCGGAAAAAACGTCTACCATCTCTTCTGATTCCTCATGTTATCAGCATGCTTCGCTAAATGCTGAAGCCATCCCACGAACCAAAAATAGCGAATCGCAGCGCGTCGATGCCACCGATCAGCACAAACGTCGCGGCGACGGCGAGCAGGAACAGCGGCAGCGCCTCGGTGACGGTGCGGGCGCGGTTCTCGCGGCCCAGCAGCGTTGTGACAATCACCGTCATCGTCGCGGACAGGATCACCACGACGCCAACGGCGCTCAAAAAGGCGAGCGGGTACAGAAAGACCGGCAACTCGCTGTAGACCATTGCAATCAGCACCGCGCCGATGCCGTACAGCACGCCAAGCTGCCCCCAGCGGTCGAGCGTCGGCTCGTTCGTCGCATCCGCCCATACCGTCGAGTTGAGGATCGGCAGGATGAGCGAGGCCATCGTAATGCCGTGAAACATGCCGGTCGTCACCCGCAGGAAGTTTGTCGGCTCCCACAGGCGCGGGATGCCCTCGCCGGGCAGCAGGTGCGCAAACGAGTTCGCCCCGTCGATGCCCCACCAGGCCGTCGCCAGCAGCATCACCGCGATCATCGGCAGCGGCGGGAAGCCGGCCGCCCGCCGCCGCCCGAACAGCACGCCCGGCCCGAACAGCCCGACCATCACGCCGAGGAACGTGCCGGAACAGCGTGCGCACAGCGGCACGGCCCGCCCGCCCGGCAAGTGGAACGAACGCGCATCGATGCGGTGGCACACGGCATAGCCGATAGCGTCCGCCTTGCCGAGCAGCCCGTCCGGCGTGAGCATCAGCCAGACGGCGAGTACCACGACGAGCACGACAACCGCGATCCACAGCAGGCGGCTGTCAGGCGCAGGGCGCGCTTCGGAGTGGGAGGTCAGGTTGGTATGCCGGGTGTCAAAATCAGACATAGATTAAACCGCCACTGGCGGCGGCAGGCTCGGTGTACGAGTTTCAGGCTGCGGGCAGATTATAGTTGCCCGGTGCGGTTGGCGGCAAGAAGAGGGAGGGCTCTGCCGGGCAATGAATTACCCGGGTGGCAGGCGGCAATTCGCTGCTTCGGCTCTCCTCTGCCGCCGCCCTCCACCCCTCTGCCAGTGATCGCCCGCAATCTCTCTACGTCCCTTGCAAAGGGGGAGTTGCAGGGCGGCTGCGCCGCCCTGACTCCCCTCTGACGCTGCTTCACAGCGCCATCTCAAGCTATACGACAGGATTAAACGTGCAGTTGGCTGCGCCAACTGCTAGCGAGAAATCGCCCTGCGATTTCTTTACACCTCCCCCTTGCAAAGGGGAGGTTGGGGTTCCACCCAAAAAGCAAAAAGCCGCGGAAGATCACCCCCGCGGCTCTACTGTTCCGCCTCTACCGCTACGCGACGGCTATCTCATAGTCGTCGCGCATAAGCTCAAGGAACTCGTTGCGATCCACCGTTTCCTGCTCCAGCAGGACTTCCGCCAGGCGCACCATCTTGTCGCGGTGCTCCAGCAGGATGGTCTTCGCGCGGAGGTAGCACTCGTTCACGATGCGCGCAACCTCCTCGTCGATGTCGCGCGCGGTCTGCTCGCTGTAATCACGCGGCTCGCCGAGCGCCCGCCCCAGGAACACCTGGGTGTGGTCCTCACCGTAGACGCTCAGGCCGAGGCGCTCGCTCATGCCGTAGCGCGTCACCATTGCGCGGGCGATGCTTGTCGTGCGCTCCAGGTCATTGCTGGCCCCGGTTGTGACGCGCTGGAAGGTGATCTCCTCAGCCGCACGCCCGCCAAGCAGCCCGGTGATCATGTCCTCAAGCTGCTCCCGGCTCAACAGACCGCTGTCCATGCTCTCCGGCAGCGACATTGTGAAGCCGCCCGCCTGCCCGCGCGGGATAATGGTGATCTTGTGCACCGGGTCGGAGTACTCCAGGTGGTGCATCACGACGGCGTGCCCCGCCTCGTGGTACGCGACAATCTGCTTCTCCTCCGGGCTGACGACCCGCGAGCGGCGCTCTGGCCCGGCAATGATCTTCTCCATCGCGTCCTGCATCTCCTGCATGCCGATGCCCTTCAGGCCGCGCTGCGCGGCGAGGATGGCCGCCTCGTTGACCAGGTTCTCGATATCCGCACCTGAGAAGCCCGGCGTGAGCTTCGCCACCACCCGCAGGTCAACATCGGGCAGGAGCGGCTTGCCGCGCGTATGCACAGCGAGGATCTCCTCCCGCCCGCGCACATCGGGCCGGCTGATGTACACCTTGCGGTCGAAACGACCGGGACGCATGAGCGCCGGGTCGAGCACGTCGGCACGGTTCGTCGCGGCGATCACGATGATGTTGGTGTCGTTGTCAAAGCCGTCCATCTCGACGAGGATCTGGTTCAGCGTCTGCTCGCGCTCGTCGTGCCCGCCGCCCAGGCCAGTGCCGCGCATCCGGCCTACCGCGTCGATCTCGTCCACAAAGACGATACACGGGGCAACCTGCTTGGCCTTGTCGAACAGGTCGCGCACGCGGCTCGCGCCGACGCCGACGAACATCTCGACAAACTCCGAGCCGGAAATGCTCAGGAACGGCACGCCCGCCTCCCCGGCAATAGCGCGGGCGAGCAGCGTCTTGCCGGTGCCCGGCGGGCCGATCATCAGCACGCCCTTGGGCACGCGCGCCCCGAGCCGGATGAACTTCTCCGGCTCTTTAAGGAACTCAACAATCTCCGCGACCTCGTGCTTGGACTCCTCCATCCCGGCCACGTCGTCAAAGGTTACGACCGGCTGGTCGATGTTCACGACTTTGGCGCGGGTACGCCCGAAGCTCATGGCCTGATCCTGGCTGCCGCGCATCGAGCGCAGCATCGAGAAGGCAAACCAGCCGATAATCAGCAGGGGGACGATGGTAAACAGCGCGTTCCCCAGCAGGGAGGACACACCCGGCCCGACGAACGTCACATCTACCGCGTTCAGGGCTTCTGCGGGGACTTCCAGCAAACTCAGGGTTTCATACAGGCTGGCGTCCGGGTCTTTATTGGTGCGGAGCACCCGCCCGTCCACAAGCTCAACCGCTACGTCGTCTCCACGTACCGTCATCCGGGCGACTTCGCCCTCACGTACCAGTCTGGCAAGCTCCGGCATGGGGAGTTGTTCACTCTGAGAAAAAAGCCGGCCGCCGATGAACTGCAGCCCAATAATCAGTGCTATCACCAGGCCGACGATCAGCAAGCCGCGCGTCCAGCTCGTTGTATTGTTTGGTTGACTATCCACAAGACACCCTCAATGCCGCAGGGCTACTGCGGCTTACGAGTAAATCTGATATTTGTTCTCTGAAAAAGTGTACCACAAACGGTACAGGCAATCACGCGACTTTTCACCTACGGGAACAAGTCGGGCGGCTGGCGGCGTCTTCATTATAAAGGCGGGGGGCGCGTCGAAAGTGTGCCCGTATCTGGCGGCGTGTTACAATCAACCGCGCTGGACAGGTACGGCTATCATAAGCAGGTGCCCGAGCTATTATTTATCGGACAGGTACGATCGATGAGTGAAGGACCCACGCAGAACCCACTGACCGCCCCCGAGGCCCAAGAGGAGCCCACGCAGGAAAACGTGCCGGTGCCAGCGGATGAGCAGCCGACGCAGGACTTCCCGCGGCGGGACTGGGCGGACTACCCGGCTTATCAATACGGGCCGCCCCCGCCGCCGCGCCCGCGCCGCCGCCGCAAGAAGCGCCGCTCTACGTTCTGGTCGGTGCTATGGACCGGCACGAAGATCGGCTGCGCGGGCCTGGCGATGATCCTCGCCGCCCTGCTCGGCGCGGGATTGATCGCCGGGGTGGTGTGGTACAACTCGCTTGCCGCCGAACTCAGCGAAGACCTCGCCAAGCTGGACTCGATGGAGGGCGTCGAGGACTTCGAGACAACGCGCATCTACGACCGCAACCATGAAGTCCTGCTATACGAGGTGTTCAACGAGGGGCGGCGCACGGAAGTGCCGCTCGACCGCATCCCGATCAAACTGCGTCTCGCCACCATCGCCACCGAGGACGACTCCTTCTACGAGAACCCCGGCTTCGACCCGCCTTCTATCATGCGGGCGGCCTGGCAGTGGTATCAGGAAGGCGAGATTGTCTCCGGCGGCAGCACCATCACACAGCAGCTTGTGCGCCAGATCGTGTTCGACTACGAGGAGCGCACCGAGCAGACCCTGCGGCGCAAGCTGAAGGAAGTCGCGCTCGCCTGGGTGATGACGCAGAAATACGAGAAGGACGAAATCCTCGAGCTGTACCTGAACGAGGTCTACTACGGCAACCTCGCCTACGGCATCGAGGAGGCGGCAAACGTCTACTTCGACAAGTCTGCGAGCGAACTCACGCTCGCCGAGGCGAGCTTCCTCGCGGGGCTGCCGCAGTCCCCGGCGACGTACGACCCGTACAACAACTTCAGCGCGGCGAAGGCCCGCCAGCGGCAGGTGCTCGACCTGATGGTGCGGCACGGCTATCTGTCACTGGAGGAGGCCGACGAGGCGTTTAACCAGCCGCCGCTCTCGGTGAGCGACCTCGCCAGCCCGAACATCTCGCTGGAGGCCCCGCACTTTACCGTCGAGGTGCGCCGCCAGCTCGCCGAACTGCCCGGCATCGACCCGGACATGATCGCGCGGGGCGGGCTGATCGTCACCACGACGATCGACATGGACATGCAGGCGCTCGCGGAGCGCATCGTCGCCGAGCACATCGCGGAGAACGGCCCCGAGTACAACATGACCAACGCCGCCCTCGTCGCCATGCACCCGGTCACTGGCGAGGTGCTGGCGATGGTCGGCAGCGTGGACTATGAGAACGAGGCCATCGACGGCCAGGTGAACAACATCCTCTCGCTGCACCAGCCGGGCAGCACGATCAAGCCGCTCACGTATGCTGCCGCCTTCGAGCGCGGCTGGACCGCCGCCGACGTGATCTGGGATGTGCCGATGGCGTACACCACCCCGACCGGCCAGTACGAGCCGCGCAACTACGATGGCCGCTTCCACGGGCCGGTGCGCCTGCGTGACGCGCTGGCGAACTCCTACAACATCCCGGCGGTGGAGCTTCTGAGCGAGATCGGCGTGGAAAGCCTGCTGGAGATTGCGCGGCGGTTCGGCATTGAGAGCCTGGCGATGGACCCGGCGCAGTACGGGCTGGCGCTGACGCTCGGCGGCGGCGAGGTCACGCCGCTGGAGATGACACAGGCCTTCAGCGTGTTCGCCAACGGGGGCCACCGTGTCGAGCCGCGCTACATCCTGCGCGTAGAGGACAACAACGGCAACGTGCTTTACGAAGCGCCGGATGCGCTTGGCGAGCAGGTGCTGGACGAGCGCATCGCCTACCTCATAACGAGCATCCTGGAGGACAACGACGCCCGCACGCCCGCGATGGGCGCCGACTCGCCGCTCCGGCTGGAGTTCCCGGCGGCGGCCAAGACGGGCACGACGAACGACTACCGCGACAACTGGACCATCGGCTACACGCCGCACCTCGTCGTGACGGTATGGACGGGCAACACGGACAACTCGCCGATGGCGGAGGGCACGTCCGGACTGACGGGCGCAGCCCCCATCTGGCATGACTTTATGACCGAAGCCTACGCGCTGCCGGGGCTGGAGGAGATCATCGCCGTGCCCGGCACGCCCCCGCTGCGCTCCGACTTCCCAGTGCCGCCGCGCGTCGAGAACCGGCAGGTGTGCGTGCTCTCCTCGCTGAGAGACCCCGCGCCCGCCGAGGAAGGCTGCCCGGCTCAGCGCCCGGAGTGGTTCCTGGTAGGCGGCACGGACCCGAACATCCCGCCCACAGAGGTCCCCACGCCGACGCCCGTGCCAACCCGCGCACCGGAGCCGGGCGAGGAGGGGCCGGGCGAGCCGCTGCCGCCGGTGCGGGAGGCGGTCGGGCCGGGCCTCGTGAAGATCGGCGTGATGCCGCTTGAGGAAGAACAGCAGGCGCGCATCGTCGAAATCATGGCCGAGGTATGGGACGCGCTGCCGACGGGCACGCCTCAGCCCGCCCCGCCGCTCTACTGCGAGGTTCCGCAGGAGATCGCGGATGCGGAAGGGGTGAGCTTCCAGTTGTTCATCACCGCCCCGCGTGACCCGGCGGACGCCGTTCGCGCGCGCAACTGGGCCTATCAGAATGGCGTGCCCATCGAGCCGGGCGTCGGCTGCACGGCGGAGGTGATCGAGGCGCTGGAGCAGGCGGAGGCTATCGAGGCGGTGACCGGCGCGTACTACCTCCTCACAGACCCGAAGCCCGGCGACGAGGTGTATGGCATCAAACCGATCATCGGCACGGTGCGCTACAACCCGGATATCGTGGAGTACTTCAAGCTGGAGATCGGGCGCGGCGAGGAGCCTACCGAATGGCTGACGATCGGCGAGACGCACACCGAGCAGGTCGAGGACGACGTGCTCGAATACCTGCACGCCGATGCGCTCGCGCCCGGCCCGTACATCCTGCGGCTCGTGCTGGTGGGGAACGACGGCAACTACCTCAACCCGCCCTACGCGGTGCCGATCACGGTGGTGTCCGCACCCCCGCCGGAGGCGGAGGGGTGATATCTGTACATCAACCACCGATGGTTATTCGGAAACGCCGCGACTGAACGTCGCGGCTCCGGGTAGAGCGGGATGCCCTGTTATTAAGGAGCCGCGAAGTTTATTCGCGGCGGATTCTGCACCACGCACTTGTGACCGGCGGACGGAGGGGGTTCACTGGCGGCGGATTCTCCCATTCGCCTGTTGTCTCCCTTGACACATCCCGCCGACCTGTGCTAGTCTATCGTCAATCCAACGAAGGTAAGAGAACCATGCTCGTAGACGTAGCGATCAGCACCAACAGCGCGACGGGAGCGGCGAACAGCCGGCTCTTTAGCTACGTCTATTACTTTTATTTTCAGTGCGCACACGCACAGGAGCATGGCTCTCGTCGCTAGCAGGGGCTGTTGAGCAGCCCAACCCCAGGGTAAACACACAGGCGCGGAGCATATGCTCCGCGCCTTTTGCATTTTCGGGCAGGGCTCGCCCGGCGAGCAGGAGGCAACCTATGGCGGCAGATGGACATGTGAGCGAAGGCGCGGTCGCGTGCCGGGGTGTGCGCGGCGCGACCATCGCGGCGGCGAACACCCGCGAGGCGATCCTCGACGCCACGCGCGAGATGCTTGAGCAGATCGTCGCGGTTAACGGCATCGACACGGCGGACATCGCCAGCGCGATCTTCAGCCTCACCCCGGACCTCGACGCCGTGCACCCGGCGGTCGCCGCGCGCGAGATGGGCTGGGTGACGGTACCGCTGTTCTGCGTGCAGGAGGTCGCCGTACCGGGCGCGCTGGCACGGGCCATCCGCGTGCTTATCCACTGGAACACCCGCCGGTCCCAGGCCGAGATCCAGCATGTGTACCTGCGCGGCGCGGAAGTCCTGCGCCCCGATTTAGCTATCATCCAGCAGAGGGGGAACGGATCATGATTATCGTCATGACGAGCGAGGCGACGGAGGACGACATCCAAGCGGTGGTCGAGTGGGTGGAGAGCCAGGGCTACCAGACGCACCTGTCGGCGGGTGAGGAGCGCACCATCATCGGCGTGATCGGCAACAACCGCCCGCTCGACGAGGGGCAGGTGGCGCGGCTGCCGGGCGTCGAGCGCAGCATGCGCATCCTCGCCCCCTACAAGATCGCCAGCCTGGAGATGCGCCCGGAGCGCACGCGCGTCCCGCTGAACGGGCTGCGCGTCGGCGACCAGCAGGTCGCGCTGATCGCCGGGCCGTGCTCGGTCGAGAGCCGCTCGCAAATCCTTGAAACGGCGCACGCCATCAAAGAGGCGGGCGGCACGGCACTGCGCGGCGGCGCGTACAAGCCCCGCAGCTCGCCGTACAGCTTCCAGGGGCTGGGCCTGGCCGGGCTGGAACTGCTCGCCGAGGCCCGCGAGCAGACCGGCCTGCCCGTCGTCACCGAGGTCATGGCACCGGAGCAGGTGTCGCTCGTCGCGCAGTACGCCGACGTGCTCCAGATCGGCGCGCGCAACATGCAGAACTTCAACCTGCTGCGCGCGGTCGGCGGCACGAACAAGCCGGTGCTGCTCAAGCGCGGCATGATGAACACGATGGAAGAACTGCTGATGTCGGCGGAGTACATTCTGGCCTGCGGCAACGAGAACGTGATGCTGTGCGAGCGCGGCATCCGCACCTTCGAGACGTACACGCGCAACACGTTCGACGTGAACGCCATCCCGGCGCTGAAGGCGCGCACGCACCTGCCTATCATCGCCGACCCGTCGCACGCGACCGGGCACTGGGAGTACGTCGGATCGGTGGCGCTGGCAGCGGTCGCCGCCGGGGCGGACGGGCTGATCATCGAGGTCCACCCCGAGCCGGAGAAGGCGCTCTCGGACGGCATCCAGTCGCTGAAGCTGGATCGCTTCGCCGAGCTGGTGCCGCGCCTGCGGGCGGTTGTCGAGGCTGTCGGGCGGACGCTGTAGCCATGAGCGGCGACACGGAGGGCGGCTTTGGCCGCGCGCGGGTGTGCATCGTCGGGCTGGGGTTGATGGGCGGCTCGCTGGCAATGGCGCTGCACGGGAAGGTAGGGCGCATCACCGCGCAGGACATCAACCCGGCGGTGATCGAGGCGGCGCTTGCGGCGGGCGTGATCGATGCGGCGGGCGCCCCGTCCGATGCCGACATCGTTGTGCTGGCCGCGCCCGCACACGTGATCCTCGACCTCGTGCCGGTGCTTGACGTGCGGCCCGGCACGCTCGTCATCGACATCGCCAGCACGAAGGGGCGCATCTGCGACGCGCTCGACCGGCTGCCGCCGGGCGTGCTAGCGGTCGGCGGGCACCCGATGTGCGGCCTCGCCGAGAACGGCTACAGGAACGCCACGCCGGGCCTGTACACGGGCGCGCGCTTCGTGCTGTGCGAGACGGCCCGCACGACCGGGGCAGCCCGGGCACAGGCCGAGGCGCTGGTGCGGGCGGTCGGTGCGCAGCCGGTATGGTTGGACCGGGAGCGGCATGACTATCTGACTGCGCTGACCAGCCACGTACCGCACCTGCTCAGCTTCGCGCTGATGCGGCTGGCGCAGAGCGTCGATGCCGAGGACCCGGCGCTGTTCGCGCTGGCGGCGGGCGGCTTCGACGGGGCGACGCGGCTGGCCCGCACCGACGAGGCGATGATTGTGGGCATGTTCAGCACGAACGCCGGGCACATCCGCGAGATGGCGCGGCGGCTGCGCGTTGAGATGGACCGGCTGGAAGCGGCGCTCGACGACCCGGAGGCGCTATCACAGGTGCTCGGGCAGATCGTTGAGGCGCGGCGGGCTTATTCTGAACTGTACGGGGAGCGTCCAATCGCATGAGTGAGCTACGAGTACGCAAAGGCGGCGCGCTGCGCGGCGAGGTGCGCGTGCCGGGCGATAAATCCATCAGCCACCGGGCGTTGATCCTGGGGGCGCTGGCAGATGGCGAGAACCGGGTGCGCGGCTGGCTGGCGGCGGGCGACACGCTCGCCACGCTGGACGCGATGCGCACACTGGGCATCGACGTGCAGCGCGAGAACGGCAACCTGCGCTTCCACGGGGGGACGCTGCGCGCGCCGGGCCAGCCGGTCAACTGCGGCAACGCGGGCACGGCGATCCGACTGCTGGCGGGCTTGCTCGCCGGGCAGAGCTTCGCCAGCGTACTGGACGGCTCCGAGCAGCTTCGCGCCCGGCCTATGCGGCGCGTCACCGCACCGCTCGCGGCGATGGGGGCAGATATTGAGGACACGGACGGGCGCGCGCCGCTCACCATCTACCCCGCAAGGCTCGCCGGGTGCGCACACCGGCTGAACGTGGCGAGCGCGCAGGTCAAGAGCGCGATCCTGCTGGCGGGGCTTCAGGCGGAGGGCTGGACGACGGTGATCGAGCCGGGGCCGAGCCGCGACCACACCGAGCGGATGCTGTGCGCGATGGGCGCGGACGTGCGGATCGATGGTCTGCGCGTCACCGTGGCGGGGGGCGGAGCGCCGCTCCAGCCGCTTGACCTCACCATCCCCGGCGACCTGTCCTCGGCGGCCTTTGTGATCGTCGCGGCGGCGCTCGTGCCCGGCTCGGATGTGCGCATGCGTGGCGTGGGCCTCAACCCGACGCGCACCGGCCTGCTCGATGTGCTGCGGCGCATGGGCGCGGATATTAGCGTCGAGGATCGGCGCGAGGAGGGCGGCGAACTCGTCGGCACGGTGCGGGTGCGCGGCGGCGACCTGGCCGCAACGGAGATCGCCGGGCAGGATGTGGTGCGGGCCATCGACGAACTGCCCATCCTGGCCGTCGCCGCGACGCAGGCCGAGGGCGAGACTGTCATCCGCGATGCCGCCGAACTGCGCGTCAAGGAGGTGGACCGCATCAGCCTGCTGGCGGGCGAACTGCGCAGGTTCGGCGCGGCGGTGGAGGAGCGCCCGGACGGCATGATTATCGGCGGGCGGGCGCGGCTGCGCGGCGCGGCGGTCCACAGCCACGGCGATCACCGGCTGGCGATGGCGATGGCGGTTGCCGGGCTGGTCGCAGAGGGCGAGACGGTCGTGCAGGGCGCGGACTGCGCCGACGACTCCTTCCCCGGCTTCGCGGCGACTCTGGCCCGGCTCGGCGCGGAGGTCGGCTGATGGCGGAGCGGGTCGGGCTGCTTGGATGGCCGGTCGAGCACAGCGTTTCGGCGGCGATGCACAACGCGGCCTTCGCCGCGCTGGGGCTGGGCTGGCAGTACGACCTGCTGCCGGTGCGGCCCGGCGAGTTGGAGGCGCGCGTCGCAGAGCTGATCGCCGCCGGATACCGGGGCTTCAACGTGACGGTGCCGCACAAGCAGGCGGTGCTGAGCCTGCCTCAGATCGGGGAGATCGATGAGGCGGTAGAGGCCATCGGCGCGGCCAACACACTGATCGTCAGGCCGGATGGGACGCTCCGCGCGGCCAACACGGACTGGAGCGGCCTCGCCGCCGACCTGCGGGCGCACGGCGTGCCGGTCGAGGGGCGGCACGCGCTGATCCTCGGCACGGGCGGCTCGGCGCAGGCGGCAGCCTACGCGCTGCAGCGGCTCGGCGTGGCGAGCGTCACGCTCGTCAGCCGCAGCCTGTCGGGCCGCAAGGGGGTGATCGGATATGAGGCGCTGCGTGAAATGACGAAGCCGCCGAGAACAGACCCGCCGCGAGTAAACTTCGCGGCTCCCGGTGCCCACCAAACAGATATTATCATTAACTGCACCCCGGTGGGCATGTGGCCTGATGTGGATCGGTCGCCCTGGCCGGAGGGCGTGCCGTTCCCGGCGGGTGCAATCCTGTATGACCTGATTTACAATCCCCCGGTGACACGCCTGATGGCGGAGGCCCGCCAGGCGGGGGCGCGAGCCATCGGCGGGCTGGGGATGCTGGTGCGGCAGGGCGCGGACGCCTTCGAGCAGTGGACGGGTGTCCCCGCGCCGATCGAGGTGATGTACGAGGCGGCGCAGGGCAAGCTGGCTTCGCTGGCGCGAGAGGTAGGTGGGGCGGGGTACTCACTCAGACGTAGACCTACCGGCAGCTTCTAGAAAGCTGGATTGGTAGGGGCGGGTCTGAGACCCGCCCCTACACACCGGGGAAGTCGACACCCTCGCGTTCCTCTGGCGGAGCAGGGCACCCTCGGTTGCCAACGTCATTTGTTAGGTTCATCACCACCTGCCCGTAGCAGCCGCCCGCGTCGCGGTGGCACCGGGTAAAATGAGTAACACGTAAGCACAATTTAGGAGCAAAGGATGGCAGAAACCATCGCCGAGAGCTTTATTGAGGAACTACGCTGGCGCGGGCTGATCTACGACATGACCGAGGGCGCCGAGGAGGCCCTGCAGCGCGGCCCGGTCACGGCGTACATCGGCTTTGACCCGACGGCGGACAGCCTGCACGTCGGGCACCTGCTGCCGATCATGGTGCTGACCCACCTGCAGCGGCACGGCCACCGCCCGATTGCGCTGGCAGGCGGCGGCACCGGCATGATCGGCGACCCCAGCGGCAAGTCGAAAGAGCGTGTGCTGCTCGACGAGGAAGTGCTGAAACACAACGTCGAGGCCATCAAGGCCCAGTTGGCCCACTTCCTCAAGTTCGAGGGAGTCGATAACCCGGCCCTGCTGCTCAACAATGCCGATTGGCTACGTGAACTGAAGCTGATCGATTTTCTGCGGGACGTGGGCAAGCTCTTCACCGTCAACTACATGATGGCGAAGGAGTCCGTCAAGCAGCGCCTTGAGAGCGAGGAGGGCATCTCCTTCACCGAGTTCACGTACATGCTGCTGCAGGCCTACGACTTTCTGGAGCAGTACCGGCGCTACAACTGCACCCTCCAGCTTGGCGGCAGCGACCAGTGGGGCAACATCACGGCGGGCATCATGCTGATCCGGCGGATGGAGGGCGGCGAGGCGCACGGCATCACCGTGCCGCTGATCACGACCAGCACCGGCGTGAAGTTCGGCAAGACCGAGGCGGGCACCGTCTGGCTCGACCCGGCCCGCACGTCGCCGTTCCGCTTCTACCAGTTCTGGCTCAACACGCCCGACGACGACGTGATCCGCTACCTCAAGTACTTCACACTGCTGGGCCGCGAGGAGATCGCCGAGCTTGAGGAGGCCGTCAGGACCGAGCCGCACCTGCGGCGGGCGCAGCGCACGCTCGCCCAGGAGGTGACGCGTCTCGTGCACGGCGAGGAGGCACTGCGTCAGGCCGAGATCGCCACTGAAGTGCTGTTCGGCGACCGCGAGATGGCAGGGCTGAGCGCCGCCGACCTGCTTGACATCTTCGCCGAGGTGCCCTCCAGCACCGTTGCGCGTGATGCGCTCGCGGGTGAGGGCATGAGCATCGTGGACCTCGCGGCGGAGGCCGGGCTTGACCGCTCAAAGGGGCAGATCCGCAACCTGATTAAGAGCGGCGGCATCTACCTCAACAACGAGCGCGTGGACGACCCGTACCGGGCTGTCACTCTGGACGACGCCATCGACGGCGAGGTGATCGTGCTGCGCAAGGGCAAAAAGACGCATCACCTCGTACGGGTGGAGGGCTGATGCTGCGCTTCCTGACCGCCGGCGAGTCGCACGGGCCGCAGCTTACGGCCATCCTGGAGGGGATGATCGCCGGGCTGCCGCTCTCCGAGGATGACCTGCTCAACGACCTGGCCCGCCGTCAGACAGGCTACGGGCGCGGCGGGCGCATGCAGATTGAGCACGACCGCGCGCGCATCACCGCCGGGGTGATGAACGGGCACACCACCGGCGGGCCAATCGCGCTGGTCATCGAGAACCGCGACTGGCGCAACTGGCGCGAGAAGGACATCCAGCCTTTCACCGTGCCGCGCCCCGGCCATGCCGACCTCACCGGCGCGGTGAAGTACGGCTACCGCGACCTGCGCCTCAGCCTGGAGCGGGCCAGCGCCCGCGAAACGGCGGCGCGGGTCGCCGTTGGCGCGGTGTGCAAGCGGCTGCTTGCGGAGTTCGGCATTACGGTCGGCAGCTACGTGACGATGATCGGCGGCGTCGAAGCAGAGCTGCCGGCCCACGCCACACCGGAGGAGTACCGCGAGCGGTTCGAGCAGGCGGAGCGGAGCGAGGTGCGCTGCCCGCTGCCCTCCGCCTCCGACGCGATGCGGGCGCGCATCCGCGAGGCCATCCAGGCCAAAGACACGCTCGGCGGTGTGTTCGAGGTTGTGGCGCTCGGCGTGCCGCCGGGGCTGGGCAGCCACGTCCACTACGACCGCAAGCTCGACGGGCGGCTGATGGGCGCGGTCGGCAGCATCCAGGCAATCAAGGGCGTGGAGATCGGGCGCGCGTTCGAGGACGCAGCCAAACCCGGCACCGAGGTCCACGACCCGATCCGGCTGGCGGACGGCGGGAGACTCATCCGCGAGGGCAACAACGCGGGCGGCACCGAGGGCGGCATCACCACCGGGGAGGCGGTTGTCGTGCGGGCGGCGATGAAGCCCATCAGCACCACGCTGAACCCGCTGCCCACGGTCGACCTCGCCACCGGCCAGCCGACCGAGGCCATCTACGAGCGGTCGGATTACTGCGCCGTGCCGCGTGCGGCGGTCGTCGGCGAGGCGATGGTGGCCTACGTGCTCGCCGACGCGCTGCTGGAGAAGCTCGGCGGTGACAGCCTCGCGGAGATCCGCCCGCGCTTTGAGGCGCTGCGCCGCAGCCACCTCGACGACCTGCCGATGGACAACCAGCCGTGGCGCTTTGGGTTCAGTGAATGAGTCCACAGATGACACAGATAGCACGGATGAGTTGATCCACGAATGACACGAATTACACTAATTATTTTCATTCGTGACATTCGTGGACAATCATCTATTCGCAGGCCACAGCAGTAGAAGAAAGAAGCGAGCATGCAGACCAAATACGGCTCGTACCAGGAGCAGTCGCGCAGGACGTACAGCGACATCAAGACCGACGACCCGATCGTCTACCCGACGCTGGGCCTCGTCAACGAGGCGGGTGAGGTTGCGGGCAAGATCAAAAAGATCTTCCGCGACCGCAACGGCGAGATCACCGAGGCGGACCGGCAGGCGCTCAAGGACGAGCTAGGCGATGTGCTGTGGTATCTGACGCAGATCTGCACCAACCTGGGGCTGACGCTCGAAGAGGTGGCAGAGGCCAACCTCGACAAGCTGTTTTCGCGGCAGGCACGCGGCGTTATCGGCGGCGATGGTGACAAGAGATAAAGAGTCCACGAATGACGCGAATAATACTAATTATTTTCATTCGTGACATTCGTGACATTCGTGTCATTAGTGACTCAAATCATCCGTGTCATCTGTGCCATCTGTGGACAAAAGGATAACTATGCCTAACATCATCCTGGCGGGGTTTATGGGCACGGGGAAGAGCACGGTCGGGCAGCTTGTCGCCGCGTCGCTCGGCATGACGTTCGTCGACACCGACGACCTCGTTGAGCAGGCGACCGGCGCAACGATCCGCGACCTGTTCCTGCGCAGCGAGGCGATCTTCCGCAAGTTCGAGTCGGTTGTGTGCCTGCAGGCTGCGCTGCACAACGGCCTCGTGATCTCGACCGGCGGCGGCGCGCTGCTCAACGAGAAGGTCCGCACCGCGTTTGAGATGAGCGGGATGATCGTGTGCCTGCATGCCAGCGTAGATGAGATCATGCGGCGGGTGGGCGCGGACCCTAACCGCCCGCTCTTCGGCACGCGGGAGGAGGTCGAGGCGCTGCTCAACGCCCGCGCCGCACACTACGCCAGCCTGCCTTACCACGTCGATACCACCGGCAAGCTCCCCGAGCAGGTCGCCAGCGAGGTCATTGAGTTATGGCACAGCACTATGAACTGAGCGTGCGCGGGGCCGAGGGGCGGCGCTACCCCGTCCTCGTGGGGGAGGGGCTGCTGGAGAGCCGCTTGCCCCGGTTCGTCGCCGAGGGGGGCTTCTCCAGAGTGGCGGTCGTGACCAACGAGACGGTTGCGCCACTGTATGGCGAGGCGCTCTGCGAGCGTATCCCCGGCGCAGCGCTCATCGTCGTGCCGGACGGCGAGCAATACAAGACACTCGACACAGTGCGCACTATCTACGATGCGTTGCTGGCGCACGGCGCGGACCGCTCCACGCTGGTCGTCGCGCTGGGCGGCGGCGTGATCGGCGACATGGCAGGCTTCGCGGCTGCGACGTTCATGCGCGGCGTGCCGCTCGTGCAGGCCCCGACCACGCTGCTGGCGATGGTCGATGCGAGCATCGGCGGCAAGGTCGGTGTCGATCTGCCGCAGGGGAAGAACCTCGCCGGAGCATTCAAGGACCCGCTCGCCGTGTTCGCGGATGTCACCACACTGCACACCCTGCCGGTCGACGAGCAGCAGTGCGGCATGGCAGAGGTGATCAAGACCGGGCTGATCGGCGATGCAGACCTGTTCGCGCGGCTGGGCAACCACGCGCCGGACCGCACCGAGATGATCGCGCGGGCGGCGGCGATCAAGGCAGACATCGTGGGGCGGGACCGGCTGGAGGGCGGCCTGCGCGCCGTGCTGAACCTGGGCCACACCTTCGCGCACGCGCTGGAGCAGGCGAGCGGCTACGCGTGGAAGCACGGGCACGCGGTCGCCGTCGGGCTGATGGCGGCGGCGCGACTCTCCGAGCGCATGGGGCTGAGCGATGGCGGGCTGGCCGACGCCGTCGAGCGCACGCTTGAGCGCTGGATGCTGCCCACCCGCTTCAGCGGCTGCACGCCCGACGCGCTGTGGGAGGCCATGCGCCACGACAAGAAGTGGCAGGGTGGTTCAGCCCGCTTCGTGCTGCTCGAAGGCGTGGGCCGCCCGGTGATCCGCGCGGATGTTCCGCGTGACGACGTGCTCGCCGTGCTGGAAGAACTGCGGGAGGACGCATGAACGTACTGGTGATCCACGGCCCGAACCTCAACCTGCTGGGCACGCGCGAGCCGGAGCACTACGGCAGCCTGACGCTCGACGAGATTAACGCGCGGCTGGAGGCCTGCGCTGCCGAGCATAACGTGACGCTCCGCGTCATGCAGAGCAACCACGAGGGCGCGCTCATCGACGCGCTGCACGAGGCGCGCGGCTGGGCGGACGGTGTGATCATTAATCCCGGCGGTTATACACATACGAGCGTCGCGCTGCGCGATGCGATTACCGCTGTGGGCATCCCCACGATTGAGGTCCACCTGTCGAACATACACGCCCGCGAGGCATTCCGGCACACGTCGCTGACGGCGGCGGCCTGCGTGGGGCAGATCAGCGGGCTGGGCTGGCTCGGCTACCGGCTGGCGCTGGAGTGGCTGATCGAGCAGGGGGCGTAGGGGAAAATCGGCTCCATAGCTGTCAAGTTAAGCGGGTGTGAAACGTTGGCACAGAGTGTTGTGGTCGATCTCGCACCCCCTTCGGGGCACTTCCTCCTGCTAGGGGGCAGTGGAGAAACGGCTGCGCCAACTCCACGTTGTTCTTCGTCACATCTAGGATCGCCCCTCATAGGAACAGATGGTAGCTCACGGGGCGACCACTGGCAGAAAGGATCTTATCCCTTTTTGCCCTTGACATGTAAGCATTTCCTTACGTATAATACAAGTGTTCTAGAACAACGTAGTCAGGTGATCACCAAGTGAAGACAGCACACCAGGCGGACAGTGATGCCTTTACGGCCATCGCACACCCGGTCAGGCGGAAGCTCCTCGACCGGTTGGCGGAACGGGAGCAGTCGGTCAACGAGCTTGCCGCCCACTTCTCCATCAGCCGGCCTGCCATCTCGCAGCATCTCAAGGTGCTGCTGGACGCGGGGCTGGTGTCGGTGCGGCGTGAGGGGAGGGAGCGGATCTACCAGCTTCAGCCGGGGCCGCTCCGTGAGCTTGACGCATGGCTGAACTCGTACCGACGCCTGTGGACTGAGCGACTCGACCGGTTGGACGACTATCTGCAGGAATTGCAGGCCAAGGAGAGACGTGATGATCGCTAAGAGCCATGACACGACGCTGACCATCGTGTCAGATCGGGAGATCGAAATCACCCGCACGTTCGACGCCCCGCGCCACCTCGTCTTTGAGGTGCTGACGCAACCGGAGCACGTCCGGCAGTGGTGGGGCCTGAGGGACCACGAGATGATCGTGTGCGAGATCGACCTGCGCGTCGGCGGGAAGTGGCGCTACGTGCTGCGCGCCCCCGATGGCAGCGAGCACGGCTTCAGCGGCGAGTACCGGGAGATCGTGCCGCCTGAGCGGTTGGTTGCAACCGAAGGCTACGAGGCGCTGCCGCCGGGCCATGACTACCTCGCCACGCTGACGCTCACAGAGCAGGATGGCCGCACGCTGCTTGTCAACCGGATCACCTACCGCTCGGTTGAGGACCGCGACGGGCATCTGAACTCCGGCATGGAGGCCGGGATGCGCGAGACGTACGACCGCCTCGCCGAACTCCTTGCCAGCAAGCAGGCGGACTCCCGCGCCGAGATCACCCTCGTGCGCGAGTTCGACGCGCCGGTCGAGGCCGTCTGGCGGGCGTGGACGGAGCCAGAGCAGGTGATGCGCTGGTGGGGCCCGGTGGGCTTCACCTCGCCCACCGCCGAGATCGACCTGCGCGTGGGCGGCAAGTACCTCTTCTGCATGCGCTCGCCGGAGGGCCAGGACTTCTACAGCACCGGCACTTTCCTGAAGATCGAGCCGCTCAAGGAGCTGGTTTACACGGACAGCTTCGCCGATGCGGAGGGCAACGTCGTCGACCCGGCGGTCTACGGCATGGAGGGCTTCCCGCAGCCGTCGCAGGTGACGGTCCGGCTGGAGGACCTCGGCGGCAGGACGCGCATGACGCTCACCCACAGTGGTCTGCCGGCGGGCGAGCATGGTGAGATGGCGGCAGCGGGCTGGCAGACATCGCTCGACAAGATGGCCGCCTCGCTCCGCTAGCGCGGCAGCGCAAGCGCAATCGAAAAGAGCCAGGTCGTTAATAAGCCTGGCTCTTTTGTGCTGCACTCAGCGCGACGCGGCACTGCCCACAGCAGCCGCCGCCTGGCTCCCCTCAAGCGCCTGGCGCTCCTGCCGGGCAAGCTCGCCCGCGCCTCATGTACCAGCCGGTCGAAGCGCCGCGCCTTGCGTCGCCTGGGCTGCTTCGCCCAGCAGTACACCAGTTCCCCATCGATCCCGAGGTTAACCGATACTTCGTTGTACGAAAACGCCCTGTCAGCAGCGAGCTTTGCCTCGATGATCTGGATCAGCTTCTCGTTAAACGATAGGGCATCTCTGTCTGACATCGCATCGCCTGTTTCACTATCCCCACCCCGAACGAGTAAAGCCTCGCCAGCCGCGCCGGGGCCGACCCGCGCGGCTCCTCAAGCGCCGCCCTACATCAGGAGCCGCTCCTGCAGCGCGGCAAGCTCTGCGTCGATGCCCCCTCGCATCGATAGTTCCCTTAGCGCGCGGGCCAGCGCCTGCTGCACGCCGCTGCTCTCCTGCTCCAGTGCCTCGCCCAGAGCAGAGGCATCGCCGGGTGGAAGGTAAGCCAGCCCGGCGGCTGCGGCCAGCCGGACCCCCTCGTCGTCAAAGCGCAGCGCCTCAAGTAGAGCCGGGATAGCCCCGGCACCGGCAGCGCCGAGCGCCCGCGCCGCCTCCATCCGCACGCGGTCGTCGCGGTCGTACAGCGCACCCGCAAGCGCCTCGATGGAGTCGGCGCCGCCTATCTCGCCGAGCGTGCGCACCGCCACCTCGCGCACGACCGGGTCAACGTCGCGGGCCATCTCGACGAGCGCGGGCCGGGCAGGCTCGCCGATGCGGCCCAGCATCGCGGCGGCCACCGCCCGTCGCTCCGACGGGCCGGACCGCACGGCTACGGCCAGCGGTGCGACCGCCCCCGCGCCGATCAGCTTCAACGTCCGGATCGCCACGTGCCGCACCTCGGTCCGCTCCTCCATCACCGCGCGGAGCAGGGCGGGCACAGCCGGTTCCCCGACCCGGCTCAGCACGGCGGTGAGCGCCTCGCGCTGCGCCTCGTCCTCACTGTGCTGCAGCGCGTCGAGCAGTGTCCACATGATGGCAGCACCCAGTTCGCTCAACATCCAGCCGGTTGAACCGTTTACGCCGTGCCGGTCGTACAGGTTGTCCATCAGCAGGTCGATGGCCGGGTCGCCGAGGCGGCTGAGCACCCCGGTGGCGAGCAGGCGCGCCTCCCGGCTGTCGCTCATGAGGGCATCCATCAGGCTCCCCACCACGAGGCCCCATTCTTTGCGCGAGAGAGGGGCGCGCTCGCCGAACCGGGCGAGAACTCCGGCGGCGGTCTGCCGCACGTTGGGGTCGGGGTCGGAGAGGGCGCGGGCGAGGCCCGACGCGGCGCTCGGGGCACCAATCCAGCCCAGCGCCATCACAGCAATAAGGCGCACCTGGGGGTCGCTGTCTTTGAGGCACTTGATAAGGCGCGGCACGGCGCGCTCATCGCGCAGCCAGCCGAGGGCATGCGCGGCGGCATAACGCACCTCCGGCTCGGCATCCTGAAGCAGCGGCAGCAGATGGGACACAGCGCGCCGGTCGCCTAGCTGCCCGAGATACTGCGCAGCCGCCGCCCGAACGGCAGGAGCGGTGTCGCCCAGCGCTTTAACGAGCTGCGGCACCGCTTTCGTGTCCTTCTTCAGCACCAGCTTGTTCAGCCGTTCAAGCCGACGACCTATTCCCGACATACACGATCCATTCCTAAACGCTTACGATACAGCCCCGCCGTTCCCATTGTACAGCACTTTCTACGAGCGCGGGATAATGTTATCATACTCTACCCTGCCCGGCCTGCGCAGGCTGCACCACGACCACGCACGTTATAGCTGAAGAAAGGGTGTGCTTCATGGTTTCAACCGCTTCACTGGCGGCAATGGTCTTCACGCTGCTGATCTCCATCCTCTTCCCGATCGTTCTCGTCATCGTGCTGTATGTGAAGAAGCGCATCTCGCTGGTGTCGGTAGTGGTCGGCGCGCTGGTCTTCCTCGTCTTCCAACTGCTGACGCGCATCCCCCTGCTGACCGTGCTCGGCTCCCAGCCGTGGTACCAGCAGATGGCCGAGAATGTGGTGCTCATCGGGCTGTTCCTCTCGCTGACTGCCGGGCTGTTTGAGGAGATCGGGCGCTACCTGGCCTTCCGCTTCGTGCTGAAGAGCCGCCTGCAGATCAAGAACGGCGTCGCCTACGGGGTGGGGCACGGCGGCTTCGAGGCGATGACGCTGGTCGGCCTTACCTACGTCAACAACCTGATCTACTCGACGCTGATCAACTCCGGGCAGTACGACACGCTGATTGCCCCCATGCTCGGCGAGCTTGGCGATACGCTCCGCGACCAGATTGTCAACACGCCAGCGTACGCTTTTGCCCTCGCCGGTGTGGAGCGGGTGTTTGCGATCATTGCGCATATTGCGCTGTCGCTGGTGGTGCTGCTCGGCGTGCGCCGGGGGCGGTTTGTCTACGTGATCTATGCCATCCTGCTGCACACGCTGCTGAACTTCCCGGCGGTGCTCCTGTCGCGGCTGGAGCATGGCATTATCTACGCGGAGATCTACCTGCTGGTCTTTGCGATTGGCGCATTCCTGTTCATCCGGCGGATATGGCAGCAGTATGAGCACCCGGAGCCGGTCGAGGCAGGCACGCCAGGGGTAGAGGCTTAGGCCGAGCGGTCGCCCAGCCCGGGCAGGAACACGCGCATCCCGTCCTTCTCGTCGATGATGTACGCGGAGGACGGGTAGCGCAGCACCACCGCACTGATCCACAGGTCGCCCGCCGCGCCGCTCGCGTTGAGCGTGGCCGCCAGGATCACAACGGAAACCCACGGCGAGCCAGCGAGCAGGGCCATTAGGAGAATAGCAAGCAGGCTCAGCACGACCAGCGGCGTGAGCGCCACAATCAGGTAGCGGTTACGCGGGAAGGCAAAGCCGGGCGCGGTTGCGTAGAACATCCCCCGGTTCAGGATCACCCCGTATTGGGGCCGCGCGCCGAACAGCGCCATCGTCGCCCCGTGCAGCAGCTCATGCAGCACCAGCACGACAACGGTCGCCAGGATCAGCGCCAGAAGCAACTGCCAGGCGCCGAAGTCTATGCTGGCCGGAAGCCAGCCGGCGCTCACCGCCACCCAGAAGAACAGCGCGCCCCACGGCACGAGGCTTACCAGGGCCAGCAGGTTGACCAGCAGCACGCGGCTGCGACTGGTGGTAAGCTTCCAGTACAGGGCTTCGCCGTAGCCGGGCGGAACTCCCCCCGGCACGGCGATGTCGTCAGTTGTCATGTTCTCCTCTCCTGCCTGTCCCTTCAGTTGCAATCTCCAGAAGCATACCACATCCGCCCGAACACCGGGTAAGCCGCCTCAGGCACATATAACAAAAAGAGCGGGGGCGCTTGTGACGCCCCCGCTCCTGCTAGCTCAAGCGAGCTGGTAGCCGCTTACCAGTAGATGACCTCCACGTGGGCCGCGCCCGGCTGCCACTTGACGATGTACTCCTTGCCGTCCCAGTAGGCGGTGTTGAGCTGGAACTCGCCGCCCGGCAGGCGGTACAGCGCGATCGGACGGTGGGTGTAGGGGTTCTCACCCACGGCGATCAGCACCGGCACATCCTCCGGCACACCCGCCGACTCGATGTCCGCCGCCGTCACGAGCAGCGCCAGCGAGCCGTTCCCGGTGTTGATGTCGATGCCGTACAGGTGCAGCTCGTCACCGCTGCGGAAGATCGCCACCGGGCGCCCGCAGTGGTGGGCGTTCAGGCTGCCATCGTCCAGGTCGCACAGCATCGCGGGCAGCACGTCGGGCACGGTGGGCGTCGGCTCGTCCTCCGGCGGGGTGGGCTCGTCCTCATCATCGTCGTCATCCGGCGGGGTTTCGGTGTTCTGCACCGTCACCTGCATCACCTGCGACTTGATGCTCTGCTCCAGCTCCGTCATGCCGTAGGCCGTCAGCGTGTACACGCCATCCTTGAACGCGGTCGTGTCCCACAGCAGCGTCCAGACGCCATCGACCAGCGTTGCCTTACCGAGGTACTCGCCGTCGAGGAACACATCCACCCACATCAGGTCGGGGCTGCCGCTCAGCGCGATCTCAACCTGCCCGGAAACCGGCGCGCCGCTGGTGGGGCGGACGATCTCCAGG
>ERZ773359.2193-NODE-2193-length-25228-cov-7.933937_pt1 | contig 25228 bp, 24 predicted proteins | sample MGYA00374955_ERZ773359 | MGnify/ENA primary metagenome ERZ773359 (study PRJEB29098, sample SAMN04486028) | biogas fermenter metagenome | study: EMG produced TPA metagenomics assembly of the Biogas fermentation microbial communities from Germany - Plant 4 DNA1...
TGGATCCTGCCCCATATTTTTATATTATCACCTACGTTTAAGTGTTGGGAAAAACGTGCATTTCTACCCCATGCGATTGTAGGGATATAGTCAGATTTCCCATATGCCCTGTTAACGGCTAACAGAATGTCGGTTATTTCCCTTTTAAGAGGTGTAACCCTGTAGACTGGCTTCTTGCATATAAATCCATTCAGATAGATTTGATTTGGGTTTTTGGTCCCCTCACCTATTAAAAATATCTCCCGGGCAAACACCGTCAGAATTAGCCTGTTATGTCCTCCTATAATTTTATTGTAAGATCTAAGCTGACCTTCTACAGTTATTTCCATTCCATCCAACAGCTCAATTCCGCTAAGTAATCGTTCGGAGACAGTGACGGGTAATAAATCAACATAATCACTGAGACGAGGTACCGATAGGTCAAATTGAAAAAAATTCTCCCCAAATATCTCATGGCTAAATTCCATGGGACCGTTCACTTTTCCCACTATAACTACCTTATTGTTATCCGCTATATGTTCTGCCATCCAGCCTCTCCATCCTTTCTCCCTTGTACCTATATATGCCGTATATAAGACAGCATTATCCCTATCTACATGTGGTTTGTTAGAAGTTTCCTATACTGCCCATTTATTTTGCATGTCCAAGTAGTTCAAGTCCCACTAGTATACTTAATATGATAAGTGTACTCTCATACATCATTATTTTAATTCCTATTCATAAAGGGGACCCAATATGACTTATTGGTCCTTTTTCTTCTGCATTCCCGTATGGTCTATATCATAGCTGTCTTTATAAATAAGTTCGGATATTGGGACAAATTCATATCCTTCCTCGAGTAAATTGTCCAGTATGGATGGCAAGGCGGTAGCCGTATACTTGGCATTGTTATGAAAAAGGACAATAGATCCCGGCTTAACCTTACCCGTAACCTGTCTATACATATGATCTACACCTAATTCCTTCCAATCAAGGGAATCCACATCCCATTGGATAGGATAGAATCCCATCTCCCGACATGTACTTATCAGCAAATTATTATAATCCCCATAAGGGGGTCTAAAAAGCTTTACGGCCCTATCACCCGCCAATTCTTCAATCTTTTTTTGGGTGGTTTCGATTTCCTTGATTATTTGCTCTTTACCCAGGTTGCTCATATGGGGATGATTAGTCGAATGGTTACCAATTTCATGGCCTTTTTGTGCTATAAGCTGAACTTTATCAGGATGAGCATCTATCCAAAATCCCACCAGGAAAAAAGTACATCTAATATTCCTTTCCTCCAATATATCAAGTAATTCATCGGTATACTCAGTTCCCCAGGCTGCATCAAAGGATATAGATATCTTTTTATCATCCCGCTCTACACAATAAATTGGCAATTCCCTTTTAATGTTAAGGAAGACGGTTATAGCTTTATCTCTAAAGTTTATGGAGTAGGCGACTGAAACCAAAACCAGGCAGAAAACCAAAAGTATCTTAGCTGTTTTTTTCTTAGATATATATATAACCCGCATCTATGCATTACCCCCATCCTTGCTTCCAGATAAATATCATCCTCCCTAATACTTATTTATTTGATGGTCACCTTATGACAAATCAACAATTGTTTCTTGACAAGTAGTTATATGATTTTTCCCAATAATTCCGTATTAATAAAAAAATCCCCGGACGGGGATTTTTTTATTAATTCTAGGTTAACAGACTGGCATATCAACCGGATCTTCGGTTATCCGATACCAGTGTGTAAACACAAGGCTATTGGTCATTGTAATTCCTATAGACGTACTCTACTAAATTGTCATCAGAGACTGTAACTATGGTACTGCCCCTACCGTCTCTTGCAGCAAGGGGTAAGTCGTTGGTATTTAGTCGGGTTATGGTTCCGTCGGCCTGTTGGAGGATTAGTTCATAGGGTGTTTTTGCATAAAAGGCCCCCAAAATATACCTGCCGTTAGCCCTATTCTTGTAAAAGGTTATAGTTCTAAAGCCTATACCTCCCCTACCCTGAATTTGATAATCCGATATGGAAGTACGTTTCCCGATACCCCTATCCGTTACCACAACTAAATGGCCGTCATCCTCAATCTGGCTGCCAAAGACAACTCTATCATCCCCTTTGAGCTGGATAGCCCTCACTCCTTTTGCCGTCCGGCCCATCGGGCTTACTTCGGAACCATTGAATCTTATACTCATACCTTCCGCTGTAACTATCATAGTTTCCTTATCCTCGGCAATTAGTTCAGCCCCAATACATAAATCTCCCTTATTTAAACCACAGGCTTGAATCTTACTCCTGCGGGTATTGTATTCAGTCAGACTGGTCTTCTTTACTTGACCTTTGCTTGTATAGAATTGGATGAAAAGATCTTCCGTAAATTCCTTAACAGAAAACATCGCTACGATTCTTTCGCTTCTATCAAAACCCTTTATGAGGTTCATCAATTGTACCCCTTTATCCCGCCATTTTGCCTCCGGTATCTCCATTGCATCCAGACTATAGCAATTGCCCTGATCCGTCAGTAGGAGTATTCTATGATCCGTCTCGGAATCGATTAAAAACTCAATGAAATCCATCTCACGGGTCTCTACCACTCCTACATCCTTACTGGATAGGTTGAAGGATTTTAGTGGTACCCTTTTTATGTCCTGATTTCTGGTTAAAGTAACTATACATTCCTCAACATGAATCAAATCTTCGGTTCTTATCTCCGCTTCCGTATCATCCTTAATTATGCCGGTCCTTCTTATGTCTGAGTATTTTCCCTTGATTTCATTTAGCTCCTTCTTTATTAAGCCAATAAGTAACTTCTCTGATGCCAATATAGATTCAAGCCTTTTAATAGTCCTTTTAATTTCCTTATACTCCCTTTCGAGAGAAATCATCTCCAAGTTGGTAAGCCTTTGAAGGCGCATATCAAGAATAGCCTGGGCCTGGATCTCCGTTAACTCAAACTCTGCCATTAGGTTTTTTCTTGCAGCGATAGGAGTTTTCGAGCCCCTTATAATAGCAATTACCCTGTCAATATTATGAATGGCTATTATTAATCCTTCCAGAATATGTTCCCTGGCCTTGGCCCTATCTAAATCATACTTGGTTCTTCTGGTAACCACATCTTTTTGGTGTTGGATATAATGATCCAGAATCTCCTTTAGTCCTAGTTGTTGAGGCCTACCATTGGCTATTGCAACCATATTGACGCCAAAGGTGACCTGCAGATCTGAATATTTGTATAGGTAGTTCAGTATTTTTTCTGCATCCCCATCTTTTTTTACTTCAATAACAGCGCGTACACCGTTACGATCCGATTCATCCCTGATATCCGCTATTCCGGTTAGGACCCCTTTTCTTTCTTCGCTGAGCCTAAGAATCTTCTCCAGTAAGGTAGCCTTATTTACCTGATATGGAAGCTCCTTAATTACCAATAACTTCTTCCCACCGGGTGCGTTCTCGATATCCACCTTTGCCCTTACTATTATCTTTCCCCTGCCGGTCTCATAGGCATTTATAATCTCTTCCTGTCCTATTATAATCCCGCCTGTAGGAAAATCCGGTCCCTTGATAACACGCATTAGTTCATCCAAAGTAACATCAGGTTTTTCCATTTGAAGGATAACACCGTCAATAACCTCAGCCAGGTTATGGGGAGGAATGTTTGTAGCGAGGCCGATGGCAATACCGGATGCCCCGTTGACCAGTAGATTAGGAAATCGCCCAGGCAATACATCGGGTTCTTTTAAGGTATCGTCAAAATTCAAACTAAAATTGATTGTATCCTTGCCTATATCCTTTAATAGTTCCGTGGCCAAAGGGGTCATCCGCACTTCGGTATAACGCATGGCTGCTGCCGAATCCCCGTCCATGGAACCAAAGTTGCCATGCCCATCGATTAGGGGAGCCCTCATAACAAAATCTTGAGCCATTCTTACCATAGCATCATACACCGAGGTGTCACCGTGGGGATGATACTTTCCAAGGGCATCTCCTACAATTCTGGCAGATTTTCTATGGGGTTTTTCCGGGGTTACACCTAATTCGTGCATGGTATACAGGATCCTTCTCTGTACAGGTTTTAGCCCGTCCTCTACCCTTGGAAGCGCTCTTTCCAAGATAATGTATTCCGCGTAAGGCATCATAGATTCATGCATAACTTCTTCCAAAGGCTTTTGTATTACGAGATCCTTGTTTTGTACGAATTCATTCATTGTTTTTTTATTCTTAGCCACGGTTTATACCCCCATCTCCTGAAAAATATCTGTTTTGTTGAAGTTAGCATAAGTACTTATATACTGCCGCCTTGGATCTACCTTATCCCCCATAAGAATCGTAACCAGTTTGTCCGCCTGGGCTGCATCATCAATACTTACCTGAATAATTGATCTATTCCGGGGATTCATGGTAGTTTCCCACAGCTGATCCGGGTTCATCTCTCCCAGACCCTTGTATCTTTGAACTGTATATCCCTTGCCTATCTTTTTAATCTTTTCCTTTAGTTCCGTATCGTTATAGGCATATTCCACGGTTTTTCCCTTAGTTATCTTGTAAAGAGGGGAAAGTCCGATATACACATGTCCTTCGGTAATCAACTCCTTCATATATCTAAAGAAGAAAGTAAGAAGTATAGCACGAATATGGGCACCATCCTGATCTGCATCTGATAGAATAATGATCTTGTGGTACTTAAGATTATTAATGTTAAAATCCTCATCTATCCCCGTACCCAGGGCGGAAATAATTGTACGGAACTCTTCATTGGCCAACACTTGATCCAAACGCTTTTTCTCCACATTCAAGGGCTTGCCCCGTAATGGCAAAATAGCCTGAAATCGCCTATCCCTGCCTTGTTTTGCAGACCCCCCTGCGGAATCGCCTTCTACTATGAACAGTTCGTTTATGGTGACATCCCTGCCCGTACAGCTGGCTAACTTACCCACAAGTGGTGCCCCTTCCAAGCTATTTTTCTTCCGTGTGATCTCACGCGCCTTTCGGGCTGCCTCCCTTACCTTCGCAGCCTTGATAGCCTTTTCTATGATTAGCCTAATAATATGTTCATGTGTGGTATTTTCAATAAAATGTATCAACTGCTCCGTGGTAATGGCCTCCAATGCAGTTCGAGCTTCGGAATTTCCAAGCTTTGTTTTGGTCTGTCCTTCAAATTGGATATTTCGCATTTTTACAGAAATTAATGCGGTCATCCCCTCGCGAAAATCCTCACCATTTAGGTTGTTATCCCTTTCCTTCAAGTAATTGAATTTACGGGCATAATCGTTAAAAACCTTTGTTATAGCTGTTTTAAACCCAGTTTCATGGGTCCCACCCTCGCTGGTAGGTATGTTATTTACATAGGAAAAGATGCTCTCTGTATAGGAGTCGGTATATTGAATGGCAATTTGTGCATATATACCATCTTTTTCTCCTTCCAAGAATATTATTTCTGGGTGCAGGACAGTTTTATTCTCGTTTATATATTCGACAAAATCAGTTAATCCACCGCTATATAAAAAAACTCTCCTGGGAATTATATTGTTATCATCATTTTGTCTTTGATCAACTAATACTATTTCCAGCCCTCTATTTAGGAAGGCCAATTCGCGGAGACGTTTAGCTATGGTTTCAGCATTAAACCTGATATCATCAAAAATTCTGTCATCCGGCATAAACCGTACCCGGGTTCCGGTTCTGTCAGTGGTCCCTACTTCTGCTAGTGCCATAGTTACGACCCCGGCTACTACCTTATCCGCTTCTTTGTCGTATAGACTCTCAAAGCGTTGTCTGTAGATCTTACCATCCCTTCTTATCTCCACCTCCAGCCATCTGGACAGCGCATTTACCACGGCAGCTCCTACCCCATGAAGCCCTCCCGAGTAGCTATAGTTTTCATTGTTAAACTTCCCTCCCGCATGGAGTTGAGTAAAGACAACCTCAACACCTGGGAGTTTAAGGGTTTCGTTAATATCCACGGGTATCCCCCGCCCATTGTCCTCTACCATTACACTGCCGTCTTCAAATAAGGTTACTTCTATCCTAGTCGCATAGCCGTTAGCAGCTTCGTCTATACCGTTATCGACTATCTCCCATAAAAGGTGATGAAGTCCTCTAGGTCCGGTAGTACCTATATACATTCCGGGACGCATCCTAACCGCATCCAAACCCTTCAATACCTCTATATCATTAGCACCGTAAGCTTTCTCCATCAGTAAACCTCCAAGCATTATGAACGTATGTTCCTTTTTGTCTCCATTTTCATTATAAGTTCATCACCTGTTAAAGTCAACCAAATATGCAAAGGCTCGGGCTTTTCCTGATCTCCCACCTAAAGGAAGAAAAAAAGAATCCTTTAAATAGGATTCTTTTTTTCTGTGCTTATATCCTTTATATAATTCGGCTAATAGTACCAAATAAATACTCATTATAGCCTTATCTTCCATGATAGATTAATTAGTATACACTTCTTCTGGTATAATGAGTATGAAGTAGGTCGTGTGCCTTCTCACTATTGGGCTCACCCAAATACTCATCGTATAATTTTATAACCGATGGATTCTCATGGGATTTTCTGATGGGCAGATCCCTGTCCTCATCATAAATCGCTTTAGCCCTCACTACCTTTGGATCCATTTCCATGTAGGTTTTTGCCTTCACTATGGGCTGACCACCACCTGTTACACATCCGCCCGGGCAACCCATTATTTCAATGAAATGGTATTCCTTTTCACCTGATTTAACCTGCTCCAATAAGGCTTTGGCATTAGCAGTACCATGGGCTATAGCCGCTCTTAAGGTCAGGTCCCCTAACTGAATCTCAGCTTCCTTTACTCCTTCGATTCCACGTACTGCATGAACTTCTAAGTTTTCCATGGGTTCCCCTGTGACAATCTCATGCACGGTACGAAGGGCGGCCTCCATAACACCACCGGTTGCACCAAAGATGACACCTGCTCCTGTAGAATCTCCTAGGGCAGGATCAAACTCCTCATCCGGCAGCGTTGCCAGATCCATACCCGCTTCCTTGATCATCCTTGCCAGCTCTCTGGTGGTAAGCACCACATCAACATCGGGATGACCTACAGCACTTAGTTCTGGACGTTGTGCCTCAAATTTCTTTGCGGTACAAGGCATTATGGATACTACAAAAACATTGGCAGGATCCCAACCGTTCTTCTCTGCATAATAGGACTTAATTATAGCCCCCATCATCTCATGAGGAGATTTGCATGTTGACAAATTATCCAAAAATTCAGGATAATAATGCTCACAGTACTTTATCCAACCGGGGCTGCAAGAGGTAATCATAGGTAGCTTGCCTCCTCCTTGGAGCCTACCCAACAGCTCGTGACCTTCCTCCATTATGGTTAGATCCGCAGCAAAATCGGTATCAAAAACCCGGTCAAATCCCAAACGTCTAAGGGCAGCAGCCATCTTACCCGTTACCCTGGTACCCATTTCCATGCCAAACTCTTCTCCCAGAGCTACACGAACAGCAGGTGCTGTTTGTACAACCACATGCAGGTTTGAATTGTTCAGAGCATCCCATACCTTTTCGATATCATCTTTTTCCCTTAGGGCACCTACCGGGCATGCTATAATACACTGTCCACAGTTTATACAGGGAACGTCATTTATACTCATGTTGAAAACCGGCTCAACCATTGTAGCAAAGCCCCTCTCAGTGGCACCAATTACACCAATCCCCTGTACGTTCCTGCATACGGATACACAACGTCTGCATAAAATGCATTTATTTGGATCTCTGACGATAGAGGGCGAGAATGAATCCACCGGCTTGTCATGCCTTTCTCCATCGAAGCGGATATCATCAACCCCCAGCCTTTTCGATAAATCCTGTAATTCGCAATCCTGACTTCTTACACAGGTCAGGCATTTCCTGTCATGATTTGACAGTATAAGTTCAAGGCTGAGCTTCCTGGCAGCCCTGACCTTGGGAGTATTGGTCTTGATGCTCATCCCGTCTGCAACAGGGAATACACAAGAGGCCTGAAGGTTTCTAGCCCCTTCTACTTCTACCAAACACATGCGACATGCACCGATTTCATTTATATCCTTAAGATAACATAAAGTGGGTATATCAATATTCGCTTTCCTAGCAGCTTCCAAGGCTGTAGTACCTGCAGGTACTTCCACTTCTATGCCATCTATTTTTACCTTAATCATATCCATATCTTCACTCCTTTATAGTTCCAGGTTACCTTTTAACAATGGCATCAAAAGGACATCTTTCCATGCAAGCCCCACATTTAATGCAGGAATCCTGGTCTATAACATAGGGTTGCTTCTTCTGTCCGGAAATGGCGTTGACGGGACAGACCCTTGCGCACAGACCGCAGCTTCTGCATTTGTCCTCAATAATGATATATTGAAGCAGTGCCTGACATACTCCTGCCCTGCATTTCTTATCCCTTATATGTTCCTCGTATTCTTCCCTGAAGTACTTAATTGTGCTCAGTACGGGGTTGGGCGCGGATTGTCCGAGACCGCATAGTGAAGCTATTTTTATACCTTCGCCTAATTCCTCAAGCTTTTCCAGATCCCCTTCTTCACCTTTGCCTTCCGCGATTTTATTTAAAAGGTCCAGCATCCTCTTTGTCCCTATACGACAAGGAGGACATTTTCCGCAGGATTCATCAACAGTAAACTCCAGGAAGAAACGGGCGATATCCACCATACAATTATCTTCGTCCATTACAATCAAACCGCCCGAGCCCATCATAGAGCCTATAGCAGTAAGAGAATCATAATCGATGGGGGTATCCAAGTGCTCCGCAGGAATGCATCCCCCTGAGGGACCGCCGGTTTGTGCAGCTTTAAAGGTCTTTCCTTCGGGAATTCCTCCCCCGATCTCATATATGATCTCCCTGAGTGTTGTCCCCATTGGTACCTCAACTAATCCTGTATTATTTATTTTTCCACCCAATGCAAAAACCTTTGTACCCTTACTCCTCTCGGTACCAATGCCCTGGAACCATTTGGGACCTTTTAGAATAATTTGAGGTATGTTTGCATATGTTTCAACATTATTTAACAGGGTGGGCTTACCAAACAACCCCTTTACCGCAGGAAAAGGCGGTCTTGGTCTTGGTTCTCCACGATCACCCTCGATGGAAGCCATAAGAGCAGTCTCTTCACCACAAACAAATGCCCCTGCACCAAGTCTTAATTCCAGATCAAAGCTGAAATCAGTGCCCAGGATATTTTTACCCAAGAGGCCGTACTCTCGCGCTTGTGCTATAGCTTTGGTAAGTCTCTCCACGGCAATTGGATACTCAGCTCTGACATAGATATATCCTTGATCGGCACCTACAGTATATCCGGCAATGGTCATAGCCTCTATTACCGAATGAGGATCACCCTCTAAAATACTGCGGTCCATAAATGCTCCGGGATCACCTTCGTCAGCGTTACAGGCCACAAACTTTTTATCCCCCTGTGCTTTGTAGGTAAATTCCCACTTTAATCCCGCAGGGAATCCTGCACCGCCTCGACCCCTAAGTCCCGATTCTTTTAAGATATCTATAACGTCTTCCGGGGTCATTTCCGTTAAGACCTTTCCCAGGGCCATATATCCATCAAAGGCAATATATTCGTCGATATTTTCTGGGTTTATAACGCCACAGTTTCGCAGGGCTACTCTCATCTGTTTTTGATAGAAGGGTACTTCATCCAGAGATTTGATTTCATGATCTCCGTCCACACTGTCATGGTATAGTAGATGCTTAACTATCCGCCCTTTAACAAGGTGTTCCGAGACAATCTCGGTTACATCTTCATCCTTGACCCTGCTATAGAATGCACCCTCAGGATAGACTATAACAACCGGTCCTACCTCACACAACCCAAAACAACCGGTCTGAACAACTTTTACTTCTTTCTCTATTCCGTATTTCTTTAAATCCCTATTAAAATGTTCTATTAGGTCTGCTGAGCCTGATGAATGACACCCTGTTCCCCCACAGACCAAAACATGAGAACGATAAAGTTCCATATTATTAAGCCTCCTTACCGATTAATCATTCTTTTCTGCTGCCCCTATTGTAAATTCTTGAACTACTTGATTATTCACTAAATGCTCAGCTACTACCCTCTTAACCTTTTCAGGTGTCATCTTGACATATGTTACTTTATCCTTACCAGGCAAATAGACTTCAACCATTGGCTCTAAACGACAAACACCAATGCACCCGGTCTGAGTAACGGTTATATCCTTGAGGCTTCTATTTTTAATCTCTTCAAGAAAAGCCATTAGTATGGGTCTAGCGCCAGCCGCTATACCGCAGGTTGCCATACCAACTACCACTCTGGCGCCTGTTCTGTCCTTTCTTAAGTTTACAGATTCTAGCGTTCTTTGTCTTATCTCTTCCAACTCTTTTAAGGTCTTCACTATTGGACACCTCCATTTATTTCATTGAGTCCATCCTTCATATAAGATTGAATCCAATTAATTATTTCAGGATGTTCGATGGGAATATCTCCTATGATTTGCCGGATATCCCTAGTGTCTAGCTTAAATTCATCGTCATTAACCTTATGGATATATACAAAATCTATATCTGGATTACATAGAATCAAGGTTGTAATGGTATCCTCCAACTTTCCAAAAGGCGGTCGGTCTATGTGGTTTAGTTGGAATCCGGATTTTATGCTGGTTCCTTTACCCTTAGTGGATTTGAGGACTACATCTCCCCCACACCTTTGCGCCATTGCTACAAAGAGTGGCAACCCCAACCCTACTTTACGGGTAGATCGGGTAGTGTAAAATGGATCGGCTGCTCTCCTCATAGCTATTTTATCCATTCCTTTACCATTATCCTCTATATCTATGGTAAGCCAATTCTTTTCCTTATCCTCGTATATTGTCAGTTTAATAAGGCTAGCGCCAGCCGCTATAGAATTTTGTATAAGATCCAAAATGTGCAGCGATAAATCCTGCATGGTTATTTATCCCTGTATTTGTCAATTATTCCTTTAACATCTTCGGGTTTTAACCTGCCATATACGTCATCATTGATCATCATGATGGGAGCTAGACCACATGCTCCTAAACACCTGGTAGCATCCAAGGTGAATAGTCCATCATCGGAGGTCTCCCCCACTTCTAAATCTAATACCTTTTTAAGTTCATCTAATATAGCCTGAGCACCCTTTACATAGCAGGCTGTACCCATACATACCCCAATTCTATATTTGCCCTTAGGCTTTAAAGTAAACTGGGAGTAAAAAGTCGCAACCCCATAAATATCACTAACGGGGATATCTAATTCCTTGGATATATACTTTTGTACATCAAGGGATAGGCATCCGAAAATCTCCTGAGCGCTATGAAGGACTGGCATAAGCGGACCTTCTTTATCCTTCCACTCGTCAATGACCTTTTGAAGCTGCTGAAATTTCTCCTGATTTTCTAAATCTATGGCTGACATTTTGTCCCCTCCTCCAAAATAATAGCTATAAAATTGTTATTGTCGGCAAAGCTTAAAAACTATCCCTAATAGAGGTAGCTTGTATGACTTGCCGTATTTTTCTATACAAATCAAAATACAAGGACATTCTAACACATTTTTTTATATTTGTCATATATTTAACGAAATATTTTTAAGTTATTTTTGTTGTCCTGTGCAATTCGACAAAATAAACTATATGCATGCATTTTTTTGCCTTAATAAATTAATTAAGTACAAGTCAGAGATACAAAACGATAAAATATTCAGAATCTTTTTGTTATTTAATTGTCAATTTCGTATTTCCGATACAGAGATGGGATTATCAATAATGATCCACACATGCTTTATTTAGACGGGCTTCTTAAGGCGTTGAGAATTCCTGAAACAGATAAATCGCATACGGTTATAAAATTAACTCGCTCTAGTATTTGCCCTAATTCATGGGCATCTGAGGAATATAAAAGCTTATGGGAGGGAAACTTGGTAAGAAGCTCATTACTATAACCACTTATCTCTACCATTCCACCCTCCAAATTTTTGGGTATAAAACCCAACTGAGAAATGATACTGTAAGATGGTTTATCCACATGGGCAGGGATCACCACCCCATCCCTGCTAATAGCTTCCTCTATGATTTGATCTATTGATAAATCCGTCGACGATATCAGCATCTCTTTCCTTTCATCAACTACCCTATCCTCATCGTCTATTATTAATTGGTTGCCAAATATCTTGGGAACGTTTGATATCTTTGGTAATTCATTTTTTATTACTTCCCCAAAGTCCATCAGCTTGTCCAAACAATTAAAATAGCATAAAAGATGGACCTCCTCCCTGGTTTGTACTTCCATACCGGGCACAACCATCAATTTGGAACCCGCTGCTTTGATGACTGCCTCTACATTGTCACAGCTGTTGTGGTCTGTAATGGATATTGCATCCAGCTTCTTTAGCATTGCCATATTTACTATGTTATTAGGGGTCATATCATCATCAGCGCAGGGCGAGAGGGCTGAATGTATATGTAGATCGACGGCTATTCTCATTTCTGATTGCCTACTCCCATTTCATATAATCGTCCTGCTAATTCAAAAGCTGTTAAAGGTGAAGATATGACTACAACTTCCTCTTCATTGGCCTTTGCTATGGTATTTGGGTCTACACTGATATCCTCAGGGATGATAATACATGAAATATCAAGTAAGGTTGCAATAGCAATAATATTAACGTGGGTTTGAACGGTTATCCATATACCGTTCCTCGGACCATGGGCCATTACCCGGCTCAATAGATCACAACAATATCCGGATTTTATCTCCCTATTCAAAAATTCTTCTCCTGCTAATATGGTATGTGGTATCTTCTTAATTAAATCATTAATCCTCATGTTTTAATCCTCCTGTATCGCTTCTATCTATTCCTGTAGGCAGATTATCCGATAACTCCCCAAATTCTCTCGCTAGGTTTCTTATCTTCTCCCTAAGCTTAATGATACAATCAAATTCGGTAGTATATCCCCTTACTATATCCTCAGCCAAGGCTCTACAGCTGGGAGAACCGCAAGATCCGCAGTCCAAACCGGGAAGATCGGCATAAATCCGCTCCAATTCCTCCATCTTCTTTATAGCAGATGAAATATCATCATCCAATCTCATTATTGGCTTTGGTAATATCTCCTTATTAAACTTCCAGTCGTACTTCTCCAAAGCCATTTTAAATTCTTCATGGGCGATAGGTTCGGAGTCTTCAATCTTACTAATAAGCTTCCTCAACCTATTTTGTGCAACAAAGTTATTCTCAAAAACCAGCGGACCACCGACACATCCACCTACACAGGCCAGACCTTCGAAAAAATCCAGATCCGATAGCTTACCATTCTCAATTTCCTCCAAAACCTTGATGACGTTGGGAATACCGTCCACTGACAAATAACTATCTATGTCTAAGGAAGATCCTTCGCCACCTGAGTTTGCCCAGCCTACACCCTTTAGGGTAGATTTTCGAAGACTGGTAGTAACACATGAATTATCAGCCTTGTTCATTACCAATGATAGAGGACCATATATATCCAGGATTGATATAGACCCATCGACACTGGATCTTTCTGTACCCAATGGATTCCTAATACTGGTAGCTTTCGCCGCACAAGGAGTTATAAAAAAAGCGCCTATTTCTTCTATATCCACCCCATGTTCTCTGCTAAAATTATCCTTAGCAATCTGGGCAGCAATCTCCATGGGAGATTGAACATCGGCAAGATTGGATATCAGTTCAGGAAACCTAACTTGCACCAATCTAACCACAGCTGGACAAGATGAAGAAATAATAGGCCGCTTGGGATTAGTATGCTTGATCTGGTACTTTGTAAACTCGGTAGCAAAATCGGCGCCTCTGGCTACTTCAAAAACATCATCAAATCCTAAGAGCTTGAGGCCATGTAAAACACTGTCTATGCTGGTTAGGTCTTTAAACTGGCCATATAAAGTGGGTGCAGGAAGTGCTATCTTATACTTATAATCATATATAGCATCTAAGGGATCGGTAACGGCAATTTTGGCATGATAAGGGCATACTCGGATACATTCCCCGCAATCTATACAGCGTTCAGCTATTATATATGCCTTGCCATCCCGGACTCGAATGGCCTCTGTGGGGCATCTCTTAATGCAATTGGTACACCCCATGCATTTGTCTGCATCCAAGGTTACGGAATGGTAGTACCCCTGCATATAGCTCACCTTCCTTTTTACATAGATAGGTCATTATATGTACAATTGGCTGCTTGTTGTCCCAATATTTTCCGAAACCAATTTCGGTATTCTTACTATGTAACTATAGCCAATGATTAGTATATCTATAATATGAATTTTGCTTCTAAATAGGTGCCTTGCCCCACTTCAGATTGGATATGAAATTCATCAGAACATCTTTTTATATTGGGCAATCCCATACCGGCCCCAAAACCCAATTCTCTAGCCCATTCTTTGGCTGTGGAGAATCCCTCTTCCATAGCTAAGTTAACATCCTCTATACCCGGCCCTTCGTCTACGGCCTTGAACACTATGGCTTTCGGACTTATTTCTATTTGAATATTCCCACCTATTGAGTGGATAACCATGTTCATTTCTGCTTCATAAGCAGCTATGGACACCCTTCTAATAACATTGGCATCAACACCTAATTGCCTTAAAAGTCTCTTAATACTACTAGCCGCTTCACCGGCCTTGGTAAAATTACCCGCTTCTATTTCATAGCTGTGGATCATGCCGATATATTCATTAGATTCCACCGTCATCTCATGTCTCCCCTAAGTCCGCCTTCATAAAGTTTACCGCACGCCTCAAACAATGTGTTATCAGTGGACAATAACACTATATCACGCTCCAGTGCCATATTTATAATGTCTTGAGTAGGTTTTTTTCCTCTCACAAATACGATGCAGGAAACATCCAGCATCTCAGCTGTGCGGATCACCTGGGGGTTATTGAGTCCGGTTAGCAACACTGTTTGTTCTTTTACAAAGGTCAATACATCGCTCATCAAATCAGACCCGCATGCAGATACTACTTCGTGGTCCAGAAATTCCTCACCAACAATTAATTCTGCCTCCAACAGGTCCTTTATAGTTGATATCTTCAAATGCTATCTCTCCCTATCCGTTAGCAATTTGTTCCATATATTTTTTATACTTAACTGCCATGTCTATATAAGTATACTTTATCTTGGAGGAAATTTCTACTCTATCCGATGTGTTTCCCAGTAATATATCTTCTAAATTATCAATCTGTGCAGAAAGAAAGTCCTTCAAACCTGATAACACCAGTCTACCTTCTTCATCAGTCGAATATGCTTGTAGCTGATCTGTTTTTTCCTTTATATTATCGATTATATTCCTGATTTTTTCCAAAGCTATTTCTTTAGTAATTTTATCCTTATCCAAGTCCTTGATAATAGATTCCATTAATCCAAAATTATCCATAACCATTGCGTATGAGGATTTAATACCCTCCACCTTTTCACTTGAAGCTGTTATCTCCATATCTACTCCGGGGCACTTGAGTTCATATATCTGAGAATCTACCGATTGGGCTTTAAGTTGTTCTATGACCGCCCTAGTATCATCCTGTGACTGAAATATAATAGCTAAGACCCTGGAAAATTGATCTTCCAGTACATATCCTGCTGCTCCCTTTTTCTTTAGCTCATTGGCAATGAATAGAGCATTCTCCTTATTATTGAAGGCACCCAACTGTATCCCAAAAAAACTCTTTGCTTCTATCTTTATTAACTCGGTTATACGGGGACCCTGATTATCCTCATTTTCTTCCTTTGGGAGAGTCAACTCTGTGTCCTCTCCTTCCGAACCAATCTCATCTGTAATATGCTCATCTTGTCCATCCTGTTCAGTACCCACTTTGGTTTTTAAGATAGGGGTTATGATATTGCTGATAGCCTTACCTATGGTACCAGCCATGAGAAAATAAATACCTCCCAGTATTAGGAATACAATCAAAAGAACTATAGCATAGCGCTTTTGATTTCTTGCCCTTCTTATCCTCGAATATCGCATGTCCAAATCCTCCCCTTATAAATATCTTTGTTTATATATACCTTGGCTACCTGTTTAATATTTATGGCGGTACCTTTTGATTTATGATACAATGCGTTTAGTATATAATCAGGGAGGATAACAATGAAATACCATATAGATACCATTCCTGTATGGGATGCCTATGACCAAAAAGACCAATGTCCACTATGTGTATTAGAGTATAATTCTGAAAAAAAATACGTGGATTTTTTCCTTGGTGGGTCGGTAATGGAGCCCAGCACCAGAATTGATGTAAATAGGATAGGTTTTTGCGGTGATCATTTTAGACAGCTCTATGGTGAGAAAAATCGCCTTGGTCTTGCTTTAATAACTCACACACATTTAAAAGAAGCAATTGGTGAGTTTGCAAAGCTTACCAAAGACTTAAAAAGAGGTAAAAAAGGACTAATTTCACGCTTTAGCTCTAAACTGACAGGAAAAGGTAGAGGGTCAGATAGTCCTCTAAGTAATCTATTAGAATGGCTGGACGAACATCATCATAGCTGCATGATATGCAATAGGTTGGAAAATCTATTAAAAAGATATGCATATACAATTATTTATCTTTGGCAAAAGGACAACAATTTTATCGAGACCTTGAAAAACTCAAAAGGATTTTGCCTCCATCATTTTGCATTGATTATGAAAATAGCGGATGAAACCCTATCCGCTAAACACTTTAATAGATGGATCGATTTTATTCTACCAATCCAAACAAAAACCTTTGATCAATTAGAAGCTGATTTATTATGGTATACACAAAAATTCGATTATCGAAACCAGGACAAGCCATGGGGTAATTCCAGAGATGCGCTACCCAGAACTCTTCAAACGTTATCAGGTAAATACATGGAACCGCCTGCTTCTTCCAATGACGACGAATAGGAGCATAACCTGCCCTGTTTATTCAATATATCTTTCCAGGCTAACCCCGACAGTCTCCAGTATTTCCGTAGCCAGGCTATCGGGGTATGGTTCTCCATATACCACCCGGATAATGCCACTGTTTACTATTAATTTTGCACAAATGACACAGGGTTGATGGGTACAATACAGGGTAGCTCCCTCTATAGATACCCCCAATCTTGCGGCCTGCACGATAGCATTTTGCTCAGCATGGATGGCATAACAGTATTCATGTTTGGTTCCTGAGGGGATCTCTCTAATTCTTCTTATGCATTCCTGCCGTTCTACACAGCTGGGATAGCCCGAAGGTGCACCGTTATATCCGGTAGTTAATATTCTTTTGTTTTTCACTATGATGGCGCCAATCTTTCTATTATGTTGATAACAGCTGGACCACCCAGCGATTACCTTTACCATTTCCATAAATCTCTTGTCCCACTTATCCAAAATAAGTCCCCCATTATTCTAAATTAAACTCCTTTAAGGAAGTTTTACATACACTGCTCAATGGTAAGGCCAAATTTTTATGATTCATATACCATGAAACTTCAGCTACCAATTACGTCTTTGATCATAACTATTCTAACGGTTCATCCGGCGTAGCAGGATATAGACTCTTATCAAAGGTATAATAGTTTCTCTTATCTTTTCTTTTTTTAGAGTATTCCGCTACTTCCGCGTCTGTTCGCAGGAACCCATCAAATGGGTATTTGCTACTATGGGGACATGTGTCAAAATGATACCAATTACCGTTATATTTTACTAAGTTCCAGTAATGGGTATTGTCAATTCGTGTAACACATAAATTCTCAAACCCAGCCCTGGTTAATAAAGCCCTGGCAGTCCCATAGTAGGTAAAACAATCCCCAGACCCTTTTTTTATACCCTGAACGGCAGCCCACATCCAATTTTTCTTATAAGTACTGCCAGTATATGAAATTCGCTTCTTGGTCCATTGAAAAATGGCTTTGAGCTTTTCCTTATCTGACATTCCGTCCTTAATAATCATATCCAAAACACTGTCGGCCAGTTTATCTAATTCCTCCGGATCTACGTAATCCCATGGCTTTTTCAATACGGTAATTGTAATCGTTTCGGTAGCGGTATTACCGGCAGTATCAGTAGCAATATAGGTTACCTCATATTTCCCTTCCTTTTTTAAATTCACTTTACTACTATCAACAATTAATTCAACCTCGGCATCTCTATTATCCGTAACCCGTACATTCCTTCTGTAGGAAACTCTTTCATCCACATAAACGGTAATATCCTCAACGCCTTCTATAACAGGCGGTTCAGTATCCTCCCTTATTGTCAGGTATGCGGCCATCTCAGTTCTGTTTTTGCTCGTATCTTCCAATATTATGGATACCTTATGCATTCCTGCTAGGCTAAAATCGGGTTCTTCTCCAAAAAAAACTTTTACATCACTATAATCGAATATATTCTTTACAAAAACATCGGGAGATATCTTATCATTGACCCATATTACTTGATTTATCACATTTGCTTTTGGTGGGGTGGTATCAATAATTTCTAATTGTGATGAATATATATCTCCATCTACTTCTAAAGAGATATTGTGGGTTCCGGGTTCTTTCAAATTGATATTAGAGATATCTGTTATAAAACTGCCCTTAAAGACATCATCCATCAGGAAGTCACTTATATCCAATCTCTCTGTACCCAGCTCAATAGCTACCGATCTATATACCTTACCTATATAAAGTTTGGCAGTATATACGGTTCTGTTCCTGCCGGCGTCCTCCAAAACTATACCTACATCCTGTTCGCCTATAGAATCAAAATCCGGCTCTTCCAAAAATGAAACTGTTACTTGCGTAACATCTGTTATATCTGAAACGAAATCCTTTGCTTCCACTCTCTTGCCCAATGGTATCTCCAGGTCTGATATATTGGCTGTTGGGGGGATAGTATCCCGTATCTTTAATTTGGAATGGTATGCCAGCGCTCCAATTTTTATTTTAATTCTGTAATCTCCCGGCTCAGACATGTTAATTTTCGATAAATCTGTAATAATCTCCCCCTTGGTTGCCTCATCTTTTATAAAACGGGAAAACTCTGGCGTATCCGACCCTGCTTCTAAAGTAATGGTTCTATGTACCTTATTTAAAGGGAATGCTGCAGCCAATAGCACCAAAATAGCCAAGGGCAAAAAGATTATGACTATCTTATCCTTCTTATTTCCTATATTCCATATTGCTTTATGCATGCAATTACCTCTTTAAGTTCCATGTTGGCTTTATGGTATTACTAAAGGCCCACAACATTGAATTGTACCTCTGATACTGGCCAACAATTGATGATTTATTTTTTTATGCGACAATTATTCTAACAGGATCTGGAAACCTTGTCAACAGCGTACTTTGAACCTGAATATCTCGATGATTTAAGCCATGTTGTATTCTAAAGGTTTACAGAGTATTTGAGAGATATTTTAATAAACTTTCCCATTTTAGTTATATACCATGATTATACCCCAAATACAGCATTTGCCAACATAAGTGCTTTTCTATAAACTATAAATTGAATTAGCACTCACCCTTGAAGAGTGCTAACAATCTTTAAGCTAAATTACATAAAGAGGAGGGTAATAATCTATGAACATCAAGCCACTAGGTGACAGAGTTGTTATTAAGTTATTAGAAACTGAAGAAACCACAAAAGGCGGTATTGTCCTTCCCGGTTCTGCCAAGGAAAAACCACAGATGGCAGAAGTTCTGGCTGTTGGCCCAGGCGGTATGGTTGACGGCAAAGAAGTAGTCATGGAAGTTAAAGTCGGCGATCACGTAATATATTCTAAATATGCCGGCACGGAAGTAAAAATGGGTGATGATGAATACATCATCGTTAGACAAAGTGATATCCTAGCTATCGTAGAATAAAAAAACAATTAAAGGAGGAAATGGTCATGGCTAAGCAACTCAAATATGGAGAAGAAGCCAGAAGGGCCCTGGAAAAGGGTATAAATACTCTGGCTGATACCGTTAAAATAACCATGGGCCCAAAAGGGCGTAACGTGGTACTTGATAAGAAATTTGGTGCACCTCACATAGTAAATGACGGAGTAAGCATTGCAAAAGAAATTGAACTGGAAGATCCCTATGAGAACATGGGTGCTCAATTGGTAAAGGAAGTAGCAACTAAGACCAATGATGTAGCTGGTGATGGTACTACTACTGCTACCCTTCTAGCTCAATCCATTATCCGTGAAGGATTGAAAAATGTTGCAGCAGGCGCCAATCCAATGATACTTAAACGAGGTATCGAAAAGGCCGTTGAAGCAGCTGTTGACTCCCTGAAAAAGCTAAGCAAACCCATCGAAAAGAAGGAAGCCATTGCGCAGGTTGCTGCTATTTCTGCCGGAGATCAAGACATAGGACGACTTATTTCTGATGCTATGGAAAAAGTCGGGAAAGACGGCGTTATCACCGTTGAGGAGAGTAGATCCCTCCTTACTGAGTTGGACGTTGTAGAAGGTATGCAATTTGATCGTGGATATGTATCCGCTTACATGGTTACCGATACCGAGAAAATGGTAGCTGAATTAGAAGATCCATATATACTAATTACAGATAGGAAATTGAGTAATGTTCAAGATATTTTACCCGTGCTCGAGCAAGTGGTACAAATGGGTGGTAAATTATTGATAATCGCCGAAGATATCGAAGGTGAAGCTCTGGCTACTCTGGTTGTAAACAAACTACGCGGTACTTTCACCTGTGTAGCTGTTAAGGCTCCTGGTTTTGGTGACAGAAGAAAAGCAATGCTGGAGGATATTGCCATCCTGACCGGCGGGGTTGTTATTTCAGAAGAAGTAGGTCTGGATCTTAAAGAGACCACCATTGATCAATTAGGCCGTGCATCCAGAATCACTGTTGATAAGGATTACACAACAATTGTACAGGGCGCCGGAGATCAGGAAGCGATTAATAATAGAATCAATGCCATCAAAGCACAAATTGAAGAGACCACCTCGGATTACGACAAGGAAAAACTTCAAGAGCGTTTAGCTAAATTAGCTGGCGGTGTAGCAGTTATCAAGGTTGGAGCTGCCACAGAAACTGAACTTAAGGACAAGAAATTGAAAATTGAGGACGCACTGAATGCGACCAGGGCAGCTGTAGAAGAGGGTATAGTTCCCGGTGGTGGAGTAGCATATATTAAATCTCTTAAGGCGATTGAAGAACTTAAGGCAACCGGTGATGAACTAACAGGTATCAACATCATCAAGAGAGCTCTGGAAGAACCTGTAAGGCAAATTGCCATTAATGCAGGCTTTGAGGGATCCATAATAGCAGAAAAGGTACGTGAAAGTTCTGAACCCTATTTCGGTTTCGATGCCTTCGCAAATGAGTTTGGTGATATGGTAGAAAAGGGTATTATTGACCCCACCAAGGTTACCAGGTCTGCCTTACAGAATGCAGCCAGCATCGCAGCAATGGTATTAACAACCGAAAGTCTGGTAGCTGATATCCCTGAACCAGAACCTGCAATGCCTGCCGGCGGTGGTCCCGGAATGGGTGGAATGTATTAATAAAATAAGCCCATAACCAAAGGTCAATATAAGAAGACTAATAACTGTATTTTTTGAGAGAAGAGTAGGTAGAATAACAACCCCTCTTCTCTTTTTAATTTATGTATTATGCATAAAAAGGCAAACGATATCGTCTGTCCTGGCTCCCTATTCCCTATTTTGGATTAGTTTCTTAACAAGGATTTTTATACCTTTCACCAACAAGGCCAATATAATAAATACAAACACAAAGGGAATTAGGAACAGTTTGATGTAGTTTAATACTATCTGACCTATTTTTTTGATTACTTGAACCATCCTGTCCACTGCCTTATCCCAATATTATCTATTGCTAAATAACATAGCCAATTCGTATAGTCTTGGAGCGGCATATTCAAAAAAGTCCATATAGGAGGAGCAAAAGTAATTCAGGACAGGCTTATCATCTATAAAAGGCTCTCTATTTCTCCTACACCCACCTCTGCACAAATTTACCCATTTACATTGCCTGCATTTAGGATCAATATATCTTGAGACTTCCACAAAGTCTCTTGCTGCTTGAGATTCCCGCAGCTCATCCAGTTCCTGTGTCTTAAGGTTTCCCATATACCATTCATCAAGAACATAAAAATCACAGGGATAGACTCCACCGTCAGCCTCCACCACAAATTGAACTTGACATATTCCGGACATACCACAATTTTCTGGTGGATATCCCATTATCATTCCAACCAAGTTATCAAAATATCTTATACTTATCATATTGCCTTTTTTAATATCAGTATACCAGGCGTCAAATAAGGTCTTTAAAAAACCAGCAAACCTTTCAGGTGTTAAAGAATAAGGAAACCTTCCCGGCTGTTCGCCCAGAGGATCCAGGCAGGGTATAAACTGTATAAATCTGAAACCGTTTCTCTTGAAAAAATTGTATATCTTGGTTATACGTCTAGCTACTCCTGAATTTACCACAAATAGAATGTTGTATTCCACCTTATGTTTGTTGAACAGATCAACGGTTTTCATAACTCTGTTAAAGGTGCCCTTATTCCTGGAGTCTACTCTGCTCATGTCATGTATATCCTTGGTTCCATCTAATGACAAGCCTACTAGAAAGTCGTTATCGGAAAGGTATTTTGCCCACTCTTCATCGATGACCATACCGTTGGTCTGTATAGTGTTATTGATCTTTATGCCCTTTTTATTATACTTTCTTTGAAATTCTATCAGTTTTTCAAAAAAGTACAGTCCCGCCAGGGTAGGTTCCCCACCCTGAAATGCAAAAGTGCAAGTAACATCTGAAAAATTCAAAGTTTTTTCGACCAAAATTTCCAGGGTCTCAATATCCATAATCCCATAGGATCTTACATTCCTGTTTTCGGCTAAAGAATGATAAAAACAATACTTACATCTCATATTGCAATTACTGGATGCAGGTTTTATTAGAAGGCTCACCGGTGGCATTATATCCCGCCTTTACATTGTTCTTGGTTATTTTCTTATAATCCCATGCATGGCAACTTTTACTTTCCATTTGGCTACTTTTGTAGCCTTAAAATACATAAAACAGTAGTATCCCCAAAGTCCCTGATAAGGCAATTACTAGCATGGGGTGGAACTTTGTTCTCCTTAGGATGATAAAGGAAACAATAAAAATAAATATACTACCTATATTCAAAACATTCAGTGGATTGCAAAACAGCTGTAAGATAAGGTTGGTAGTAAGCTTTTCTTTAAAAATTGCAGTCTCTGAAACAAAAACAGCCGCTGTTGCAATAAGCCCGGCTATAACAGGTCGTACCCCATAGAAGACTGCGGTATTTAACGGGTGTTTTTGAAACTTAAAAAAATACCTGGATATTATTAGTATGAGAACCAGGGATGGTATGGCTACCCCTATAGTAGCAATAAGTCCCCCAAAATATCCTGCGGTCCTATAACCTACAAAGGTCGCTGAATTTACAGCTATAGGACCGGGGGTCATCTCAGCTATAGCCACTATATCAAAAAACTCAGTAGCACTCAGCCAGCCATGACCTTCTATTTCCTTTTCTATCATCGGAATCATGGCATAGCCTCCACCAAAGCTAAATAATCCAATCTTCATAAAGGTAAGGAGGAGTTTTATATATATCAATTAACATTTCCCCCTTCCCCATGGATATCCTTTAATTTATGGGGTAAGGTAAAGTAGACAATCAGCCCTACTAGTGCCCCGCCTATTATAGTAAATATAGCGTGTATGTCTAGTATAAGTATCAGTACTACGGTTGCTATGGTAATGACAGTTGCAAGCTTATCCCTTATCGCCTTTTTTCCTACCTTTATAGCAGCCATTAGAATCAGAGCCACTACAGCGGACCGAATACCCATAAATGCCGCTTTAACGATCTCGTTGTCTTGAAATTTAGAAAAGAAAGTCGCAATAAGGGTGATGATAATGAATGAAGGTAGCACTACGCCCATCATAGCCGCTATTGCACCATTTCTCCCCGCTATCTTATACCCCACAAAGGTGGATGAGTTTATTGCAATGGCTCCCGGTATGGATTCCGAAACTGCGAACACGTCTATAATTTCTTCATCATTTTTAATCCAACCTTTATTGGATATTACCTCCCTTTCTATTAGAGGTATCATTGCATACCCCCCACCAAAGGTAACGGAACCTATCTTGAAGAATGTTATGAATATATCAAATAGCAGTTTAGTATTGTTTTTTTTGTACAATATGATTTTCCTCCAAGTTTCCATCATTTAAATCTAAACTCACCGTAATGGTATGATATTGTCTTATATTCCTTCTGCTTATAGCATCAAACGTATCAAATCAACTCATAGCTAGCAATAATGGCTATTGACCTGGTACTAAAGGTTAATTCATGTTTAGTATTGTATCACTTTTTGTCTAATTTGCAAGGAGGGTGTAAAATCCAAGTTCCTGGCAAAGTCATTAGAGGCGGTTATTACCACCAAAAGAGTAACTATCAAGTAAAAAAGTAGAGCCCTGATATTCTCTATCAAGGCTCCAGCTTATTATTTTTGCTTAACTAATACTTAATAAATCCTTGCTTATCTCTGTCCGACTGTCATTATCTTCACCATCAGCCAACATCAATTCTTTGGATGTAAGATAGTTAATCTCCGATTGGAAGGATTCCATCAGCTCATAGGCCTTATTTTGAAAATCCAGGAGCTGTTTCATGATTTCCTTTTCCCTAGTCTTCCATTTCTCTTTCTCCTGGTTTATTTTTAACCTTTCGATCTCTATTTTTTGATAACTTTCTCTTAATATAGCCTGGGCACTTTCTTCGGCTTTCACCAAAGCCTTTGAAATATATAATTCCTGTTCACCATACTTCGATAACCTTTCCTGATACTCCAATAGTTTAGCCTTCAATTCTCTATTTTCTGCATTTACTTCCCATAATCTATCCTTCCCTTTGGAAAGCTCTTTTTCATAATCCTTCCTTAGGCTCAGAACATATGCATTTACCTGTTTTTTGCAATATCCAAATAAGGATATCCTAAACTTCTTCATTGGTAAGCCAGCACCTCCTGGAATTCGTTATCTGAGTTTATCCCCATATTTGACCTGCATCATAGCCTGTATAATGGTTCCCCGGAAAGTACTATAATTGTACTCTTACCATAATAAATGCAGTTTTTAGCTATCCAGTAGTATGATACAATATTTTGTATGGGTTTCTTTCTGTATGCTCTAGGGGAGTTAACCATGT
>ERZ773359.2194-NODE-2194-length-25218-cov-438.079482_pt1 | contig 25218 bp, 24 predicted proteins | sample MGYA00374955_ERZ773359 | MGnify/ENA primary metagenome ERZ773359 (study PRJEB29098, sample SAMN04486028) | biogas fermenter metagenome | study: EMG produced TPA metagenomics assembly of the Biogas fermentation microbial communities from Germany - Plant 4 DNA1...
GGCAGAAACAAGGCTTGAAATCGGCTCTAGAAGAGAGTTAGCTGTCCATCGGGGGATGGATCTTTGAACATGGCGATGAAGTCTTCCGGCGAGTTGAGGGCTTGGGTTAGGTAACCCTCGTGATGGAGAGAGACAAATAGGGCACACGACTTCGCTTGACAGTTGATGGACTTTTCGGGGTTGAACTCAATATCCGTGAAGCTATCGTAATCCAAAAGACGTTCAGCGAGATTTGGGTTCTCAGTGAGCGCCGTGAGATAGATCCAGTCGTAAAAAACAGTCTTCGGTTCCAGGGGAAACACCTGGTTCTGCCACTGGAACGATTGCAGAGGCCCAGATTCACGCAAGCGAGGATCCCGCTTGGCCGCGTGGGGTGGCACTGTGAGAAGATCGGTGAAGGGACCACCTTGGACAAATACCTTGCTTGCCTGGAAGACGTTTTCCACAGGAATCCTATCGCTCTCCACAGTCAGCTTTAGGTGAAAAGCGCTCAGGGCTCTGCCCAACGGGTCCGGCGATTTGGTGCTGACCTCCAAGATCCGGGCCCCGGGCCTACGTTTCAGGTACTCGGTATGTAGTGACTGGATGGATCTTTGCTTCTGGCTGGCGGCAAAGCCAGGAAACCACTGGAACTCTACGTCTACTGTCTTGACGAAGCCTTCTTCCTTCGAGGCAGCGGCAAAGACAGGTCTAAAAGCCATCGTTGTCATTCCTCCAATGGGCGTAGTCGCATCTGGGTGAAAAGAGAGTGGGATCGACTTCCACCGGGATGTCTGTCTTGATATTCTTGGCATCTGCTTTTGACGGGACCGCAATGCGTTTGATATAGCTTGGCTCGATGTTTTCAAAAACAAGCACTTCGGCCTGGGGATTAGTCGGGTAATCGTTGGGGATGGCCAGTCTATCCCTTGATATCCCACAATCTCCAAACATCTTGGCAAAGGACTCAGGGTCTTTTAGTTCCTCGAGGCTCAAGGCGCGAATTTGCTGTGCTGCTGCATTGATCACGCAAAAAGCGCAGTCCTTTTGCCAGAGGATTTCGGGTGCTAACTCCAAGACAGCCCAGCTTCCTTCCAGTTCTTGGCGTTTGCGGTAGAAGTACATGTAATTGGGGAAGCTCACGGATAGAGAGATGGCTTCCCGGTAGCCATCCAAACGGAGCGTGTCGTTTTCCAAGAAAGGGATATTCCTCTTGTTGAGATCTTGCACGGAGAGAAGTCCGAGACTGAGGATGCTCTCCACGTTGCTAAGCCGCGTGAAGTGAACCAAGCGAGTCACCTGCCGCTGCGCGGCAATCTCCTGGATCCTATCCCTTCTCCGCCGTTCTTCGGGAGTCAGCTCCCATTCTATGTCCTCGATGCGGTGCTTGTCAGTCTTAAGGTAGATGATATCACCGATTTTTCCCTTGGCGACTAGAACAGCCTCTTCATTTGTAGCCAGGATTTCTTCCTTTGATTTGGGCCAGCGTTCATAGACTACAAAGCGGCGCTTCGGTTTACGCCACTCATAGCCATCGTGCCAGGAAAGAGCATAACTTTTCACCCTCTTCATCCCAATCCCCCAATCAGAGCCTTGTTCTTGGTACGTCAATTTGCGCCCGCGTTAGTACACCAGTCAGTCTCAGAGAGTACCCTTTGAGGTAATGTACTTGTTTCATATACCATTCTCCAAACTCCTGAGTCATCCCTCTATCTCGGACTTGGTCGTGTATCGATCTCAATGGCCTTGGCGCACGGTTTGCTTTAGTTACTGTTCTGAACAGTATGGCATCGAATGAGCATTGTGGGCGGAAAAGGGATTTAGGAATATGTGGGGAAGTCAGATAAGAGTGTTCTAAACTGCCCTCACCAAAGAGGAGTAACGCTAGTCGCGCTTCTTCGCGCGTGTTGGTCCGAACGAAGAAGGCTGAGGTGAGGTAAGTGATGAGAAACTCTTAGTGTGCCTCAGGGTAGGGAGTATCTACTGCAAAAGCCGGTGACTTCCTCATAATCTGAGGCCTGTATCAGGGGATACTGGACGCAGGCGGCAAACACGTCAGCGCCTTAGGCTGGTGTTCACCGCGAAGCAGCACGGTTTAGGCAGGGAAGGAAAGGTCATGCGAGGCAAGCGAGTTACAACCAAAGCGATGTACAACTACGACAGTGAGAGCGACGCCTACCATATTGACGTTCGCGTGCGCGACTACACTGATCTCTTCAACAAGTGGGACTTCTCCCCCTATCACGAAAAGGATCTGGAGCCAGAGCTCGTGGAGTATCTGGTGGACTGTTTTCAGGAAATCCCGGTCGTCTCCAATGTAGTGGTATCCTTCCACTTACCGAAGGCCGTCTACGATCCAAATATGGAGGAGCAGTTTACTCGCAGCATCTATTACCATCTCAGTTACGGAAGATCCCAGCTGGAGCTGGAAAAGCAGGCAGTCCTCCAGGACACGCTGCTGTATACGGGTTACGGAATCGCCTTTGTGGTCTTGGCCCAGTCCCTCTCCAAGCTCCTAGACGGCTTGATCCTCATCTCCATCGTCTCGGAAGGGTTGTTCGTGGGGGGATGGGTGCTGCTCTGGGAGGCGTTTTCCCAAGTGTTCTTCCGCAACAGGCGCTTAAAGAAGGAGCGGGAAATGAACAGGCGCCTGCAGAACGCAACCTATAGGTTCATCTACGAGGACACAGATGGATTGAGTCAAGCGTGAAAAACACCGCTTTGCCAGAGAGCGGTGTTTTTGTTCGGGCGGGCTTCCGCTTTTGCCCAAAGGGAGTCAATTAGGCGCAGGGTAATGGGGACTCTTGGAGAAAAGGATCAGACAAATGCAGTATTTAGAGATGGCATCATGGATTGGTGCAATTTTCGGAAGAAATGGAGGCACTAGCATGGCTTTAGTCACCCTAAAGGAGATCTTGAGGGGCTCTGTGCAAGGCAGATACGCCGTTGGCTCATTTAATGCCGCCAATCACGGCATGGTGGAAGCCATTTTGGCGGCCAGTGAAGAACTCGGCACTCCTGTCATCCTCAGCATCGCCGAGGTCCACTTCCGCTACTTGGACCTGGACAAGTTTGTGAGCTACGCCCTGCACAGAATCGAAGAAGTGTCCACACCCGTGGCGCTGCACCTCGATCACGGCCTGAGCATGGAAACCATCAAACGGGGTCTGGACCTGGGGTTCTCCTCCGTCATGATCGATGCGTCCCAGCAGCCCTACGAGGAGAACGTGAGGATTACCCGCAGCGTGGTGGAACTAGCCAAGCCTTACGGCGTCAGCGTAGAAGCGGAGCTTGGGTTTGTGGGCGGGGGAGAAGGCAACTTAGTAGAAGGATCGGTAGCCAATCCCAGCGACTTTACTGATCCGGAACTGGTTGCAGACTTCGTAGAAAAGACCGGCGTGGACGCACTGGCTGTGGCCATCGGCACTGTGCACGGCCCCTACAAAGGACAACCCGCGCTGGATCTAGAGCTCCTCCGGGAAATCCGCGGCAGAACGACTATTCCCTTAGTTCTGCACGGGGGTTCCGGTTTGAGCGACCAGGACTTCCGAAACGTGGTGGCAAACGGCATCAACAAGGTCAACTTTTACACCCACTTCTCCTTAGCAGCTGCCGCCAAAGTGGCAGAGCTGATCAAAGGTGGCAAACCTCTGGGCTATCCCGACTTGACCACAGCAGCGGAACAAGAGATCAAAAGCATCGTAGCCCATCAGATCGGCGTCTTTGGCACGCCCAGGGTGATCTAGGGGGAGAGCACATGCAGCGCATCATCACTATTACCCTAAGCCCCGCCTTCGATATCCACTACTACGTGGAACGCTTCCAACTGGGCAGGGAGAACTACAGTTCCAAGCGGATCGTGGATGCGGGAGGCAAGGGGATCAACATCTCCCGGGCCCTCTTGGCGCACGGCATGGCGAGCCTTTCGATAGTCGCCATGGGCGAGAACAACGCGGCGGAGTTCAAGGCCATGCTGGATGCGGAGCGCCTGGAATATCTAGAGTTCTTGTGCCCTGGATCCATCCGCCACAACATAACCATCCATCCAGAAGATGGGCCGGAGACGCGCCTCATGCAGGAAGGCTTCTACCTGGGGCTCACCACACTCTGGGACATTGAAGAAGCCATAACGCCCCACCTTGGCCCAGGAACCTTGGTGGCCTTTAGCGGCAGAGTACCCAGGGGGGTGCCCATGGGCGTCTTAAAACCATTCCTTTGTACCCTTAAGAAAAACGGAGCCCTTTTGGCCCTGGATTCCAGCGGCCTATCTATTGAAGATATAGCGGAAGCCAAACCTTGGCTGATCAAGCCCAACGAACAAGAGGTTGAAGCACTGTTTGGGCGGGAGATCAAGACAGACCAAGAGGTGCTTTCTGCTGCGCAGGAACTGCATCAGCTTGGCGTAGAAAACGTGCTGATCAGCTTAGGCGAGCGCGGGTTGGTTTACGCTGGCAGCGAACTCAGGTGTCACCTGCGCGTCCCCAAGATCACCCCCGTGTCCACCATCGGGGCAGGGGACAGCACTCTAGCTGGATACATGTTTGCTTATGTTCAAGGCTGGGACAAGATCGAGATACTCAAAACCGCCGCGGCCTTTGGCACGGCAGCCTGCCTGACTCCCGGCACACAGCCTCCACAGCCTGAAGTAGTTGCTCGGGTGAAGGCGGAGATAGAAGTGGAATTGTGAAGATGAAGGAGCCCCCTCCAAACTCTCGCGGAGAGCTGAGGGGGCTTCTTTTGACCTAAGCTGTCCATGGCTCAAGCAGGCCTTTTTGCATCTATGTTAAGAATGCCCCCTTGGGGGATAAATTTAGGCAAAAAATAAAAGGGTTTAATGAATGTGCAATGAATATATATAGTAATCCGAAAGAGGACAGACGTCTTACTTCGCTTCGAACAGTGTTCGCGTCCGTTGAAAATCGCCTGAAAGGGGGGCTGATTTAGGGAAGTTCTGCATAAACGAACGTCTGTTATTGCCACTCGAAAACCGTAGCAATTGAGTATAGGAGGAGAGAAAGTGAAAAGAACTGGCTTAGTAATCGCGGTTTTGGCTCTGTGCATGATGCTTTCGGGCGCGGCACTTGCTCAAACCATCGAGGTTTGGCATATCTACGTATCTAACCACCAGACCAGGCCTACCTTAGACCATGCCATTGAGCGCTTTGAAGCCGCCAATCCTGGCGTCAAGATCGAAAGCGTACCCATCGTCAACGACGAATACAAGACCAAGCTCATGATCTCCATGGGTGCAGGCGACGAGCCTGACATCTTCCTCAGCTGGGGCGGCGGCCCGCTGCTGGAGTATGTGAACGCAGGTAAGGTTTGGGATATGAAGGATGCCCTGGAGGAAACGGGCCTCAAGGACAACTTTATGGACGTAACTTTGGGACCTGTGAACTTCAACGGCGGCATCTACGGTGTGCCTCTGAACAACGTGGTTGGCGCAGCCATCTTCTACCGCACAGACATCTTTGAGCGGCTGGGCCTGGAGATCCCTACCACCTTGGAAGAGCTGTATGAGGTAGCCGAAGTACTCAAGGCCAACAACATCTACCCCTTCACCTTGGCCAACTTCAACCGCTGGACCGGATCCATGTTCTTTATGTATCTGGTGGACCGCATCGGTGGTCCAGAGACGTTTGAGAATGCGGCTAACCGCACTGGCGGTGCCTTCAACGATGAACCCTTCGTCCGTGCCGGTGAAATCATCCAGGATATGGTGGACGCTGGCTTCTTCCCGCCTGGGTTCAACAGCATGAACGAGGACTACGGCCAGAGCCGCACCCTGCTGTACACCGGCCAAGCAGCCATGTACCTCATGGGTTCCTGGGCAACGGCAACCATCACCACCGAGAATCCAGACGTACTTGAGAACATCGACTTCTTCCTGTTCCCGGCAGTGGAAGGCGGCAAGGGTGATCCCACCAACATGATCGGTACTCCTGGCAACAACTACTTCTCCATTTCTAACAAGTGCGAGAACAAAGAACTGGCCCTGGAGTTCCTCCGCTACATGACCGACAGCACCTCCGCGGAGCTGCTGGTGCAGGCCAACGCTATCCCGCCGTTCGTGGGCGGCGGCGACCTGCTCACCAACCCGCTGATGATCAAGTTGTTCGAAACGGTGCAGGCTGCCAACAATGTCCAGCTGTGGTATGACCAATATCTGCCTCCTGAGCTGGCACAGGTACACCTGGACACCACGCAAGCCATCTTCGGCGGTACCATGACACCTCAGGAAGCAGCCGACGCCATGGAGGCAGCTGCCCAGAGGTTCTACAACGAATAATCTTAAGTCAAGGGCGTGCAGTCTGCACTGCACGCCCATTCCCTAACCGTGTGAGCCTGATAAGCTGGAGGGGTATTTCGTGAACAAGTTGAAGCAGCTGCTGCGAAGCGACAAGGTAGCGGCGTTTGTGTTTCTGGCGCCGGCACTCTTTTTCTTCGGCCTCTACATGATCGCACCCGTCCCCATGTCCACCTATTACTCCCTGCACCGCTGGAGCGGGATTGGGGAGAAGATCTACATCGGCCTGCAGAACTGGGGTGAACTGATCAAGGACCCCATCTTCTGGTTGTCCTTCAAAAACAACTTGAAGCTGGTGGTGGTTTCCATCGGCACCCAGCTCCCTGTTGCGCTCTTACTGGCCGTATTCTTAAGTTCAAAGACCACCCGTTTAGCCGGGCTGTTCAAAACCATCTACTTTATCCCGCTCTTGTTCTCTTCCGTGGCCATTGGAGTCATGTGGCGTTATATTTACGATACCAATTTCGGCCTCGTGAATGTATTCCTGCGCAATGTGGGCCTCTTTAGTTGGGCCAAGGACTGGTTGGGCGATCCAAAGCTGGCCCTGTATTCTGTGATGGTGGCCATCAACTGGCGCTTCATCCCCTTCTACATGATCCTCTTCCTCGCGGCCATCGTGGCCATTCCCGAGGAACTGTTCGAGGCGGCCATGATCGACGGTGCCAAGGGCATCCAGGTTTTCCGCCACATTACCCTGCCCATGCTCAGGCCCACCATCATCAACGCGGCGGTCCTATCCTTGGTGGGGGCGCTGAAGTTCTTCGACATCATCTTCGCCATGACGGGCGGAGGGCCGCACCATGCCTCGGAACTCATGGCCACGTACATGTACAAACGCTCCTTTGTGGACTTCCGCATGGGCTATGGCAGCACCGTGGCGGTGGCCATCTTCCTCATTGCCATGGTTCTATCGCTGGCCTTCTTGCGCTTCACCCGGCGCAGTTCGGAATTGGATTAGGGAGGGGGAGAGACTATGCGCACTGTGCAAAACACCGTCAAGTATATCCTAGCCCTGTTCTGGCTGTTTGTGACCGGTTTTCCCTTGTTTTTCATCTTCATGTCCAGCCTGAAGGGCATGATGGAATACTTCACCTCGTCGGTTTGGGCCCTCCCTGAAGAGTTCCAGTTCGGCAACTACCTCCAGGTTTTCCAGGCCGGCTTCCACAAATACTTCTTCAACAGCTTGATTGTAACCAGCATTGCCGTGTTCATCGTGGCCATCAGCGCTTCCATGGCGGCCAACGCCATCGCCCGCTTCAGGTTCCGCTACAGCAACCTGGTCTACAGCTTGTTTCTGGCGGGCATGATGATTCCCATGCACATCACCTTAATCCCGGTGTACAACATGACCCGGCAGCTGGGCCTTTACGACTCCTTGGCCGGGCTGATCGGGCCTTACGTCTCGTATAGCCTACCCGTTTCCATCTTCATCTTTGTGGGGTTTATCAAGGAAATCCCCATTGAACTGGAGGAAGCGGCGGTGGTGGATGGGGCCAACCGCTACCAGATCTACTGGCATGTGATCCTGCCCGTGATCAAACCGGCCATCTCCACCGTGGTGATCTACAACATGGTCATGCTCTGGAACGAGTTCGTGTATGCTTTGGTGCTCCTTTCCAGCCCCTCCAAATGGATCCTCACTTTGGGCCTTTGGAACTTCCGGGGGGAATACGGGATTCACATACCTTTGGTCATGGCGGGCTTAGTCCTTTCGGTGCTGCCCCTGATCATCGCCTATGTGTTCTTCCATGAACAGATCATCAAGGGCATGACCGCAGGTTCGGTGAAGGGGTAAGTTCCCCTAAGCGCGACAATGTGGGGCCTTGGGCCCCACAGCAAGGAAACGATTGCACCGTGTTTTAGTCGTCAGTCCGCTGCGTTGGTCACCACCAGATTGCCCGATTCGTAGCGCTTAAGGCCCCGGTAGAACACGAAGCGGGCCAGGGCAGCAAGGCCCAGGGCAAAGAGGATCAAGAGGCCGAGCTGGGGCCAGGAAAACCTCTGCAAGAGCCTTACGGGTAAATAGGAGACGAAACCCGCGGGGATGAGGGTATACAGCACCAAGCGGGTTGCCGCTGAGAAGATGCCCTCCGGGTAGAGGGAGAAGGAGAGCAGAGCTTCGGTGAGTTGATTCGCCAGCCCAGTGCTTAGTCCCAGCCAAAAGCTTAAGGAGTGGGCTAGCACCGTAAAGCTAGTGAAGACCACACCGGCGGTGAAGATCAAGGCTACAAAGCCCAGGATCAAGCCAGGGGAAGGCTTAGCGGCCAGGGCGAAAATGGCCAGGGAAAAGGCCAAATCCCCCCAAGACGAAGTGGTGGAGCGGGAGACCAGCACATGGAGGAGCACCGGCTTGGGCAGGACCAGGTAGAAATCCAGCCGTCCTTCGGCGATGGTCCTACCTAAGGAGAAGGAACCGCCAAAGAGCAGGGCTTGGCAGGCATGGGCGCCGCTAGCCACAGCGTAAAGCAGCAAAATGTGCTGGAAGCTCCAGCCGTTCAGTGAGTCGATTTTGGTAAAGAGCACCCACCAGAAAAAGAGCAGCAGCAAGTCGTTGAGGAACATGAAAACGATCTGGCTGATAAACGCCCCCCGGTACTCCATGGCCGACTGCAGGTTGGCGGAGAAATACTGCAGCACGAACTTAACGGTCTTTCTAGCCTCCGTGAACATGTACTCGGCGCACCCCCTTTTGAAACATGGCCCAGACTAAGATACCGAGCAGGGTGATCCAGACCAGCTGACCTGTGAGCATCTGCCAGAGGAGGCTGCGCTCAAACTGCACCATAAGGCGGGCAGGGGCCGACAGGCCGTAGCGCAGCGGGAGCAGGTAGGATATGAACCTTAGGCCCTGGGGATAGGCTTCCACCGGGATGAAAAGCCCTCCGAAGATGAAGGTCATTTTCTGGAAGATCCAGAAAAAGGGCCGGCTTTCTTCCAGCCAGAAGGCCAGCAGGGCCAGGGAAAACATCATCAGGAAGTTGACGGCAGTGGCCAGGGCAAAGCCCAGCACCACCCAGCCCAACTTCGCCCAGGGGACATTCAAGGGCCCGATGGTGAGGTAGGCGAAGGCTGCACCCACGATCAGGTTGGTGATAAAGCGCACCGCAAACTCACCGCAGTGGGCGGCGAAGTAGTAGAGGGTGTAGGAGTAGGGGCGGCTGAGCTTGTAGGCGATGTCTCCGCTCTTTACCTCTTCGCTCACTAGATAGTGCGATCCAGGAGTGGATATGGCGATCACTTCGGTGAAGACCATGTACCAGAGCATGCCCGTGCTGTCCAGCCCGGCGACTTGTCCTCCTTGCCTCAGCACCGTCTTCCAGAGCTGGGAGAAGATGAAGAGGATCAGGATCAGGAAGAGGCTGCCCGCCAAGTGATCGGCGAGGTAGGCCACCCTGTTGGTGAGGCTGATCTCGGCGATGCGCAGATATTTCTGGACTCCCTTTACTCTAGCCAGCTGCACTGGGCTCACCTTCCCCCGCGGGGCGCGCGTAGATGTCCCGGATGACTTCTTCCATGGGCGGTTCTTCCACGCTGATATCAGCCGCATCTGCCTGGGCAAAGAGCTCGGTCAAGACAGCCTCGATGGAAGTGAGTTTGGTGTTCACCCGGAACTTAATGCCCTTCTCGGTGTGTTTGAGGATCTCAGCGTTTCCTAAAGTGAGGTTGGGGCAGGGCGCGGCGAACTTCACGTTCACGATCTTTGTGGTCAGGTAGTTGTGGCGCAGGTAAGATGTGGACGTATCCAGGATGATTTCGCCATGGTTGATTACTATGGTGCGCTTGCAGAGCTGCTCGATATCTCCCGCATCATGGGAGGTGAGGAAGATGGTGGTTTTCTCTTCCTCGTTCAGCCGCTGGATCAGCTCCCGGATCTTCAGTTTAGCCACCACATCCAAGCCGATGGTGGGCTCATCCAGGAAGATCACCTGCGGGCCGTGCAGGATGCTGGCTGCGATTTCGCAGCGCATGCGCTGGCCCAAGGAGAGCTTGCGCACAGGCGTCTTGATGAAATCCTCCAGCTCGAACAGCTCCACCACCTGGCTGAGGCGCCTGGCAAACATCTTGTCCTCGATTTCGTAAATGCTGCCCAGCAGGCGGAAGCTGTCCAGGGCGGGGAGATGGTACCACAGCTGGGATTTCTGCCCGAACACGGAGCCAATGCTAAAGGCGAGCTTGCGGCGGGCTTCCCAGGGCACCAGCCCCAAGACTTGCGCCGTACCTGAGGTGGGGTTCAAGATCCCCGTGAGCATCTTGATCGTGGTGCTCTTGCCAGCACCGTTGGGGCCGATAAAGGCCAGCATTTCTCCCGTTTCCACCTGGAAGCTGATTTTTTTCACCGCGGCCACTTCGGCGTAGGTGGGGCGCAGCAGCGCCTGCAAGCTACCCCGTAAGCCCGGCTCCTTGGTCTTAGTACGAAATACCTTGTGCAGGCCGTCCACTTCGATTACTGCCAAGGCCAAGACCCCCCGAGTGAATGTTTGCACAAGTATACCAGTATCTGGGATACGGTGTCAATACACCTATTTTGTCGTCATAGGTTCTTGATATTTTTTTCACATCTCCGCAGAAAAGGGAAAGGAATTCTAAGCTTTTTGCAGAAAAAACAGGTATAGAGGTCAGACATCTTACGATACACGGGGCCTTTTTAGGGGGGTGTGCGGTACTCCAGCACATGGCCGTGCTGGAGTAGGCGAGGAATATGACGATCAAACAGATCCGCAGAAAAAAGGTGTGGGAAGAGGTTGCTGAAGAGCTGCAGAGGCTGATTGCCAGCGGGCACTGGGAAAAGGGCGAAAAGCTGCCCAGCGAAGTGGAGCTGGCCAAAGAATTCGGGGTGAGCCGCTCGGCACTGCGGGAGGCTCTGCGTTCCTTGAGTTCCATGGGGCTGGTGCAGATCAGGCACGGCGAAGGGAACTTCGTTTGGTATCCCGAGGCGGAGGATTATCTCAACCCCTTGGTGGCTCGGCTCATGGTGGATCGCGAGGACGTGCTGGCCATTATGGAAGCCCGGAGCATGGTGGAAGTGAAGACGGCCATGCTGGCCGCAGAGCGAGTTACGCCCGAGCTGCTCTCCGAAATGGAGCTGCTTTTGGAGAAAATGGAGGCTTCCAGCGATGATCGGGAGCGGTTTGCCCGCTACGATCACCGCTTCCACAAGCAGATCGCGCTGGCCACCCAAAACAGCGTGATCGTGAAGATCTACGAGGCCATTGAGGTGTTTTTGGTTTCCCAGCAGCTGAAGATCGTGTTCTACCTAGATGCCATCGAGCGGGGAATCAAGGATCACCGCGCCATTCTCTCGGCCATCAAAGCAGGCGACGGGGAACTGGCTGCAGAGGCAATGAACGCCCACATGGAAAGCACTTACCGGGCGATTTTGGAAAATACAGGGAAGGAGGAGCTGCATTGAAGAAAGTCGGTTTCATTGGACTGGGGCTCATGGGACAGCCCATGGCCATCAATCTGCTCAAGGCAGGCTACGAGCTCACCGTGTATGACCGCAACGAGGACAAGACAGCAGCCCTGGTTCGCGAGGGAGCAGCGGGGGCCGCGGGGCCGCAGGAGGTGGCCGAAGCCTCAGAAGTGATCATCACCATGCTGCCCAACTCGCCCCACGTTTTGGAGGTCGTGTTCGGCGAAGGGGGACTCTATCCGGTACTGCGCCCAGGACAATACTTCGTGGACATGAGTTCCATCTCTCCCATCGCCGCGCAGGAAATAGCTGAAAAGCTCGCGGAGAAGGGAGTCGCCGCTTTGGATGCACCCGTCTCCGGCGGGGTGGAAAAGGCCGCAGCGGGCACCCTGGCTGTGATGGTGGGCGGCACGGAAGAAGCGTTTGCCGCCGTGAAAGAGGTGCTCAGCGCCATGGCCGGCTCTTTGGTTCTGGTGGGGCCTGCCGGTGCAGGGCAGATGTGCAAACTGGTCAACCAGATGATCGTGGGAGTGAACATCGCCATCCTGGCGGAAGCCTTTGCCTTGGGTAAAAAGGCCGGGGTCAACCCGGAAAACATCTTCCAGGCCATCCGCGGGGGATTGGCGGGGAGCCAGTGCATGGAGGATAAGGCGCCGCGCATGTTCTCCGGCAACTTCGCGCCGGGTTTTCGCATCAACCTCCACGCCAAAGACCTGGGCAATGTGCTGGAAACCAGCCGTGAGCTGCACGTAGCCGTGCCCCTCACCGCCCAGGTTATGGAGATGATGCAGGTGCTGATCAACGACGGGCAGGGCGGCAGCGATCACGGCGGCCTGGCCCTGTTCTACGAGAAACTAAATTCGCTTTCATTGAAGCAGGAAGGTTGAGGGCATTCCTATGGAAAAACGGGATCTGGCATATCTCAAGAGCAAAGCACGGAAGGTGCGGGAGGGCATTGTGCGGGCCATCGGCGTGGGCCAGAAGGGCCACTTAGGCGGCTCCATGTCCTCGGCCGATCTGGTCACAGCCCTGTATTTTTACAAAATGCGCCACTGGCCCGATAACCCAAGCCACCCCGATCGGGATCGGCTCATCTTCAGCAAGGGCCATTCGGTGCTAGCCCAGTATGCCGCGCTAGCTGAATGCGGCTACTTCCCAGTGGAGGCCCTGTCCACCACTAAACAGCTGGGTTCCTTCCTCCAGGGGCATCCCGAGCGGGATCGCACACCGGGGATCGAGGCCAACACAGGGAGCTTAGGCCAGGGGCTCTCCATAGGCTTGGGCATGGCCTTGGCCGGACGCTTGGACAACCGGGATTACAAAGTGTACGTGATCCTAGGCGATGCGGAACTGGCCGAAGGCCAGATCTGGGAAGCGGCCACCGCTGCCGCCTTTTACAAAACCGACAACTTAGTGGCCATTGTGGACCACAACAAGATGCAGGCCACGGGGAAGATCCCCGAGCTGTACGATGTGGGCGCGGTGGCCCTTAAATTCGCCTCCTTCGGCTGGCGCGTGCTGGAAGTGGACGGCCATGACCTGGCGGCTGTGGTGGAGGCTCTAGATGAGGCCGATGTGTCCACCGGCCAGCCCGTGGCCATCATCGCCCATACGGTCAAGGGCAAGGGAGTATCCTTTGCTGAGCACGTGGCCAGTTTCCACAACGGAGCACTAACAGCGGAGCAGTACGAACAAGCGCTGCGCGAAATTGCGCAAGATGAGGTGTAGATCATGACAAAACTAGCCTGTCCGCGAGAAACCTATGGTAAGTATCTAGTGCAGGTGGCGGCAAAGGACGAGCGGATCGTGGCCCTGGATGCAGACCTCAGCGGCTCCACCATGTCCTGCCTGCTGCGCCAGGAGTTTCCCCAAAGGCATTTTGAAATGGGTATCGCTGAGCAGAATATGGTGGCCGTGGCGGCGGGGCTCGCTTTTAGCGGCAAGATTCCCTTCGTCCATTCCTTTTCCATCTTCTTAACCGGAAGGGCCTTTGAGCAGGTCCGCCAGAGCGTGGCCCTGGCCAACGCCAACGTGAAGCTTGTAGGCTCCAGCTACGGCTTTTCCGACTTTGGAGATGGGGCAACCCATCAAGCCTTGGAAGATGTGGCGGTCATGCGGGTGCTGCCCAATCTCACGGTTTTGGTGCCCATGGATGCCAAGGAAGTGGAGGAAGCGGTGGATCTGGCCCTGAAGATCGACGGGCCCGTCTACATCCGCATCAGCCGCTCACCCATGGAATTTCTACGTAAAGAACAGCCCGGAAGCAGCCTTTTGGAACCTTCCCTCATGGCAGAGGGTCAAGACCTGGTGGTGTTTGCCAACGGCCTCATGACCAAAACAGCCCTGGAGGCCCGGGAAATCTTAGCCCAGGAAGGGATTTCCATCAGGGTGGTGAATGTGAGCTGTGTGAAGCCCCTGGCCGAGGAAAGCATTAGGCGCCTGGCCGCGGATGTGCAGGGTGTAATCACCGTGGAAGAGCACAGCGTAATAGGCGGTTTGGGCAGCGCCGTTTTGGAGGCCTTAGCCCTCACGCCCAAACCCACCTGCTTAATTGGCGTGCAGGATACCTTTGGTCAGTCCGCCCAGAGCCATGAAGAACTTCTGGAGCACTACGGCTTAACCAAGGAGGCCATCTGTGAGCGGGCCCGTTTCCTTATGGGAAGGGGGCAGAAGTAAATGCTCAAGGCCTTTGATCTCTCGGGAAAAGTGGCCATCGTCACGGGAGGTGCCCAGGGTCTGGGCAGAGCCATGGCGGAGGGCCTGGCTGAAGCCGGTGCCAAAGTAATCATCGCCGATATTAATGAAGAAAAGGCTGAACTCACCGCTGAGGAGCTCAGGCAAATGGGGTTTGCCGCAGAGGCGTACCCCGTGGATGTCTCCCAGCGCGAGAGCGTGGATCGCTTAGTGGAGCATGTGGTTCAGCGCCACGGGCGGCTGGATGTGGTGCTGAACAGCGCGGGGCTGAACCGCCGCTACCCCATGGCAGAGATCACTTTAGAAGACTACGACACGATCATGGACGTGAATCTCAAGGGTACCTTCAACATGTGCCAGTCCGCGGGCCGGGCCATGCTGGAATTGGGCAGCAAGGGGTCTTTGATCAACATTTCTTCCATGTCCGCCCTGATCATTAACCGGAGGCGGCCTGTGGGCGTGTACTGCGCCTCGAAGGCTGGTGTGAACGGTTTGACCCGCGCCTTTGCCGCGGAGTGGGCTCCCCACGGCATCCGCGTCAACGCCATCGCGCCGGGGTACTTCCTCACACCGCTGAACGAGCCGTGGATGAAGACCCAGCAGGGGACCGATGCCCTGGATCAAACCCCCATGGGGCGTTTCGCCGAGCCCCATGAACTGGGGCCCACCGCCGTTTATCTGGCCTCGGATGCCTCCAGTTTCATGACTGGTCAGGTCTTGGTGCTGGACGGAGGGTACACCATCTGGTAGAGAAAGAGCAAGGGGAGGAACAAGGAACATGCTGCAAGCGGCGATTATAGGATACGGAGGTATGGGGAAATGGCATCACGAAGCCATTTCCGGACAAGTAAAAGAGATTACAGTAACGGGCGCCTATGATCTGCGCCCGGAAGCGAACGACGAGGCCCGGGCCAAGGGACTCAAAGTCTATGCCGCAGCCCGGGATCTGTTCGCTGATCAAGACATAGACGTGGTGATCATCGCCACGCCCAATGACTCCCATAAAGACTACATCATCCAGGGACTTGAGGCAGGCAAGCATGTGGTGTGCGAAAAGCCCGTGGTGCTAAGTGCCGCGGATCTCCTGGAGATCATGGAAGTGGGCAAGACCTCACCGGGGCTGTTTACGATCCACCAGAACCGCAGGTGGGATCGGGACTTCCAGACCGTGAAGACCATTTTGGAAGAGGGTGAGGTAGGCAAGGCGTATTTCATCGAAAGCCGGGTCAACGGATCCAGTGTGTTCCTGCACGGCTGGAGGGATTACAAGATCAACGGCGGCGGCATGCTCTACGACTGGGGAGTGCACCTGATTGACCAGGCCCTGCAGCTGATCCCAGAGAAGGTAACCTCGGTTACGGCCCATCTGTTCAATATCCACTCCCAAGAAGTGGATGACAACGTGAAAGTACTGCTCACCTTTGAAAGCGGCATCTCCATGCTCCTGGAGGTGGCTACCAACTGCTTCATCCCTGCGCCCAGGTGGCATGTCTCTGGCCGGGACGGCACCTTTGTCATCTACAACTGGCAGTGTGAAGGTAAAATCGTCAAGCTGGCGGACAGCAGCGCCCTCAAGTGGGAAAACGACATCGTCTACACCGCGGCCGGGCCCACCCGCACCATGGCGCCGCGGCCTGTGAACACCACAGTGGAAAAGCCGCTGCCCCAGATCCTAGATGCCCGGGGGAATGAATACCACCGCTGGTCTTCCGCGGATATTTTCTACCACAACCTGGTGGAGGCCATCCGGGGCGAAGCCGCGCTTTTGGTGCAGCCGGAGGAAGCACTGCGGGTGCTTAAGGTGATGGAGCTAGCTTTTGCCTCGGCGGAGCAGGGGCATGGAGTTTCTTGCCTAATCTAGCTTGGGAAGGCATATCAAGGATAAAGGAGGACAATGCATGGAGACCACAAAGGTTGCCTTTGTAGGCGTAGGTGACATCAGCGGCATTTACTTAGAGAACTTAACCAAGCTTTTTAAGCAAATCGAAGTAGTGGGTTTGTGCGATCTGATCAGGGAAAAAGCGGAACGGGCTCAAGAGCGCTACGGCATCCCCAAGATCTACGACACCATGTACGATGCCTTCGCCGATGAGGAAGTGGACATCATCCTCAACCTCACCCGCCCCTATGAGCACTTTGAGGTGACCAAGGCGGCCTTGGAAGCGGGCAAGCACGTCTATTCCGAGAAACCCTTGGGGGCAAGCAAAGAGGAAGGCGAGCAGCTCGTGGCCTTGGCCAAGGAGAAGGGCCTCTGCATCGGGGGCGCACCCGACACCTTCCTGGGCGCTTCCATTCAAACCTGCCGCAAACTCATTGACGAAGGGTTTATTGGCGAGCCCGTGGGCTTTACCGCCTCCATGATCTGCCGCGGCCACGAGAGCTGGCACCCCAGCCCCGAGTTTTATTACAAGTTCGGCGGCGGACCCATGCTGGATATGGGACCCTATTACATCACTGCCCTGATTAACCTTTTGGGGCGGGTAAAAGCGGTAACCAGCGTGGCGCGCTCCGCCTTTAAACAGCGGGTGATCACCAGCCAGCCCCTGGCCGGCACCATCGTGGACGTGGACGTGCCAACCTACGTCACGGGCATTTTGGAAATGGACAGCGGGGCAGTGGGGACGCTCTTTACCACCTTTGATGTGGTGTACAACGAGCAAGCCCGCTTTGAGGTTTACGGTTCCGAAGGGACCCTGATCGTGCCTGACCCCAACTTCTTTGGCAACAAGATCTACCTGCTGCGTCCCGAAACAGGCGAGTATCTGGAGATGCCTCTGCTCTTTGACTACAAGGAAAACTCCAGGGGCTTAGGCCTGGCAGATATGGCCGCAGCTTTGAAGAACAACCGTCCCATCAGGGCCAACATGGAGCAGACCTTCCATGTGCTGGATGTGATGACCGCCTTTGATCGCAGCAGCGACAAGCAGGCCCGGGAAGAGATTACTTCGCCCTTCACGCGGCAGGCGCCCATGGAGAAACCTAAGGTTTTGGGGATTTTCGAGCGGTAACAGGAGATAGAAAAACACAAGGAGGCTGAAGCAGTGAAGATCGCGTATACTGGCTGGACATGGCTCATTCACCACGAGGACAATCACAAGTATGAGTTTGAGCAGTTTCTCAAGGAAGCAGCCGATTTGGGTTACCAGGCTGTGGAGAACTTCGCCTTTATCACCAAGTATTTCGACAACGACGCCAAGGCGGTCAAGGATCTTTTGGATAAGTACAATTTAGAGATGGCCAACCTCTACCATCACTATTCCGAGGATCCTGAGGTGGACTATGCTAAGGCGGTGGATTATGCCGACTTCATGAAGAAGATCGGAGCCACCTACATGAACCTCCAGGCTGTGATGTGGCGCGACAAGCCCTACGAGCGGCCCTTAGATGAGAAGGCCGTGTTGGGCTACGCCGAGCTTTCCAACAGGATCGGGAAGCTCTGCAAGGATAACGGGCTGGTGGCCTGTTTCCATCCCCACGCCAACACCGCCATTTACACCGAGGAAGAAATCGATCTCTTCGTGGCCAACACCGATCCGGAGCTGGTGGGCCTCTGCCTGGATACGGCCCACACCACCCTGGCGGGTATGGACTGTGTGAAGGCCTTTGAGAAGTACGCGGACAGGATCGCCTATGTGCACCTCAAAGACGTCTATGCTCCCTCCGAAGAGTTTGCCGAGTGGCCCATGAGCCGCTTCTGCCCCCTGGGCTACGGCATTGTGGACTTTAGGGGCGTTTACAAGGTTCTGAAAAGCCACGGCTACAAAGGGGTGCTCTGCGTGGAGCTGGATAATCCGCCGGTCTGCAACTACAAGGCGGCCATGGATTCCCGGAACTACCTCCACAACGTGCTGGGCCTCTAGGCCTAAGTCCAGAGAAGCGAAAAGGCGGCTTCCCCGCACAGGGGCAGCCGCCTTCTTTCTTGGTAACTAGGCTGGTTTATAACCCATGAGGCTGAGCTTATCGGCGAAATGGCAGGAGACAAAGTGGTCCTTGGCCAGTTCCACAAGCTTGGGCTCCTCTTCTTTGCAGAGGGCCTCCGCGTAGGGGCAGCGGGAGCTAAAGGCGCACCCGCTGGGCGGATTGGAGGGATCAGGTACATCGCCCTTGAGGGTGATGCGCTTCCGCTTGGAGCGGGGATCCCCCATGGGAATGGATCTGAGCAGAGCCTCGGTGTAAGGATGCTTCGGGTTTCCGTACAGCTCCTCCGATGCCGCGAACTCCACCACTTTGCCCAGGTACATGACCATTACCCGATCGCAGATGTGCTCCACCACACTCAGATCGTGGGAGATGAAGAGGTAGGTGAGGTTCAATTCCACCTGGAGATCCATGAGCAGGTTGATTACCTGGGCCTGCACGGACACATCCAGGGCGGAAACGGGTTCATCGCAGATCACAAGCTCCGGCCCGAGGGCTAAGGCCCGGGCGATGCCGATGCGCTGCCGCTGGCCGCCGCTGAACTCATGGGGGAAGCGGTTCATTTGGTAGCTGCTTAGGCCCACCAGCTCCATGAGCTCTTCCACCTTTTTGGTCTGCGTTTTGTCGTTACCGATCTTGTTGATCTTCAAAGGCTCCGAGATGATGTCTTTCACGGACATCCTGGGATCCAAAGAGGAAAAGGGATCCTGGAAGATCATCTGCATCTTGGGCCGCAGGGCCCGCAGCTGCCGCTTATCCAGGGCGGTGAGATTATGCTTTACACCGTCCACATTGAAGCAAATATCGCCCGCGGTGGGTTCCAAGAGCCTGATCAAACAGCGGCCCGTGGTGGACTTGCCGCAGCCGCTTTCCCCAACTAGGCCCACGGTCTCGCCCCTTCTTATGGAAAAGCTCACGTTATCCACGGCCTTCACATGGCCCACAACCCGCTTGAAGACTCCCTTTTTGATGGGGAAATACTTCTTCAGCCCCTGCACTGTTAAGATGGTCTGATTATCTAGCTTAGCACCCATCATGCGCCCTCCCTTAAGCGTAATGCCAGCATTTTACCCGATGCCCCGCTGCAATGCTGCAGACTGGTGGTTCGCTGAGATGGCATTGATCCATGACCTGGGGACAGCGGGGAGCAAAGGCACAGCCTTTGGGCAAATTGAGCAGGTTGGGCACCACGCCAGGTATGGAAGCTAACCGCTTGTTTCTGCCGATCATGGGCATGGAGCTTAAAAGGCCCTTGGTGTAAGGATGTTTGGTGTTGTAGAAGATGTCATCCACGCTGGCTTCCTCCACAACCTTGCCCGTGTACATCACCAGCACCCGGTCTGCCATCTCGCCCACCACCTTGAGATCGTGGGTAATGAACATGATGGCCATGTTCAGCTGCTCCTGGAGGTTCTGCATGAGCTCCAGGATCTGGGCCTCAATGGTCACATCCAGGGCGGTGGTGGGCTCATCGGCAATCAAGAGGCTGGGGTTGCAGGAGAGGGCCATGGCGATCATCACTCTTTGGCGCATGCCGCCGCTGAGCTGGTGGGGATATTCATTTACCCTCTGCTCAGGGGAGGGGATGCCCACAAGCCTAAGCATTTCCACCGCTTTGGCCCGGGCTGCTTCCTTGTCCAGATTCTGATGCAGCCTCACCACTTCCATGATCTGCTCGCCCACGGTGTAAACAGGGTTCAGGGAAGTCATGGGTTCCTGGAAGATCATGCTGATCTCATTGCCCCTGATGCGTCTGATCTGATCGCCGTTGGGATCGAGTTCTGCGATATCCACAAGTTCCCCATTGGACATGGTAAAGAGGATTTCCCCGCCCGCGATTTTCCCCTTGGGCCTCTGGATGAGCTGCATGATGGAAAGGGACATGACGCTCTTTCCGCAGCCGCTTTCGCCTACGATGCCCAATACTTCGCCCTTATCCAGGGTGAACGAAACGCCGTCAACTGCTTTGACTACTCCATCGTGGGTATCAAACTGTGTTCTTAGATCGTTCACTCTCAGCAGCATACCGCCAAAGCCTCACTTTCCATGTGCATCCCAGCTTTACAGTTCAGGCAGCTCCACTCCTTGACTGCGCAGGGTGGCCTGGACGCTCTTCACGTCCACATCCCTAACCAGGCGACCGCCTTTGATGGCCAGGGCCGCGGCGGTTCCGGCAGCTTGGCCCGTGGCCATGCAGGCGGAGATGGCCCGCACGGAACCTTCAGCCATGTGGTCGGTGCTGATGCATCTGCCCGCCACCAGCAGCTGCTCCACGTTTACAGGTACCAGGGAGCGGTAGGGGATGCCGTAAGTTTTGTCCAGGTCCTTGAGGAAGACATGATCATCCCAGGTACCGGTGGGAGATAAGATGTCGTAAAACCTGGGGTAAATGGCGATGGTATCCTCAAAAACGCGCTCGTTGTCAATGTCCTCTTCCGTGAGCTTATACATCCCGCGGATGCGGCGACTTTCCCTAAAGCCAATGGAAGGGGCGATGGAGGCCAGCTCCGCGTGTTCAAAGCCCGGCAAATACTCCTTCATAAAGCGGAACATTTTCAAGACGTGTTTGCGGCAGAGCACTTCGCCGTAGGTGAGATCATCGGGATCCGTGGGGTCGATTTTGAACACGTTGCAGAAGTTGATATAGGAAATCTGCCCGCCCGCGGTTAAGCGGCCCATGGGGAAGACCTGGCGCTTGTAGCCCATGTCAATTACCCCTTCGGCAACCTTCTGCCGGTAGATCTGGTAGAAGTACTCCACGCCTTCCCGATCCAGGATCTCCTTGACCTTGGCGCTGTCCACCCCGGCGATGCGGAAGTTGACCGTGCCGGGCTGCACCAAACCGTCCGCTTCGCGGCCCTGCTCGAAGGGTACGCCAGCGCTGGCGGCAACATCACCATCTCCCGTACAGTCAATCACTACCTTGGCAGAGATCAGCTCCAAGCCCGCTTTGCTGGCGATGATCACACCTTTCACCTGGCCCTCTTCCATGAGCACATCCACAACCTTGGAGTGGAGCCGCAGCCAAATGCCTTCCTTTTCCATCTTGCTGTCCAGGTAGATCTTCAGGTACTCACTGGAAAAGCGGTGGGGATCAAAATCCGTTCTAATATCATCGGAGGAGCCGAACTGGTCTCTGTAATCCAACTCAATTTCCTTATAGATCCCCGAAACATCGAAGGGATGGCCGTGGAGGAAGTAGTTGCAGGATTCCACGTAGCAGGCGGTGATGTTGCCCCCGAGGAAGGCGCGATCCTCAATTAAGGCCACCTGCGCACCATTTCTCGCCGCGGCAATGGCTGCGCCGATACCTGCGGGTCCGCCGCCGCAGACCACAACGTCCACTTCTTTGCGCACTGCAACGCTCATGGGTTTTGTAACTAGTTTCATGTCTTCAACTCCTAGTGGTATTTTTTCGCTGATCAGCTGTGGGGATCAGCTGCATCCCTCAAACCATCGCCGACAAAGTTAAAGCTGAGTACAGCCAAAACCACAAAGGCGGCTGGCAGCAGCAGCCAGGGCCGCATGGCCACCACCTGCATTTTCTGGGCCTGCTGCAGCAGTACACCCCAGCTCACAATGGGCGCCCTCAGGCCCACGCCCAGAAAGCTCAGGGAGGTTTCTCCCAAAATCATGCCGGGAATGCCCAGGGTGATCTGGACCAGGATATAACTCATGAAGTTGGGGATCAGATGCCGCGTGATATTCCACCATTCCGAGGCGCCCATGGATCTGGCCGCGGAGACGAAGTCCGACTCCTTGATGGAGAGGAACTTACCCCTGGCGATACGGGCCACGTTGGTCCAGGTCACTAAAGAGAGCACCACCGTAATGGCGAAATAGATCTGGAGCGGCGACCAGCTGGCAGGTAGTGCGGCGCTTAGGGCCATCCAGAGCGGGATCTGGGGAATGGAGAGGATGATCTCGATGATGCGCTGGATCACGAAGTCAACGGCCCCGCCAAAGATGGCGGAGATGCCGCCGAGGATCAGCCCCAGGGCCAGGCTCAAAAAGACGCCGATCAAGCCAATGGAAAGGGAGATTCTGGTTCCGTAGACGACGCGGGAGAACAAATCCCTTCCCAGTTCATCGGAGCCCAAGAGAAAAAGCATCTGCTCGCTGGGGCTGCGGTCGATCCCGAACAGATGGATATCGCAGTCAAACAGGCCGAAGAGCCTGTAGGGTTCCCCCTTGACGAAAAAATAGATGGGGAGCTTCAGATCGGGATCTGGGGTATACACCTCCTGCCAGGTCACGGGGTCCCGTTCCTTTTTGTAGCCGTAGACAAAGGGGCGCAGGCTGAAGTTTCCTTCATTGTCTATGAAGCGGATCCTCTGCGGCGGTGCATAGAGGTATCTGGAGTTGCGTGTGGTGGTTTTGTAGGGCGCGATGAACTCGCAGAAGATGGCCGTGGCGTAAAAGAGAATCAGCACCACCATGGCTGCCACAGCCAGTTTATGCTGGAAGAACCGGCGCTTCATGAGCTGCCACTGGGAAAGGGACTGGAATTCCTTTTCAGGTACAACCTGTATCGTTGCCATAGTACTTAGAACCTCCAATCACTGGATTGCTGCCACCGTTACTGTGAGCATTAGTCGTAAGTGATGCGGGGATCAGCCCAGGCTAAGAGCAGATCGGAGATGAATGATCCAATCACAGTCAGGGTGCTCAAAAGGAGGATAATGCCTCCCGCCACGAACATGTCCTGGGTGATCAGGCTCTGCAGCAGCAGGGGACCTAAGGTGGGCAGGTTGAGCACAATGGCCGTTATGGCGCCGCCGGAGATCACCTGGGGCAGCACCCAGGTTACCGAACTGAGGATGGGGTTGATGGCAATGCGCACCGCATGCTTCACGATGACCACCCGTTCCCTAAGGCCCTTGGAGCGCGCCGTGCGGATATAATCCTTGCCCAGCTCGTCCAACATCACACCCCGCATGATCCGGATCAGGGAAGCGGAGCCTGACATGCCCGTGACCACCATGGGGATCCAAATGTGCTTGAGCAGATCAACAAATTTGGCAAAGGACCAGGGGGCTTCCCGGTAGGCCGCGGAAAAGAGGCCGCCGATGCTGGTTCCGAAGGTGGTATAGGCGAAGAACATTAAGATGAGTGCCAGGATAAAACTGGGTACTGATAAGCCCAGAAAACCTATGGTGGTAAAAGTATAGTCAAACAAGGAGTGACGCTTCACCGCGCTGTAAATCCCGATGGGGATGGCCACCAGGTACTGAAAGGTCATGGTGACGAGGGAGACCACCAACGTGTAGGGCAGCCTCTCAATGATCAGCTCTACCACAGGCCGGTTCCAGTTCCAGGAGCGGCCGAAATCTCCCCTGGTGACAATCCCGCTGATCCACAAGAAGTAGCGTTTGTAGGCGGGCTCATCCAGACCGTAGCGGGCCCTCAAGGCCGCGATCTGGGCTTCCGACACCTGTGCTCCGCTCGATTCCAGCTGGAGGATGTAGGAGGTCAAAAAGTCACCAGGAGGCAGTTCCATAAGGATAAAGGCGATAATGGATATGACTAGGACTGTTGGTATCAAGAACAGAATCCTGCGAATGATGTATCCGGTCATGAGATTGGCTCCTTTCACGCCTAGTCACTGCGGCGCTTGGGGGAAGATAACTAGCCCTCCGCAGAAAGCTAGTTATCTTCCTAAACTAGATGCTGGATAGTGCTTCTACTGATCAGTCATCAAAGAAGATCTGTTCTGGATGTGTTGCGCTGTAGAGTCCCGTATCCCAAGCTCTCACTGTTACTGCTGGATCAGGCAGGTTCCTCAGTTTGGCGTTGAAGATCATCAGTTCTGGTACGTTCCCTACGTTGCCGATCTGCCACAGGTATTCCGCCTGTACCCGGAGGATGTTCTTGCCCAGTTCGATTCTCTTCTGTTCATCGGGTTCTACCAGCATCTGGTCATACCAAGCGCGGACCTGCTTCACGTGCTCCGGCGGCTCCCAGCCATCTGCGCCGTTGGTGTTGAACCAGAGACCCCATTTGGGCCAGACCGACTCATCCCACCTGGGTTCCTTGGGGATGATCAGGTTGTTGCCCACGGGGAAGAGGATGTCCGTTGACTTGTCCCCTGCCCAGATCGTGGCTTCCATCTGGTTGGCTGGGGCCCGCACTTCCTGCAGTTCGGGGGAGATCTGCTGGAGTCTCACGTCGATACCCAGGTGATCTCTCCAGTAACCCATGACGATTTCCACTTTGGCAATGCTCAGGTCAGATCTCTCATACATCTGGATGGTGAAGCCCAGCCGCTGGCCATCGGGGCGCAGCCTAAAGCCCTGGCTGTCCCTCTTGTCCAAGCCCATGCTGTCCAGCATGGCGTTGGCCCTGTCCGGATCAAACTCCGCATAGGCGGTGGCGAACTCTGGTTCGAAGTACTGGCTGGTATCCAGCACGGTGTACTGCCTGGGTTGGGCCAGGCCGAAGTAGAAGACCTCGTTGATTTCATCCCGGTCGATGGCTAAGGAAAGTGCCTGGGCGAAGGTGGGGTTCTGGAAGATCTCCCGCAGCACATCGTCTTCCACGGTGCGGTTGATCATGAACACCATCTGGGCGCCCCGGCCGATGTTGTACAGGTAGGTTTCGTAGCCGCCCTGTTCTTTGTACTGCTGGTACAGGGGGTAGTTCTCCAAGCCCACCCTGTCGGCGAAGTCGATCTCGCCGCTCATGACCATACCGCTGATCATCTGCTGATCAGAGACGTACAGACCGACGATGGTGTCAATGTAGGGGAGCTGGTTGCCTTCCGTGTCCACTTTCCAGTAATAGGGGTTCCGCTCGTAAACCCTTCTGGAAGCGCTGCGGCTCACCAGCCTGTAGGCGGCCAGCGTGGGCAGGTCTTCCACCATGGGGATACCCCAGTGGCTGGTGGACTTGTACTCGAACAGGTCTA
>ERZ773359.2195-NODE-2195-length-25209-cov-8.097599_pt1 | contig 25209 bp, 22 predicted proteins | sample MGYA00374955_ERZ773359 | MGnify/ENA primary metagenome ERZ773359 (study PRJEB29098, sample SAMN04486028) | biogas fermenter metagenome | study: EMG produced TPA metagenomics assembly of the Biogas fermentation microbial communities from Germany - Plant 4 DNA1...
TGGCCGTATCCTCAATGGTCTCACCCCGCCCCAGCTGGATATCGGAGGAGTTTAGGAAGAGACCATAGCCACCCAGCTGGTATATACCTACTTCGAAGGATACCCGGGTACGGGTGGATGCCTTTGAGAAGATCATTCCCAGGGCCTTATTTGACAGTATAGGGTGGGGAATACCCTTTTTCTGTTCCTCTTTCAGCCTGAGGGCTAGGTTTATAAGGTCGTATATTTCCCATTCATCATAATCCTGTAGATTAACAAGATGGCGGACGGGTGGTTTATTTGTGGCTTTCATAGTCATTACACCTCTTTATAAATCTTCTAAATGGAGTCATACATGCTCAATGCCTTGAGTTAGCTATACATTATATTGATCCAGGGAGAAAACCTCCATAGGGCCGGTATCCTCCAAAATATCCAGCATGGCCTTTGCCGTATCCAGGGAGGTAAGGCATGGTATATTGTATTCCATGGCCTTTCTTCTCAGGGAGAAACCAAAACTGGAGCTTACCTTACCCAGGGTAGGTGTATTGATGATGAGGGCGATTTCACCGCCCTTTAGGAGATCCGGCACACGGGACTTTTCTACCCTATGGGTTGTCAATCCCTTTGAACTGAAATATTCATAGGTATCGTTTGTGGCTAAGATCTCAAAACCTTTTTCCTTCAGGCTTCTGGCAATCTCAAGGGCCGGTTCCTTATCCCCCTGGGCTACTGCAAAGAGGACCTTGCCCCCTTGGGGCAGGGTCAGCCCGGAAGCCATCATGGCCTTTTTAAGGGCTTTGGGGTATGTTTTGTCGGTGCCCATTACCTCACCTGTGGATTTCATTTCCGGTCCCAAAAGGGTATCAACGGAAATCAGCTTGGAGAAGGAGAAGACCGGTCCCTTAACCGTAACAAAGTCGGATTCCGGATGAATACCCGTTGTGTAGCCAAGTCCTTTCAGGCTTTCTCCCAGCATTATCCTGGTAGCCAGTTTAACCATGGGAATCCCGGTAATCTTACTTAGGATGGGAACGGTACGGCTGGCTCTGGGATTCACTTCCAGTACATACAGACGGTCGTTATCCACTACGAACTGGATATTGAAGAGGCCCTTTATCTTCAGCTTTTGGGCTATTTTTATGGTGTAATCCAGGATCTTCTCCCTGGTATTCTCACTTAGATTTTGGGGCGGATATATGGCGAAGCTGTCTCCCGAATGTACGCCTGCTCGCTCAATATGCTCCATGATGCCGGGTATAAGTACATCTTCACCGTCGCTGACGGCATCTATCTCGACTTCCTTTCCCAGGATATACTTGTCAATCAGCAATGGGTGCCCATTGGAAGCGGGGAGGGCAGCCTCTACATAACGGGCCAGTTCTTCGTCATTATAGACTATCTCCATGGCCCGGCCTCCCAGGACGTATGAGGGTCGGACCAGGACCGGATATCCTATTTTCTCTGCGATGCTCTGCGCCTCTTCCAGAGATAGGGCGGTACTTCCGGGGGGCAGGGGAATACCCAATTCTGTCATGAACTCCAGGAATTTATCCCTGTCCTCTGCCTTATCTATATCCTCGACAGAGGTCCCCAGAATCTTTATCCCCGCCCTGGCCAAGGGTTCCGCCAGGCTTATGGAGGTCTGGCCTCCGAACTGGACTATCACCCCTGTGGGTTTTTCCCTATCCAGAACGTCCATTACACATTCGTAGGTCAGGGGCTCAAAGTATAGGACATCCGAGGTATCAAAATCCGTGCTGACGGTCTCGGGATTGTTGTTTATTATAATGGCCTCTATTCCCATCTCCTGAAGAGCCTTCACCGAGTGGACGCTGCAATAGTCGAACTCGATCCCCTGCCCAATCCGAATGGGTCCGGAACCCAGCACTACCACTTTTGGGCGGGCAGATGGATTTGGAACTTCCCCCTGACTGCTGTAACAGGAGTAGAAATAGGGGGATTTGTTACCGTTCTTCTCCAACCAGTTATCTATCGGCCGATAGGAGGGAGCTATGTCATACTTTCTGCAGAGTTCCTCTATGGTTTCTTCCGAAGCATTTATAAGGCTGGCTATATAGCTGTTGCCAAACCCATATTTTTTACATTTCCAGAGCAGCTCCCTATCCAGATCGCTGATCGTGATTGCTTCCAACCTTTGTCCAAGGAGAGTTATATTCTTCAACCTCTCAATAAAGAACTTGTCGATATTGGTGATCCGCTGGATTTTATCAACGCTGTAGCCCCTTCTCAAGGCCTCGCATACCACAAAGATGCGCTCGTCGTCGGGGTTTTCCAGAGAGCTTAGGATCTTGCTATCCTCCCAGGAGGCAATCTTTTTCATGCCTAGGTGGTAATTCAAACCCATATCCAAAGAATCGATGGCCTTCAGGAGGGATTCTTCGAAATTGCCGCCTATGGCCATAACCTCACCCGTAGCCTTCATCTGGGTGTTCAGGATTCTGAAGGCCGATGAAAACTTATCAAAGGGCCAGCGGGGAACCTTGGTAACAACATAATCCAAAACCGGCTGGGCGCTGTTTATTTCATCCAGATTAAAGCCTATGGCAATCCTGGTGGTAACCTTGGCAATGGGATAACCTGTGGCTTTGGAGGCCAGGGCACTGGACCGGCTGACCCTGGGATTAACCTCAATAACCACATACTCACCGCTGTTGGGATGGAGGGCGAACTGTACATTGCAGCCACCCCTTATATCCAGAGCCCTTATGATCCTTATGGCAGCTTTCTCCAGCATAGCCCGTTCAGAGTCCGCCAGGGTCATAATGGGTGTAACGACGATACTATCCCCAGTATGTATGCCCACGGGATCCAGATTCTCCATCCCGCACACGATCATACAATTGTCCTTATTGTCCCGGATCACCTCGTACTCGATTTCCTTCCAGCCTGAAACGCTTTCCTCGACCAGAATCTGATGAATGATGCTGCTCTTCAGGCCACGGGAGGCTATGTCCATAAATTCATCCATGTTGTGGGCTATACCACCCCCGGTTCCGCCCAAGGTAAAGGCAGGGCGTACAATGACGGGGAAATCCGTCTGCAGGGCAAACCGGGTCGCCTCCTCCAGGCTGTTGGCGATGGTGCTTTTGGGAACCCTTTCCCCAATCTCCTCCATGGTCCTCTTAAAGAGCTCTCTGTCCTCGGCTTTTTTTATGGATTCCAGGCAGGTGCCCAAAAGCCTGATATCAAGATCATTCAAGATTCCGCTGTCGGCCAGTTCCATGGCCAGATTCAGGCCCGTCTGGCCCCCTAAGGTGGGCAGGATGCCTTGAGGTCTTTCTATACGTAAGATCTTCGACACAACATCCAGGGTCAGGGGCTCTATATAGATCCTATGGGCCATATCCAAATCCGTCATTATGGTAGCCGGATTGCTGTTTACCAGGATTACCTGAATTCCTTCCTCTTTTAGGGCCTTGCAGGCCTGGGTACCGGAATAATCGAATTCAGCTGCCTGACCGATTACGATAGGTCCGGACCCAATAACCAGTACCTTGTTTATACTCTCAAGCTTTGGCATGGTTTAACTCCTAGCTATGTGACATGGTGATATTGGCGAAATCTTCTTCCAGGGCCTTTATCAGCTTTTGGATATCTTCCTTTTGGATGATGAGGGGTGGTACAAACCTTAAGGTGTTGTGTCCTGCACAGTTGACAACAAAGCCCTTTTCCAGCAGAGAAAGAACTACTTCCCTTCCGGGAATCCTTTGATCCAGCTCCATACCCAGCATCAGACCCTTGCCCCTAACGTCCCTGATAAAGGGGAATTTATCCTTTAGTTTTAACAGCTGATCCATAAAGAAGCCGGCTGTGTCATTAACCTTTTCCAGGAAGCTTTCTTTTGTGACCACCATTAGTACGGCCAGGGCTGCAGAACAGGCCAGGGGATTTCCACCGAAGGTGGTGCCGTGATCTCCGGGTTCCATAGCCTTGGCAACGGATTCCTTAGCGACAACGGCACCTATTGGGATGCCGCCTCCCAGGCCCTTGGCCAGGGTAAAGATGTCGGGCTCAACGCAATAGTGCTCATATGCAAAGAGCTTTCCTGTTCTACCTATGCCTGTCTGTACTTCATCAAAGATCAGAAGAATCCCCTTCTCATCGCAAATCTCCCTAAGAGCCTTTATATATTCGGGATTGGCCTCTATTATCCCGCCCTCACCCTGGATGGGTTCGATCATTATAGCGCAGGTCTTGTAGGAGATGGCATTTACTACCGCCTCGATGTCGTTAAAGGGTACATGGACAAAACCCGTGGGCATAGGTTCGAAGGGCTTTTGATACTTCTCCTGCCCGGTGGCGGCCAGGGTAGCCATGGTGCGGCCATGGAAGGAATTGAGGGTGGTAATGATTTCATACCTATATTGATGCTTTGAATAATAGTATTTTCTCGCCAGTTTAATTGCTCCTTCATTGGCCTCAGCACCGCTGTTTCCAAAAAAGACCCTGTCCCCGCAGCTGTTCTCCACCAGAAGTCCGGCCAGTTGGGCCTGGGACTTAATGTAGAAGTGGTTGGAGCAATGGAGCAGCTTGTTAACCTGACTTAGTATTGCCTTATTGAGGGCAGGGTGATTATAGCCCAGGGTATTTACGGCAATGCCCCCGAGAAAGTCCAGATATGGTTTGCCTTCCGAATCATAGAGGGTACAGCCTTCTCCGTATTCAAAGGACACGGGCAGCCTGGTCCCATAGGTATTGAAATAGTACTTTTCATCCAGCTCCTGTACGCACTTGCAATCAAAATTTTCCACCTTAACAGCCTCCTTTTGTGACCATGGTTCCGATTCCCTTATGGGTGAATATCTCCAGCAGTATGGGGTGGGGGATGGTACCGTTCAGTATATGAGTCCTGTTTACGCCTTGCTGGATACCCTTGATACAGGCCAGGACCTTGGGTATCATGCCCCCTGTGATGATCCCCTTGTCCATAAGTTCATATATTTCCGGCACAGAAATAACCGAGATCAGGGATTCTGGATCATTGGGGTCTAAATATATCCCGTCTATATCCGTAAGAAAGATAAGCTTTTCTGCCTTCAGGGCGGCGGCTATCTCTCCGGCGGCAGTATCCGCGTTTATGTTATAGCTCTGGCCCTTGTCATCAGTGCCGATAGGGGCGATAACGGGAATATATTCGTCGCGGGCCAGGACCTCGATTATCTTGGAATCGACCTTCTTAATCTCCCCCACATAGCCCAGATCCACATTGTCTATTGAAACCTTCTTTTCCACTTGGATTAGATTCCCGTCCTTGCCGCAAATCCCAATTGCCTTACCGCCCAAGCTGTTGAGCTGGGAGACAATCTCCTTGTTAATGGAGCCGGCCAGGACCATCTCCACTACATCTATGGCATCCTCAGTGGTGATCCTAAGCCCCTTGTGGAATTGGGATTCTATGTTCATTAAATTCAGGGTTTCACTGATCTTCGGGCCTCCGCCATGGACCACTACAGGATTGACACCCACGTACTTCAGAAGGGTGATGTCCTGCATGATGGTTTTTGTTATCTCCTCGTCGACCATGGCATTCCCGCCGTATTTAACAACTACCGTCTTGCCGCTGAGCTTTTGAATATAGGGGAGGGCTTCCACAAGTATGTTTGCTTTATGTATAAGGGTGTTCATATATTAATCCTCATTTCAAAGAATTATTAACTTAAAGATTCATTCAGTCCTTAGCAATACTCTGGTAGTGGATTCTATATAGAGAATTGTCCAAGGGACTGTAACGCATAATTCACTAATGGCTTTTCAAACGTGGTTTAGACCATCGAACAGGTCACAGGTACCAGCCGATCCGGGGTAAGCCCAGCTCCTCATCCAGGTCAAACATGATATTCATATTCTGTATTGCCTGGCCGCCGGCACCCTTTATCAGGTTGTCGATGGCTGAAACCAGGATGATCCTTCTGGTCCTCTTATCTATGGCAAAGCCAATATGGCATCCGTTGGAGCCGTTCACAAACTTTACCTCCGGCAGCTTACCCTCAGGGTATAGGTGTACAAAGGGCGCCTCCCTGTAGAAGTCACTGAATATGTCGTATACTTCCTGGAAGGATAGGGGTTCCTTAAGGCTTGCATATATTGTGCTTAATATACCCCGCTTTATGGGCATAAGATGGGGGGTAAAGGAGAGGGTTACATCATTTCCGGCCAAAAGCCCCAGTTCCTGTTCTATCTCGGAGGTATGCCTATGGGTGGACACCTTATAGGCCTTCATGTTTTCATGGGTCTCACAGAAGTTAAGCTCTACGGAACTTGCCCGACCAGCACCGGAGGCTCCCGACTTGGCGTCAATAATTATGGAGTTATTATGGATAAGGTCATTATGTACCAAGGGGGCCAGCGGCAGTATGGCACCGGTGGGATAGCACCCGGGATTTCCTATAAGCTGTGCCTTCCTTATCTTCTCCTTGTGTATTTCGGGCAGGCCGTAAGTTGATTTATCCAAAAGTTCGGGATTTGGATGCCGGTATCCATACCATTCTTCAAAAATCATCGGGGAGATGTAGCGAAAATCTCCGCTAAGATCTATAATTTTTACCCCGGTTTTGTATAGATCCGGAATTACCCCGGATGATGCTCCGTGAGGGAGACAGGTAAAGACTACATCCACATCCTCCACGATTTTTTCTATCTCCACCTCGGTAAGTGGCATATCAGGAGAGCTGATAAATTGGGGATACACTTCTCTCAAGGACTTGCCTGCATAACTATGCGAGGTCATATTGCATATCTTTACTTCCGGATGTGAGGACAGGAGCCTTATAAGCTCGATTCCTGAATATCCGGTGGCTCCCAGTACGCTGACTTTAATCATTTATAGGAAACCTCCTTTAAGATGGTCATGGGTTAAGGACGCCGCTTAAGGCGTCCTACCTTAAGCCTCGGATTTTCTGCATTTATTAAGCTTAGTTTTCTTTATCAAATCGATAAAGTCATCCGCTTATCAACAGCTCATTGCCTGGCAAAATAACACATGAGGTTTAATTTTTCATAATTATACATTATAGCGAATATAAATGCAAGTATAATTTTCCTTTTTATATTTTGTTATCCGGATAATAAATTCAATCCGATTAATAGGTTGAATTGGGCTGAAGGTATGTAGAGATATATATGTCAAGTATACGTTTCTTTACCCTTTATAAAATTTTGTATAAAACATTGACTTTATAATGGAAAAATATTATAATAAATCAACTTTATCAGTTTACTACTTTATCATGATGAATTAAGATGTTGGGGGTAGATTGGAATGAACAGGTGGAAGCAACATATACCCCAGGGCGTTCAGGATTATCTTCCCGGTGAATGCTATAACAAGAGAAGGATCGAACAGATAATACGGAAGACCTTTTATACCGGGGGTTACGATGAAATTGAATCCCCTGTCTTCGAATACTATGACGTATTCACCGGAGACAAGGAATATATAGAGCAGGAGAATATGTTTAAGATAGTGGAAGCCGGGGGAAGAATCCAGGTTTTAAGACCGGACATCACCATGCCAATTGCGCGGATTGTTGGTACAAAACTTAAGAGCTTGGAGGCCCCCATACGCCTATCCTACCTCAGCAATGTCTATAGGTATGAAGAATTGCAGACGGGAAAGCAAAGGGAAATTGCCCAGGCAGGTATTGAACTCTTGGGTGTCGGGAGCCCGGAAGGGGACGGCGAAGTCATAGCTACCGCAATTCAATGCTTTTTAAACCTGGGACTGGAAGATTTTCTGATAGAGATCGGGCAGGTGGAATTTTTTAAGGGCTTGGTGGAGGATGCAGGGCTGAATCCCGAAGAAGCCGAGCAGCTCAGGTTATTGATAGAAGAAAAAAACCAATTGATGCTTGAGATGTTTTTAAAGGAGTTTCCCATGGATAAAAAGTTGAAGGGCATCTTAATGGACCTGCCTTCCATGTATGGGGACGTTGACGTGCTGGAGCGGGGAGCGGAGTACACTAAAAACCCCCGGTGTCAAAGGGCTATTGAGAATATTCGTCAGGTATACGAAATCTTAAAGGGCTATGGCCTGGAGGAATTCATCACCTTCGACCTTGGCATGCTGCACAGCCTTAACTATTATACAGGCATTATCTTCAAGGGCTTTACCAGGGATTTGGGTTTTACTATTTGCGGGGGAGGAAGATATGACAACCTCTTGTCCGAATTTGGCAGGGACTTGCCGGCCACCGGGTTTGCCATGGGTTTAAAGCGTTTGCTTATGGCACTGGACAGGCAGGGGAAATTGGTGGATCTCCCTCCTGTTGATACCTTGGTAGCATTTGATAATGAAAACAGGAGACAGGGCTACCAGATTGCCCAGAAGCTGAGGGAGGAAGGCAGGCGGGTGGAGCTACTCTCCCGAGCCAGTGAGGGTGTTGATCCCCAGGAATACGCCAGGGCCAGGGACATATCAGAAATTATAGATATATCGGAGAAGGACAGGGGGGATTTCAAGTGGTGACCATAGCACTGCCTAAGGGAAGGCTGGGGGATAAGTCACTTTCAATTCTACAGGAAGCTATAGACGGATTGGATGGTTTGGATACGGAATCCAGAAAGCTGATCTTTCATTCCCAGGACTCAAAGCTGCGTTTTCTCCTGGTTAAGCCCAGTGATGTGCCCACCTATGTTGAATACGGGGTGGCTGACATGGGCATCGCAGGGAAGGACACCTTGATGGAAGAGAACAGACCACTCTATGAGGTGCTGGATCTTGGGTTTGGTAAATGCAAAATGGCGGTAGCCGGCTTTCCGGAGAAAGGGGATCTTCGCATCACCAGATCCCATACCCGAGTAGCCACCAAATATCCCAATATAGCGCAAAACTACTTTGCCGGAATGGGAGAGACCATAGAGATCATTAAGCTGAACGGTTCCGTGGAACTGGGACCCTTGGTGGGCTTGTCGGACTATATAGTTGATATTGTGGAGAGTGGCCGTACCCTCAGGGAGAACGGCCTGGTGGTCCTTGAGGAGATCTGTGATATCAGTGCCAGGCTGGTGGTCAACCGGGTAAGCTTCAAAACCAAGAACAAGCCTATTAAGGAAATAATTGATTCTGTCCAGAAGGTATTGGAGGGATAAGAACATGATAGCCAAAATAGATGGAAGAAATATGGGCATTGACGGGATAATCCGATCCTTAAAAAGACCTTCCCACCTGGACTTCCCTGAGGAGAACAGGGTCGTGAAGGAAATAGTGGATACCATAAAGAAAAAAGGAAAATCTGCCCTCTTTGAATATATAGAGAGGTTTGACGGTGCCAGGTATGTCAATGATCAAGACATCCTTGTTTCAAGGGAGGAGTTTGCCGATGCTTATAACCAGGTGCCCAAAGAATTCATTGACATCATAAAAAGGGCCAAGGCCAGGATCAGGGATTATCATGGGAAGCAGAAGCAAAACAGCTGGTTTTCCTTTGGAGAGGACTCCGGAATTATTCTGGGGCAAAAGCTCCAACCCATGGAAAGGGTGGGTATATACGTTCCCGGGGGCAGGGCGGCATATCCGTCTTCGGTTCTGATGAATGCCATTCCCGCCCAAATAGCGGGGGTAGGAGAGATTATTATGGCTACACCTCCCGGACCGGAGGGAAAGGTTAATCCCTATACCCTGGTGGCTGCCGATATTACAGGTGTTGCCAAGGTCTATAAGATGGGGGGCGCGCAATCCATAGCAGCTATGGCCTTTGGAACAGGGCCGGTGCCCAGGGTGGATAAGATAACCGGGCCCGGAAACATCTATGTCACCCTGGCCAAGAAAGAGGTCTACGGCTATGTGGACATAGATATGATCGCCGGTCCCAGCGAAATTGTGGTGGTGGCCGATAAAAGCGCCAATCCAAGGTATGTGGCTGCGGATCTATTGTCCCAGGCAGAGCACGATCCCCTGGCTACATCTATTCTTATCACCGACAATGAGGAACTGTTTAAAGGCATAGAATCGGAACTAAAAAAGCAGATTGCCCTTCTTCCAAAGGAGGCAATTGCCAGGGAGGCTTTGAGGGATTATGGTGCCATAATTTTTGTGGACAGTATAGAACAGGGAATCGAACTGGCCAACGAGATAGCTCCGGAGCATCTGGAGCTTGCTATAGAGAACCCCTTTGAGCATCTGGGCAGGGTAAGGAATGCCGGTTCCATATTCCTGGGTCATTATGCACCGGAACCTTTGGGGGATTACATGGCGGGACCCAACCACATCCTGCCTACCAGTGGAAGCGCCAGGTTCTTTTCACCCCTTTCCGTAGACGATTTTATAAAGAAATCCAGCCTAATATCCTTTTCGAGGGAAGCCCTGGAGGATTTGTATAAGGATGTAGCCGAGTTCGCCAGGGCAGAGGGTCTGGAGGCTCATGCCCGCTCAGTGGAAGTGAGGTTTGAAAAAGAATGAAGAATTATCTGAGAGAGGATCTGAGGGACTTTAAACCCTATGATGCCGATGAAAAACCATGGAGATATAAGATGGACGCAAACGAGAGCCCTTGGGATCTGCCAAGCGATATAAGGAAGGCTCTGGCCGAGGAACTGCTTGAAGGTAGCGGTTTTAACAGATATCCGGATTCAAATGCCACCCAGCTCAGGAAGGCCATAGGGGAGTATTGGGGCCTATCCCATGATCAAATCGTCATAGGCGCCGGCTCCGATGAGCTGATTCAGATTATATTGACGGGCTTTGTAGATAAAGGGGATAGGGTATTGATGCCGGTTCCCTCCTTTGGGATGTACAGGGTATTCACCCTGATGGCAGGGGGTATTCCCATGGAAGCCCCATTGGGAGAAGGGTTCAGGTACGATATCCATAGTTATGATTCAGCCCTGTCAGAGGGGATGCCCAAGGTTATGTTTATCTGCAGTCCCAATAATCCCACCGGGAACACTATCCATTCAAATGGTCTAAAGGATTTTATCAAGGGGTTTCCGGGGATCGTGGTAGTGGACGAAGCCTATGGGGAGTTTACCAGGGATACCATGATAAGGTGGACGGAGGAGCTTCCGAATCTGGTTGTCCTTAGAACCTTTTCCAAGGCCTTTGGCTTGGCGGGACTTCGTGTAGGATACAGCGTGAGCAGTCGGGAACTGGCAGACCAAATCAACAGGGTCAAGCCCCCCTATAATGTAAACAGCTTTTCCCAGAAAGCAGCCATAAAAATACTGGAGAATAAGGATATCATAAAAGGACGGGTAGACCGGATACTGGAGGAGAGAGAAAGGGTTTACAGAGCCTTGGGTAAGATTAAGGATGTTCAGGTCTATCCATCGGAGGCCAACTTTTTACTAATCAGGGTACCCTGTGGGGACGCTGTATGGCAGGGGCTGTATGATAAGGGAATACTTACAAGAAACTTTTCGAACAACCCCTATCTCAAGGATTGCCTCAGGGTAACAGTGGCCCAGAAGGAGGCTAACGACAGCTTTCTTAAGGCACTTAAGGAGGTACTGGGTCAGCTATAGAATCTTAACATACTGTTTAATAAGTCTGGTAATGAGCTTTGATAAGCGGATGTTGGAAGTAGCATTCAAAGGCATTACCTTAGTTTGCCAGCAGGCTGTTGAACGATAAGTTATGTCTTTGTATGGGAGGATGGTTTATTCCGGCAGTATCCAAATTACATCGGGAAGCTGCCTTACGGGTCTCATCTTTGTAGGATTATTAGCGGCACTTCCCTTAGAGGTCTTTCTTTCGGGCCATTGGAATCTGCCTCCACAAAGCCATCCTCCCTAGTAACGGTACTAATACACAAAACAGCATAACATAGTACTAATGGAAATAGTGTGTAACGGTAATGAGCTTTGATAAGCGGATGTTGGAAGTAGCGTTCAAAGGCATTACCTTATTTAGTCAGTTAGCTGTTGAACGATAAGTTACACCTTTGTATGGGAGTTTGGTTTATTCCGATAGATTACAAAAGTAAAATCGATAAAAACTTCGGCTTATCAATAGCTGTTTATCTAAAATATAGATTGAGAGTGAAAGGGGAAAAGAGTATGAAGAGGACAGGGACTGGCAGGAGGGAATCCTTGGAAACCAAGGTTTCCGTTACCCTCAATATAGATGGAGAAGGTAAAGCCAACATAAAAACAGGAATAGGCTTCTTTGATCATATGCTTACCCTGTTTGCTGTTCACGGGGGCTTTGATCTGGATGTAAATTGTCTGGGGGATCTTGAGGTGGACGGGCACCATAGTGTAGAGGATGTAGGTATAGTCCTGGGCATGGTCTTCAAGCAGGCCCTGGGTGAGCGAAAGGGCATACACAGGTATGGGACCATGATCCTTCCCATGGATGAGTCCCTGGCCATGGTGAGCCTGGACATATCCGGGAGGCCATACCTTCATCTGGAAACCCCGCCCCTAAATCAAAGGGTAGGGAATTTTGATACCCAGCTTCTTGAAGAGTTCCTACGCTCCTTTTCCAACCATCTGGGATTAACCCTTCATGTGAGGGTGCCCTATGGAAGGAATACCCACCATATCATAGAGGCCATCTTCAAGGCCCTGGGTAGGGCGATGAAACAGGCAGTGGCTATTGATTCCGGGATAGATGCCGATGCGGTTCCCTCTTCAAAGGGTATACTGGACTAAACCTGATTTCCTGTTTTGATTTATAATGCACATAAATGCTCATTTTATGATATTACAGGTTAACACACAGCATGAATTGATTAGACTAGAGGTAGGTGGTATTCGATGATAATCTATCCGGCAATTGATATAAAAGACGGAAGATGTGTAAGGCTGATGCAGGGCGATAAGGACAGGGAGACGGTTTACAGCCATGATCCGGTGGAGATAGCCAGGGAATGGGAAAGAAGAGGCGCTAAAATTTTACACATCGTGGATTTGGACGGGGCATTTGACGGTGAGTCCCCAAACACAGGGGTTATAAGGGACATTATAGACTCAATTTCCATACCGGTTCAAATAGGCGGTGGATTCAGAGATATGAAGAAGATAGATCTGTTTATGGAGGAGCCGAAGGTCGCCAGGGTTATTCTGGGCACCATAGCCATAACAGAGCCACAAATCCTGAAGGAAGCCCTGAAATATTACGGCGATAGAATCGCAGTGGGTATAGATGCAAGAGACGGTCAGGTTGCCATAAGGGGCTGGGTAGAAAAAACCCGGATAGAAAGCGTTGAATTCGGTAAACAGCTTTATGATATGGGCGTAGATACAGTGATATATACGGATATCTCCAGAGATGGGATGCTAAAGGGTCCCAATATAGAGGCTACGAGAGCCATGATAGAGGAAACGGGCCTCAATATAATCGCCTCAGGGGGGGCCAGTACCCTGGAAGATATAAAATCCGTTAAAAAGATTGGGGCCAGGGGATTCATAATCGGCCAGGCCCTTTACACGGGGGCAATAAAGCTGGAGGATGCCTTAGGCTTTGAGGGGGATTAGGAAATGAAAGTAAGGATTATACCATGCCTTGATATAAAGGATGGGCGGATTGTAAAGGGAGTAAAGTTTACCGGTCTGGTGGATGCAGGGGATCCTGTAGAAGTGGCTAGGGCCTATGACAGGGCAGGAGCAGACGAATTGTTTATGCTGGATATTGCCGCATCCGGGGAAACCAGGGAAGTTACCTTGGATCTGGTTAGGAGGATAGCCTCAGGCATCAACATCCCCCTGACCGTAGGTGGGGGTATACAGGAATTGGAGGACTTTAGACAATACCTCAATGCAGGCGCCGACAAGGTGTCCGTGGGTTCGGCAGCCATTAGGACTCCGGACCTTATAAGGAAGGCTGCGGATAGATTCGGCAGCTCCCGTATTACGGTTGCCATTGATGCAAAGAGGGTAAAAGGGGCAGGCTGGTCCGTCTTTATAAACGGCGGGAGGACAGATACCGGTAAGGACGCAGTTAAATGGGCTAAAGAGGTGGAGGACCTGGGCGCCGGGGAGATCCTCTTAACCAGCATGGACAGGGACGGTACCAGGGAAGGATACGATATAGAGCTATTGAGTGCCGTTGCCGAAACAGTCAGTATCCCGGTTATCGCTTCGGGAGGAGCGGGAGAGCCCCGGCATTTTCTCGATGCAATAGTGAGAGGCAAGGCGGGGGCAGTATTGGCGGCTTCTCTCTTTCACTTTAAGGAACTGGAAATAGGGGACTTAAAGGATTATCTCCGAAGGAATGGAATTGAAATCTAAGGGGGCAGATTAGCACTATGCTTAGTAAGGATCTTGAGATAAAATTCAATGAACAGGGCCTGGTCCCTGCCATTATTCAGGATGCCGAGTCCAATGAAGTATTGATGATGGCCTACATGAACAGGGAGTCCATAGAAAAGACCTTGGAATCCGGGATGACCCATTTTTGGAGCAGGAGTCGTAATGAGTTGTGGCAAAAAGGCGAGACATCGGGTAATATACAGCTGGTTCAGGATGTATTCGTTGATTGTGACAGCGATGCCCTGTTGATTAAGGTAAAACAAAAGGGCGGTGCCTGTCATACCGGGCATAGGTCCTGCTTTTACAGACAGCTGGATAAGGAAAATACCGGTTTTGTAGAAAAAAACCATAAAGTCTTTGATGCTGAGATGGCATACCATAAGTCAAGGATTCTGCAAAGGCTATATGACACCGTTGTAGATAGGAAGAATCATCCCGTAGAAGGATCCTATACCAACTACCTCTTTGAAAAGGGCATGGACAAGATTCTCAAGAAGGTAGGAGAGGAATCGGCAGAAGTCATAATTGCCGCCAAAAACAGGGATGAAGGGGAGCTAATATATGAAACAGCCGACCTAATCTATCATCTAATCGTTGCATTGGTGGAGAAGGGCGTAGCCCTGGATCAGGTATACGAGGAATTGGAAAAAAGACATAAACCCACTTCAAAAACTTCCAGTGAATAGACTATTAGCAAAACCATTGATATCTATTCATTCATATCCATCCAGAAATGCATCAGTTATGCTGATTTATAAGGCTGGGATGTCAAGGAGACAAAATATAAAGGGGACAGAAATTCTGTTCCCTTATTAGTAAACCTTTATGACTACCATACTCTCCTCGTTGTACACTTCTACAAATCCGGTGGATTTACATATGCGCAGACTATCCACCAGCTTTTTCAGGTCCCTATAGCTAATGAATTTGGCTATGGCGTAAATCTTCTTAACATCCTGACTATCGCTAAACCTATCTGCTATCTTCAGTCCGAATTTGGCCAGCAGGAAAGCCAGGCTTATCAGAAAAAATGGGACAGGCAATATCAGTCTGCTATCTTCATCCCGTATCCTTATCATTAAAATGTGACCCTTGGGCAGGGGTTTGGATTTTGGGGGATGACTTAACATGGTTATGGCTTTTTCTGTGGATATGTCGCCCCTTTCCAGCATTTCCAGAACCCTCATATTATACATCGCAATTCCCACCCAATACTATTCTACAAATATTTCTACCTGGTTGTCATCATCTTGAACATCCACCAATTTGCCACGTGCTCCTTCTCTAATGGCTTGCATCAACTCCTCCAAATCCACATCCTGCAGGACTTCTGCTTCCGGCGTAAATAGGGGTCCAACTTTTGCTCCGATTTTTAGGCCTACCTCTATCAGAGAGATAGGGATGGTTACATTGACCTTATTCTTCCCTTCTTCGGCTATGCGCACCTTAAGGAACTGGGGGGCAGAGCCTGGGTCTTGGGAATGATAAAAGGATGCATCCGACTTATGGTCATTCATGGCTTCAAAAAGCCTTTCGCCTTCTTCGGCGGTTATATGCCCATCTTCAATCATTTTTAGGATTTTTTTAACTTCCTCTCTCATTGATAAACATCCTTTCAATAATCTTTTTTAGTCTTTGCCTTTAATCATCTTCATGGCCTCATCATAGGTGATTTCGCCCTTGCTCAATGAGTCGATAATCTCTTTCGTGTCAACCTGGGGTCTGCTTTCCCTTGGCAAATCATAGCCCAGGGCATGAATTATATCATCCAGTCGGGACCGGACGGTGGGGTAGGAGATGTTTAGCTCCTTTTCAACCTCTCTGATATTTCCCCTGCACTTAAGAAAGATTTCTATAAAGTATTTTTGCTCCGCAGTTAAGTAGCTGAACTTGTCAAAATGGAAGCTGCCTCGATATTCGGTATCGCATCTGCTGCAGCAAAGGGAAGTGACCTGGAGCTTTTCTCCACATACCGAGCATTTGTTTATAACGGGGTAGGACAAAACCATACCCTCCTCTCATGTATTGGTAAATTTATTATTCTTGATATAATTATAATCCAAATCTAGAATAAATCAATAATAAAATTAAAATATTTAATATAAATTCGAAAATAAATTAAAATCTTCAAATGTAAAATAAAACATGCGAATATTATAATTGTCCGGGGTCTGTTGGCATTGATAGTTGTCCGGTTTCTCGGATTCCAGATATCCTAAAGGATTTATATGGCAGTCTTGACAAGGATAAACTTTCCAGATATTCTTCCTATATGTACCATATCTCATTGCTCAAAGAGGGGACGGAATATGGAGATTAATGAAAATAGCAGGACTGGGGGTAAGGTCCAGGGGAAAAGTGCCTTAGTTACAGTCAAATACAGGATCAATAAAACAAAACTCAAGAGAAGGTTATGGTTTCTAGGTATTCTTGCCTTGCTGGCTGGAGTCGCCTTATTTAACGGAAATATATACACATATCTGGCCGATAAAGAATATAAGAAGCATAACTATGGGGAAGCAGTCAGGTTGTACGAAAAGGTAGCCGCTAGTAACGCCAAAGCGCAAACCCAATTGGGTATAATGTATGAAAATGGCCTGGGGGTTTCAATAGACCTGGACAAAGCTGTAGAGTTCTATACATTGGCAGCAGAGAAGGGGAATGCTAAGGCCATGTATAATCTGGCCGAATTTCATGACGGATATTACGGTCTGCCGGTGGATTATAAAAAGGCATTGGACCTCTACACCAAATCGGCTGAGAAGGGATACAACAAGGCTCTTACAGGCCTGGGTCGGTTATATCTTTATGGAACCGGGGTAGATCCGGATCTAAAAAAGGCTGAGAAATTATTTCGGGAGGCTGCAGAGAAGGGAGATCCCTCAGCCTGGGAGAATCTGGGCCAAATGCACCTGGACGGTCATGGCGTCCCCATAGATCTGGAGAAATATAAGGAGTGCTACAGGGAGGCAATAGCGATATATCAGGATGATGTTTACAAGGATGATGTTTTTGCATTTATCAGCCTTGGTAATATATTTTATTTTGGTAACGGTGTTGAAGTGGATAATCAAAGGGCCATGGAGTACTATAAAAAAGCTGCTGACCTTGGGAGTCCCTATGGAATGCATATGTTGGGGGTTATGCTTTCAGAGGGAAGGGGTATACAGGCGGATTATGAAATGGCCATGAAATACTATGAGGATGCCGCCGCTAAAGGATATATTCCCGCAATCTACAGCATAGGCAGCATGTATCATAGTGGAAAAGGGGCAACCAAAAATCTTGTTAAGGCAATTGAGTATTACAAAAAGGCAGCTGATTACAACTATAAAGAGGCCTGGGAATCCCTTGGAGAGATATACGAAGCGGGAGATGAGGAAAGTGGCATCCAAAGGGATGAGACAAAATCCAACACATATTATAAGAAGAGGTTGGACTATTATTTAAACTCTGCAAAGCAGGGACTGGGCTATGATTTTTACCTGGTTGGAGAGATGTACAAGAACGGTATGGGGGTCCGGAAGGATGTAGCCAAGGCCAGGGAGTACTACAATGAATATTTTGAGTATTGTAAGTCCCTGGCTGAAATGGGGGATAACCATGCCATCAACAGGTTAGGTCTGATATATAGCGAAGGTATTGGGGTCGAAGTGGACCGGACAAAGGCAGCGGAGTGGTATTTAAAAGCGGCTGATGAAGGATACCGGTGGGCTCAGTACAACCTCGCCATAGAATACTATGAGGGTATTGGCATAGGTCAGAATATCAATGAGGCTTTTAACTGGTGTTTAAAAGCAGCGGAGCAGGGTCTTGCCGATGCACAAAACATGGTAGGGGTAATGTATTACAGCGGAGAAGGCGTCCGGCAGGATTACGTTAAATCCTTTGAATGGTGTGAAAAGGCAGCCCTGCAGGGACATGTCTGGGGTCAGTACAACATAGCAGACGCCTATTATAAGGGTATAGGAGTAGAACAGGATTACAATGAGGCCTTTTATTGGTATTTAAGAGCGGCTGAACAGGGTCTTGCCGATGCACAAAATATGGTTGGTGTACTGTATTATAAGGGAGAAGGAGTAGGGCAGGACTACGTCAAGTCCTTTGAATGGTGTGAGAAGGCTGCCCTGCAAGGGCATGCCTGGGGTCAGTACAATATAGCGGAAGCCTACTATGCGGGAGAAGGGGTAGTACAGGATTATGAGAAGGCCTACGGCTGGTATCTGAAGGCGGCGACTCAGGGACTTGCTGATGCGGAGAATATGGTAGGAGTATGCCTATGGGACGGAACCGGTGTAGCCCAGGACTATGAAAGGGCTGTGGAGTGGTTTAGGAAGGCCGCAGCCAAAGACCATAGCTATGGACTGGCCAACCTGGGCAAGGCCTACTTCTATGGGGAAGGGATTGATATAGACTATATAAAAGCCATAGAATGTTTCGAGAAAGCCTTGGAGATAGACGGGAATAATGATTATGCCAGGGACCTTCTGGATGAGCTCAGGGGAAGAGACCATTAGAGTCTCATTAATCATTATCCGGCTATGTAAAAGGTAGGGCATCTATACTCTGGCTGTAACCCAAGGTGGGTTCACCTATTCTCTGGATATAACCCAAAGGTATAGGGAGGCAACGGATCCATAGGGTGAATAGCGTTTCCTATACTCATGGAATTGCTCCCTGGTCAGATCCTTCAGGCCATATAGGGTCATCATACCGCGGCGAATTGCAAGATCTCCCCAACTGACCACATCTGGTCGTTGCATGGAAAAGATCATAAGCATTTCCGCTGTCCAGACCCCTATCCCCGGAAGAGATGACAATCGTTTTATAACCTCATCATCGGGTAGATGCTCCAATTCTGAAAGATTTAACTTCCCCTGGACTACAGCCTCGGCGATTCCTTTAATATAATTGGCCTTTCGGTTGGACATACCGCACTTTTGTATCTCTTCGGCAGTGATGGCCATAATGGTTTCCGGTGTAATAGGCGAATAGCGGTCCAGCATTCTATTCCATACAGTATTGGCGGCCTTGGAGGAGATCTGCTGCCCCACGATATTCCATATAAGGGCCGTAAACAGATCGGGTATAACAGGGCGCCTGATAATACCGATTTCATCTATGGCCCTACCTAGCACTTTATCCCTCTTCTTCAGATAATCAATTTCTTTTTGACCATATTGGAATATGCACATTGTTCTGCCCCCCCAAGGTATTACTTGCTTATCAAGTAGTATATCATGGTTGGGGCACTAATTATATGTTTCTGATAATCGAGATACAAAAATGTTAGCAAGGCAACAACACCTTGGGTTTTATCCGATGTATTTATTGAATCGGTGTGAAGCAGGCTGGTTAAGCCTTATACCTACGATAAAATAAATGGCATGGCAAGGGCCGCCAGGGCGATGATTATTGCTCCTATTGCCGCCATCCTGTTCCTCTTGTTCCAATTATACCTGGCAAAGCTCAATAGGTATATAAAGGCCCAAAACGCAATGGTTAGTATAAAATATTTCATTTACTCCTCCTGCCTGTTTGGTATTGGTGAAGTCTTCGTCCGGGTGCCCGTCCGTTGTATAACAAATTCAACCTGTGTATTTATCTTTGCATCCTTAAATTTGCTGTTCCAGTTATATTTTTCCCATTCCTGGATGGTGGCAAAATATCTGGCGCCAACATCCCCGAATTTGAACACATCCAAATTCAGGCCTTTGCATTTATTGATCAGCTGGTCTATTTCACTCTTTGTTTCCTTTTCAAAGGTCTTTTCCAGCAGTGACAAAAGAGGGTCCTGTTCATAATGGAGCCCGCTCTGGATGGCGAGGATGGTTCCCTTAAGGGGAACTGTTATATCAATGTTTGGAATACCATCTTTAAAGCTCATCCTTACCTTGGGTTTGCCTTTTGGCCGAATATCCAGGGGGATGATCAGTTCCGGCTTTTTGGGGTCCTGGACGGTAAAAAAACCTCGCTTGAATTCTCCCCTTAGCATAAGCAGGGCCCGGGTCTCGGTGCCGTTTAGCTCGGTCAACATCTTCTCACCACTAAACAGTGCGGTTCCCCAATATTCTATTTTCCTCACTCCATATCTGGGCAACTGTCCAGCCAGATACTCTCCTTCATCCTTGTACTTATCTCCCCATTTTGGACCATCCTCCCTGAAGGTCTTAAAATCGTTCAAGGCGCCTATAGGTACCACGGGCTGACGATAGGTTGATTTCAGGTCGCTATAGAAGTCACCCAGGGTGGTATGGCCAAAAAAACCGATGTTCATGGATGCTCTAGTGGATATCTGCATGGCCTTGGACAGGACGGTGCCGATATAGGGCTTGTTTTCCCTTATAAAATCCAGGGCGCTCCCCTTTATAACCATCAACGGGGTGGAACCCCTTATTTGCTTGTACCGGATCAGTGGGGCTATAAAATCTGCCATAAGGCCTTCCCTGGCTAAATCCTCGGATATGGCTATAAGCCCTAAATGAGTAAATGACAGCTCCCTGGGAATAGAGGAGTTTAGCATATCCAGCCCTGCAAAGAAGGAAGGGGCATCAACTGTCATATGGGTGTAATCTCCTTGACTTTGGCCACTGCCACCGCCACCTCCATCACCCCCTTCACCGCCCCCGGGACTATCCTGAATAGTGGAGAATTGCACTGTCAGCCTCCACTTATCTGAAACTCCCCTATCGATTCCCATAGCCAGGACATGGGTTATATCGTCAACTTCACTGGCGTCATAGCAGCCTGCAAGAAGAACAGCTAGGATTACGGTCATGAGGATTGGAATAAGCCGACTATTCATGGGATCTGACACCCCTTTTACGGAGCATTCCTACTATCAGGGCTATAAGGGGAAGAATAAAAGGGGGTATCCAACCATATTGCCTGATGTTCTGTATCCTTTGGACCGCTCCTACACCTAAATCCATATTGAATAAAGCACTTACAAAGAGGATTAAGGCGGATCCCAAGGCTATAGGCCTTATATCCTGGATCCTGAAGATTTTACAATACAGGCTGACAAAGCAATAGAAGAGGGCGGTTATTGAGATAAAGGAGCTGAAGAACCATATGAAAAGGAAGATGGGTTCTACCCTTTGGACGAATCTACCGTAGTCGATAAGCTCAGCCATCTCATACATGGGGGCTACTATCTCCTGGGCGACATAGTAGGGAAAGGATAGGGAGTAGGCGAGGACGGATAGGGATATCAGGAGTCCGGATAGAATCAGACTGATATATCCCGCTTTCTTCACAAAGTAGGTGCCTTGTAGGGAGGGGGCTATGACGGCTAAAATAACTATTTCGCCATAGACGGAGCTTCGTGCCAGGCCGGTTATAAGGATTTTGTCTGCGCCATAGCCAAGAATGGGAAACAGCCTATTGATATCATAATTTTCCGTACCGAGGATCAGAACCAAAACAAAGCCAGTCAGCATCGTATAGGCGGCTAACTTGGCAAACCTGGCCTGGGTTTCCAGTCCCAGTATACACATGACCAATATCCCAACTACGAATATTCCTATTATGAAGGAAGAGGGGGTAAGGAGAAAAACATATGCCTTGGCAACCTCCGTAAATTCGCTCAGGGTATTGGTTGCCAGGAAGAGCAGATAAAGGGCCAGAGCAATCGAAAAGACAAACCCAAAGAAGCCTCCCAGGGTATCCTTCATTATGGTTGCTATGTCCCATCCGGGAAACCTTTTTAGGAGAAGATATATAAAAGTAAAGCCCAGGATAGCTGTAGCCGTAGATATCAGGGTCATATACCAGCTGACATTGCCCACCAGACTAGCCACCTGGGCCGGACTGGTGTAAAATACCTTTGTAACTATGGTAGAGACCATAAGCCATACCGTTTCCTGAACCCCGAATTTACCTTCTTCTATCATTTCTGATCCCCCCTCTGTCTTCTATTGACCCATCCGCGTACGGGCTTACCCGTTCTGGTCTTATCCAGGGGATTGGTGGAGTCCGGTCTTAAGGTCTGTTTCCACAGGGGTCCTCTGATGACTATATCCGGATTTACCCTGGCTCTGGGGGCAACGGGGGTGAAGTAGGGTATCCCGAAGGATTTCATACTGCAGGCAAAGCCCCCGATAATAAAGATTCCTATAGCTATACCATAGAAACCGAGTACAGCAGCCAGGGCTATGAAGACAAATCTGATTATCCTGATGGCTATTGCTAAATCATAGTTGGGAATAGCAAAGCTTCCCAATCCCGTTATGGATACTATAATGACCAGGATGGGGCTGACAAGATTGGCAGCAACAGCGGATTGACCCAGTATCAGGGCACCAATAATACCAAGGGTTTGGCCTATTACATCCGGTACCCGTATACCTGCCTCCCGAATAAGCTCAAAGGAAAGTTCCATCAGTAGTATCTCAACAATTACGGGGAAAGGGACATTTTCCCGGGATTCTTCAATTGCCAGTATAAGTTCTGTCGGTATCATCTCATGATGAAACAGCGTCAGGGCTATATAAAGGGCAGGCAGGAGCATGGCCAATCCCATCCCCATATACCGGACAAGCCTAAGAAAGGTACCGAATTGCCAACGGATAAAGGAATCTTCCGAGGCATGCATCATATGGAAAAAGGTCACGGGAACGATGCTTGCATGGGGAGTGCCATCGCTGATGATGATTACCTTGCCCTCCATCAGGAAGGATGCGGTTCTGTCCGGGCGTTCTGTCCTTAAGATCTGGGGGAACAGGGCCATGGGATGATCCTCTATAAGCTGGCTCAGCATACCGTCCCCGAGAACAAAGTCTATATCCAGGCTTTGGATCCTTCGCTTTACTTCATCGACTATCTTTTTATTCGCTATCCCATCAATATACATTATTCCACATTTGGAATTGTTGGTCTTTCCTACGGGGAGGATTTCCGTTATAAGATTCTTATTCTTAACGATCTTTCGTACCAGGGTCAGGTTGGTCCTAAGGTCCTCTATAAAGCTCTCATGGGGACCGCTTATAACCGACTCGGTGACGGGCTGATCTACGTTTCTTTTTTCAAAGCCCCTACTTTCGACTAAAAGGCAGAATTCTGAACCATCTATAAATAGCGCAGTTTTTCCCTCCAAAATCTGAGATATGGTGTGAGTGTAGTCAGAAGCTTTGGTTACACCATCTATGGTCAATATATTCTCCAGGATATAATCCGCAGAGCACTCCTCCTGAGGAGTTTTAAAATTATCCCCCATCATCAGGGGGCGGAGGATAAAATCGTTGATGGTTGACCTGTCCGCCATCCCCTCTATATAGACAATGAAGGCTTTGGCGGATTTTCCTATGCGTAAATTCCGTACCTTGGCATCCCTGTTGGTAGGTATATTGAGCTCCTGCTCGATTCGTAGCCGATTCTGCTGGAGGTCCTTGGAAATCCTGTCCACTTGCGCTGTAGTGTCGGCCTTAAGGGCAGCAGGATCCTGTTGGCGCTCCATATTCCATTCCTCCACCCGGAGTGGGGACTTTTTGCCCTTTGGCTGCTTATCAGTTGCTCCCTTGAGGATGGCATTTTGATTAATGATTTCATCCGTATTGGTTTGCTGGGTTTGAGAAGGAGAGCCTATCTTTTCCGAAGCATCTTCAAGAAGTTCAAATTGATCCCCCTGAAGGGGTTCTCTGTAGATAAAGAGTTTTTTGATTGTATTGAATAAGCCCATTTTAACCGCCTAACTATTATCGTGTTAACAATATCCTTTTTAATTATTATTTCCCATATAAGACTGATTAAATACCCTGGCGGGTTGCTTCTCTGGGTTTTGCCAAAACAAGGGCCGGCCTTGGTTTTGGAATCAATGGAAAATCTACGTTGACACGGTAAATTATTGAAGGTATGATTTAAGTATAGAAGCAGATCTATATCTTTCATATGTGACGGGAGGACCATTAGACACATATCCGCACATACATTTATGTGAGGGGAAATAGACAATCCCCTTACAATGCAAATTTATAGAAAGGAGTGTCGAGCCTGTCTACTCGACGTACGTAGCTTATGAAAAAGATGAAGGCGGGTTTTATAGGTTTTATGCCCTACGGGGATCCAAATGTAGATCTATATGAGCTATTGAGGTCCTATGGGGAAATTGGGTATCGTGGATTTGAAGCCGGTGCTATCCTTTTAAGAGGTAATCCCATTGAGAACCTAAAGAGGGTTCAAAGCTTTGGAATGAAACCTCTCACCCTTGGTTACAGAATTGGCGGGGACAACTCTGTCGATGAGCTGATTAAGAATGCCAAGATGTTGGGTATAGACCGGGTCACTACTTTTGTCGGTGTTGCAGGGGCTTATCGGTTCAAGGACAGACTGGAGCCACCTACCTATGACGAAATAATGCGTGAGATTGAAGAAATTGAAGGCGTCTCAAAAAGACTCGCTGAAGAGGGAATCACCTTTGCCTTCCACAACCATGACGTGGAGCTGGAAATGTCATTTAAGGGTGTGCCTCTTCTATATCTGATGCTGGCCCACACTGAGCACCTGAAGATTGAACTTGATGTTGGCTGGGTAAAATTTGCAGGCAAGGATCCGGCCGTAGTTATGAAGGATATAGGCGACCGTATCTGTGCTCTACATATCAAGGATATAACAGGTGGAACCATTATACAGGAGAAACCAAAAGGGCAGGTTACAATGCCTGAATTTACGACTCCGGGAACAGGCTTATTAAATATGAAGGATTGCTTGTCGGTAGGCCTGGAGCTGGGTATTGAATGGGCTATTGTGGAGCAGGACTACCAGTACAATCTAACCCAAAAGGAGACGCTGACCGCGGCATATCTAAATATGAAGGAAACCGGGTTGGTTGAATAGGGAATAAGCAAAGTCTTGGCCCCTAAAGTCCAACTGGATTTTTCACGGGGGATATATGGACTTGACGAAAAGATGATTGGAAGATTGATTTTGATCTGACAGTCATCTTTTTTTGAAACTTCCCTCTTCCATCATTCGCTTATCAATAGCCATTATCTAAGACAAGGAACCAAAATAAGTAAAGTT